>Ga0210057_1002228_pt1 | contig 28002 bp, 36 predicted proteins | sample CryGeyCG2114_010_2_FD_183968 | JGI IMG/M metagenome (GOLD analysis project Ga0210057, IMG submission 183968) | Groundwater microbial communities from aquifer - Crystal Geyser CG10_big_fil_rev_8/21/14_0.10 (SPAdes) (version 2) | ecosystem: Environmental > Aquatic > Deep subsurface > Groundwater ...
GTTTAAAGGTGATTCAATAGTTATTTCAGGCGCTGTTAAGTCAATTGTGAAGTATAATGTTTCGGAGAAGTTCATGCCGCCTGCGCTGTCATTGCATGAGAAAGTCACGTTATGGCTTCCTTCAGGCACGCTGCTATTCTCAAAATAATATGTTGTTGTGGAATCATTGCTCATGCTGATGTTTTCAAAGCCGTCAATGGAGTAGCCGCACCAGTCAGCAGTTTCATTAGTCGTGACATTAAACCATACATCACTGCTGTTATAAGTGGTATTGGTGGGTGAGTCAATGCTTGCAATTTCTATGCTGGCAAAAACGAATCCTAAAAATAAAATCCATGAGCATAGTACTATTAAACGTTTTAAGTGCAGCCTTTCCCCCATTAGTAAGAAGGGATTAAGTAATGACTTAAAAATCTTATCTTAAATATTAATTCCGGCTGGATGATAATGTTTATATGGATTCCGCATTAATTTATTGTTAATTATGAAGGGTAAATTTTTGTTAATTTTTGCTTTCATAGTGTTGATTCTTCCGGTTTTTGCATCCGCCACTAATCAGCCTGGAGTTGTTCCTCCTAATCCTGTAATAGAAGCTTTCAGGGAGAATGGGATAACTGATGATGAAACATTGAATAGTGTTTCAGAGTATACTGCCTGGCTTGAGTCACTTTCTGAAACTGTGAAAGGCGAAGTATTGGACAAATTGGCAGAAGTTTTAAAATTGGATGATATAAATTTGGCGCGGAAGATTGCAGCAGGACTTAAAGACACTACTGACGCATTGGGTTATTATTCAGGAATACCTTTTGACAATCCCGCAAAGCATGACGCTTTCATGGCATTATTGGACACTGCGTATGAGACAGGGACTGACTTTCTTCCTCTGGAATATAATCTTGCACTGGTTGCTGCTGAATATTACATGGGCTGGGCTGAAATGGTTAATTCAATTAATCCTGAAGAATCTGACGTTTACTTGGACCACAAGCAGGAGATGCAGGACGCAGTGGAAAGGGATATTAAGTCAATGGAGGAAGGGCAGGAGCCTGCAAGTATTACTGACACTATGAGCGATTTTGATGTTGCGAACGCGTGCTTAGGGTTTGAGGAGGTTAATTTCGTGGATGCCACTACTGGGAGGTTGTGAAAACTGAGTTGGTGAGCACTCAGAGTGATTGGGATTATTTAAGAACTGTTGATTCCGGCAGGGCGGAGCAGATTGCTGAGAAGATTGAAATAAATGAAGGCACTTATTATCCTGCTGGGAGCGCTGACGAGTTCAGGGAGCACATATCTGCTGGTAATGCTGCAGTAACTACTCACTCGCCGGTTTACGTAACCATTACTGACTCTTCGGGCAGGAAACTCGGGTTTAATCCTGAGGATAAGAAAGTGATTTGCGAGGATAATTATTCCTTCTGCTCCTCGCCTTCGTCTTACTCTGATGTTCAAACGTTCCTGATTAAAGGATTACTGAAGGGTGATTATAATATTCAGCTTATTGGTTTTGAGGATGGGGATTTTGAAATATTTTTCATGCTGTTTAATTCTTCGGGCATTGAGGAGGTGCAGGATATAAATGGCAGCGTTAAAAAAGGCGACGTTTTAAGCGCTAATTTTTCAGTAATAAAAAATGATAATAACAGTTTTGAAGTTACTCCCATTATTTTTGAAAAAGTTGGCAGTGATTATGATGTTGGAAGCAGTCCTGAATCAGTGCCTTTCGAAGTGCTTTCAATATCTCCCCAGAATAACACTCTTTTCAATGATGAGAAGCCAATAATAAGCTTGAAATTCAGCAATGAAGTTTCAAACAATAATTCGTTCAGTATTCTCAAGGATGAGAACGGCAACTTTTTTACTGGAGCCGCGCTAATTAACGGCAGAACCCTTACTTTCATACCTTCCGCTCCTCTGCAGTCGGGAAATTATACTATTGTTGTTAATGGCTTGATTGACGAGTCAGGCAATGCACTGGATAATGAAATGCTGTCATCTTTTCAGGTAATCCGCGGCTCAAGCAAGGGCATAGAATACAAGCTTTCCTCTCCTAAAATTTACAACCTCATGGAAAGAGTCAAGATTGAGAACAATAATACTGCTGTCCTGACAAATATTAAGGTAAGAATATTATTTCCGGAAAATGATTATCCTAACTTGTTGGTGAAGTACGTTAATTCTTCAATTAAGCCAGTGATTTCAAGCGACAGTTACGGGAATGAGTGGGCAGATTGGGAAATACCTTCACTATCTGCGGGAGGGGAGTTATTGATTGAATCAAATTTTACAATTCTCGTGTTTGATGTTGATTATTTTGATTATGTTAATTTTTCAGGAATTAATGATTCAATGCCTGCTGGTTATGAATTATTCACCCAGCCCAGTGAGGGCATTGAATCCAATAATGCGTTAATAGTGGAGAAAGCGAATGAGATTGTGGAAGAAACTGACAATGATTACGTGAAGGCGGAAAAAGTGTACGAGTGGGTTAGGAATAATATAGAATACATGTATTCCGGCGAGGGCGTGCCTGGCGGGGCCCTGCAGACTTTAACTGTTGGCAAAGGGACGTGCCATAGTTATGCAACTTTGTATGCAGCATTATTAAGAGCTTTGGGAATACCGACAAAGTATATTATCTCATTAGCGCTTGATGATACAGCAGATTCCCACGCGTATAACAAGTTTTACTTGTCAGGCTACGGGTGGGTTCCTGTTGATGCAACATGGGGTGCTTCATTTAATGACTGGTTCTTATCATCTGACACAACCCATATTAGTTTGGGGGAGCTCTGGCCTCCTGAGAGAGGATTATGGATTTCTTATAGTTACGGCTCGTTTCCTATAACTTCAGAGCTGAGCATTTACGAAACCCTGGATGAGTATTCGCTTTGGGATAATACTTCAAAAAAATTATACGATGCAGCAGATGCCTTAAGTTTTAAGGAGAAAATACTTGAAGATTTGCCGGGAAGCATAAGGATTGCTGTATTGAATGAATCTAATGTGTTCTCAGCCAGTTATGTGAGGGGGGTGGGAATTTATGCAGAATTATTGAATAATAAGGATAATGAAACTTTAATTATTCAGGAAGCAGCAAAAGCTTACTTTAATGGTGATAATGAAACTGCTGATGCACTGCTTGAGGGCATTCCTGAATCAATATATAATCAGGTTATTACTGAGTGCAGCCTGATTCTTAATGATTACTTGGAGGATTTGAACAATACAAAGAATGTTCCGGACTGGGAAAATTATGAAGTTTATCTGCCTCATGAAGAATCGCTTACTTTTGGTTACATGTTTAACCAGTCCCTGACTTGGCTGGTGTGGGCTGATGAATGGCTTGCTCTTGGGAATTATTCCTCAACCCAGTCAAATCTGGAGTGGGCAGTTTATTATGTATACTGGATGAATGAGGCAAAAGCGCACATGGATTATAATTATGAATATTCAGTTTATTATTCTAATTGGGGTGAAGACTTAACTCTTACTTTGTTAGATTTTATTATAACTGTTGCTTTCTTTGTTTTTGTAATCTTTTCTGCGAGCATGCTGATAAACTGCTTTTTTAGGGGGAAATTCAGGCATTTGAACAAAATTTTATGGCTATTAATCATTATTATAACTTGGGGTTTCGGTGCAGTGCCTTACTTCTTCTTAGAGTACAGGAAAAAATAGTTTATAATAATATTTTGAACATTCTTGTGTAATTAATTTTGAATCCTCTTCTATGGTAAAAACTTATTAAATTCTCGCCTGATGAGCCCTCAGATGATAATACAATTGTTTTAATCTTCCTTTCCCTTGCGTAATTCTCTGCAGTTTCCATTAATTTAACTCCTGCCCCTTTATTCCTGTAATCCTTCTTCACAAACATGTCAGTAACTTCAAGGAATTTCTGCCTCTTCCTTAAACCCCACCTCTTCATTGGAGTGTCCCTCTTCCTGACAATAATCTTAACGTAACCTATAATGTTGTCTTCATCCTCTGCAATGAAAATCTGCCTCTTCTTAATGGAAGCCCTGATGCCCTTAAAAGTGTAATCCCCGTCAATGAATGCCTCAGGATATTCTTTCTTCCACTTCCTGTTCAAGCGCCTGACACCCTTGGTGTCCTTAACCAAAGCCCTTCTTATTATCATAAAAAATAATAAGGAAAATCAGCATTCTTAAACCTTACAAGGTTTATAAATGGTTTATAAAGAAAAGGGTTCCAAACCTTAATGGATAATTAATAAACCTCCAAATATGGGGAAAATGATAATTTTTTTAAAGTATCTTCATTTTTCAGAAAAGTATGGGCATTATTTCCATAAGTGAAGAGAAGTCATTAATGTTTGACGTGGTTAAGAAAATAAGCAGGAATAATAATTATTTGATTAAAGAGTATGATTTGTCAAAAATTTTAATTGGAATAGATAAAGAAAGCAGGGGTGAGTTCGTTTTAACACCTGTTATTGAAGGTTTAGAAGGATTAACAACGCCTCAATTGTATACAGTAATACAGGATTTCACGATTTACAGCATAATAAGGGAATTGGAGGAAGGGAAGAAAGCTTATACTCTGACAAATGAAGGCAATGAGTACATAAAGGAAAAAATTGCCGAAATTAATCTGCACAACCCCAAATTGTATAATAAATTCTCATCAATTGCTGACAGTGTAATAAGCAAGTATTTCAGCAAATAATCATAAAATGTTGCCCAGCACGAATGATTCTGAAAGGTTTTGAATGGTTCAGGGATTACAGGACAATAAGCTGAACATTCTTGCGCATACTATTTTTAAATCCTTTTTCTGTATAAGGATTTATCCAATTGTGCAGAATAAAGAATTTTTAATTTTTTAAGATAATCTTCCACGAATTCGGCATTATTCATCGCGTATTTTTTGTCATAACATATTTTGTTATAATCAATATCAGGATACTTACCTTTAATTATTTCCTGAATGCCAGCAATTACGCTTGGTGTCAGGAACAGCTCAATATCACAAATTTCATTGATTAATTTGTCCAATGACTGATTTTTATGTAGTTTCATAATAATTAAAGAAAAAATTACTTTTATAAAACTAACTATTATTCTTTAGAATATCGCCAGGGACGGGCTTCAGGAAGATTATTGTATATTAAAGTTCTTCCTGCAAAAGTGGCTTCGCTGATTACGTCTTTCACTGTTGCTTGTGTCTTTTATTTTACTTTTAAAAAAAATTTAAAGAATCCCGAATATTATTTAACTTATTATGATTTTGTCAAATTATTTGGCTGCATTGTGGGGAATCACTATTTTTGTTGTTTCTCTTTCATTACTAGTGAAGCAGAAGGTTTTAGGGAAACTTTTTGCAGAAATGAAAAATGAAGCAATAATGTATTTTGGGGGAATATTCAGCTTAGTGGTAGGAATTGCAATGGTGCTTGCACATAATGTTTGGGTGCTGAACTGGCAAGTTATTATTACAATTTTGGGATGGCTTTCACTGTTAAAAGGTTTGGACGTATTATTCCTGCCAAAACGCATGAAGACAAGATGGGCAAAGATGGAAAAAAAGCAATGGTTTATAATATTCTTGTCACTGTTAATTTTCGGCCTTATACTAATTTATTTTGGATTCACTGCATAATACTTTTTTTAAGAAAATCAAGAGGGTGTATGAACTAACTCACTTTTCGCCAGGGACAGGCACACCACTTTTGGTTGCACGCCAAGACAAAAACAGCTGTTCTTAGCCCTATAAAAAAGTACTAAGAGGTGCTAAAATAAATAGTTTGCGACTGCTTTCTTTTAATAAAGTGTTAAGCTAGGTTTTATATGTTAATTGTTAAGGTTTCTGTACTGTTTGGGTTTAGAAAATAAGGTATTGTTGTTGTTCTAAATGCGTAATTTGCACTTATGTTATATAATGCATCTCCTAGTGTGTATTGGCAACTTCCTTCTTCGTTGGTGTCACAGTTTATTTCAGGAATTGTTTTACATCTATCTTTTAGTGCACAACTGATTATGCTTAAATGAACTCCTTGTAATGGATTACCTAATTCGTCTTTTACGAAAACAGTTAAGTTTGAAACATCTGTATATTCTTGTGTTAGTTCAAATGTTGTTCTGTTTAAGAATCTTCCATAAGCGTATGTAACATTTACTTCTTCCTCTCTTTCTCTTAATGGCATATCAATATAATACATTGGGTCAATGTGCACTATTTTATCTTCATAAATGAAGCCTGCCGAGTGATGATCTTCGCCAGGGAATATTATTTCAAATGCTGTATAATTCAAGTTTTCCATTATTCCCACAAGTAATCTTGAATATAATTCGCATGTTCCGCACTTTGTCATTAGCATTATTGAAGGTTTTAAATCAACTGCATTAAATCTCACACAAGTATTCACATTATTATTACTTTCATATAAATCAAACCATAAGAGTGTTAAGTTTTTTCCTAAGAACTGAGTATAATTATGATTGTAAACATTATCAAATTGAGTATAATAATCTTTTATATTATTCATCATTATTGTAAAATTATCATTATATAATTCTTGAGAATCAGCGAATAACTTATAATTATAAGGTATTAAAACGAAATTTAAAATCTCTGTCAAAAAAATTAATACTACAAAAGGAGTTACAAAACCCACAATTCCAGCTTTGATTAAATCTTTTTTTGTCATCTAATAATTTCTCTCCTTAATCCTTTTTTCAAACCATTTCAAGAAGGGTTGATAATTTTTGTTTACTAAAACATCATTTATTGAGAATTTACATAAAATGTTGTATCTAGAAAAGTAAACACCCAAGTCTTTTATGTCCTTCTTCTCTTTCTCACCATTAACTTTTCCTATTAAACTTAATAGGTAATAACCTACTAATTGGTTGATATGTTCTCTTTTTAGTTTTAATTCTTTTATTGTTTTAATTTCTATAATACAATCATCTATTATTAAGTCTGCATCAGCTCCACCGATTATTTGACTTGCTTCTCCAAAGTTTGGGTTGAGATAACATGACTTTTCTGATTTGAATAATTTTAAATCAGTGATTTCTTTTATTTTTTTTAAGTCTTCAATATCTCTTTTGTCGAGACTTCCTAAGTTGGGATCTAAGTAAAAAGCTCTGAATATTGGATCAATTTGTGCAAGTGCAATACATGTTTCTATCAATAAGTTATCAGAGCCATATTTTGTATAATCTCTGTAAATAGCTTTTGAAAAATTTACTGTTTTCTCGAGTATCTCAATGAGTTTTTTATAAGATTCAGTACTGTCTTTTGAGTTTTTTATTAAGTCTTGAATTTTTTTGATAGCTTTTTCAGCAATCCACGCATTTTCAATAGCTGATTTATTCTTCTTTTTAATCAAGAAACGAAGAAGGTAATCATAAGCTGTTCCAATAAGTCCATAATTAGTTGTTTTTGGAGGTGCTAATAAGTCTCCTTTTAATTCAATTTTTGGAAGTATTATTTCTTCTTTAAACTTTGATTGAACATCTTTTTGTTGTAAAAAACTTGTTAAACTCATCTTTTTTGACCTCTTTAGAATAAAGGTAATCCTGCTGGTGTGTTAGCATCAAGTGCTAAGTGTGATAAGTAACCTGATTTTGCAAGATTCCAAAATTGCTGGTTTTCTAAAGGTTGTATGTAAAGTGTTACTAGTATCATTAGTAAACTGTGCATTAAAGATCTATGAGTTGGGCTTGTTGCAGGTTCTAATATGTCAGGAATTAGGGAAAAACAACCACTTACTAATCCTGCAGCTATTAAATCGGAAAAGGTTATGGATTCGTTATTTAGTCTCTTTGCTATTAGTGTTAGTCCTGCTCCGACTCCTACTCCTGTTATAAAATGTGTTGGGCAGTTAGACATTTTTTTTATCTCACTCGTCTCCTTTTGTATCTCACATCTGCAACTGTTCTTCCATAAGATTTCCCTCTTGGTGTTACTGCCACAACCTTGCCTTCTATTCTTTTTAGTTTGTTCTTGGCTTCAAAGTAACCATTTTGGCCTCTTTCAGGTGCGTTAACATTAGCTAATCTAATGTGTTGTGAGTGGTTGACTCTTTTCCTTACTGTGAAAGAATCGCCGTCAATTACTCGTTGTACTTTTCGTCTTATTGTCATTTTTAATCACTCCCACTTACCTATTATTATTTGTTTAATATAAGTTATAATGGTTGATTAAGTATTTAAACCTTTCTACTATACTTTATTGTTTAGTAATCTTTTTAATATCTTAGTGTGCTAGATTATTTATGGCTAATTCTTTGGTGATGATTTTAGGTTTTGAATCTCACTGGGTAATTGATTCTTTTAATAAATTTAAACCAGATAAGCTTTTCTTATTTGTACCCGAACAATCAGAAGAAAAATATAGAATCAAAACTGAAAATGCATTAAAAGAAGTGATTGAAAACATTGGCAACAATAGTATAATACAAAAAAAAATTAAGAGGGGAGCAGAAGTTCTTTTTTACGAGGGTTTTAATCTTTTCAAAGATTTAAATAAAGATTTAGAGAATATAACCATTGATTTATCAGCGGGTGAGAAGAATTCATTGCTAGGTTTGTTTATTGCTTCCATGTTTTTTGATAATTGCAGGGTTGTTTCTCAAGAATTGGAAGGTAAGGGTTTTAGTTTTCTTCCTAAACCTCGTCTTAATAGACCAAGTGAGGATTATTTGGAAGTTTTGTCTGCTATTAAAGAAGTGGGTGAAGCTAGCGTTCAGCAATTATTAGAAAAGGGTGTGTTAAACACAAAAGTGGTTGGTTATAATGAGAATTTTAATGAGTATATGAAGAATTCTAAAAAGATTTTATACTATTTTAATAAATTGCACGACCAAGGTTTTATTGAATTGGAAAAGAAAGAAGGTAATAAGTGGTTTGCAACTATTACTTTCATGGGGGATTTAATGCTTAATCCTGAATATTTCAAGGAGTGATAATGTTATGGTTAGTTTAGCTTTTTATGGTGGTGTGAGAGAAATTGGAGGCAATAAGATATTGCTGGAAGATAAGGGTGTTAAAATCTTATTAGATTTTGGTATGAACTTTAGTGAATACTCTGATTATTTTACTGAATTCATGCCGACTCGTAAGTGTAATTCTATTAAGGATTTGATAGTTCTTGGGTTGCTTCCTGATTTGAAAGGTGTTTATCGTGAGGATTACTGCAAGCATATGGGGATTAAGGATGATAAAGATGATGGTGTTGATGGTGTTTTGATTAGTCATGCTCATATTGACCATGTGGGTTATGTTCACTTCTTACGTAAGAGTATTCCTGTCTGGGTTAGTCCTGAAACTAAGGCTGTTATGAACATGTTTGATATTGCGGGAAGTGGTTCTTTTACCGAGTTTTGTAAGTTTAATCCTTCTTTCATTTTCGTTTCTAAAAAGAAGGGTGATGGTTTGAAGCGCAGGGATGCTCGTGATGGTTTAGAAGAGCGTAATGTTAAGACTTTCGAGTTTGAAAAACCGTTCAAGATAAAACATTTAGAGATTACTCCTTTCAGGGTTGATCACTCACTGCCTGGTGCCACAGGTTTCATAATTAAGACAAGTAAAGGTAATATTGTTTATACAGGGGATTTGCGTTTTCATGGAAGGCATAAGAATTGGACTGAATCCTTTATGCAGAAAGCTAAAGAGTCAAAACCTATTTGTTTATTAAGTGAAGGAACTAGGTTGAATAGTGTAAGCGCTAAGACTGAAGAATTTGTAGAAGAAAAGAGTAATAAGCTAATTAAAAAATGCAAGGGTTTGGTTATAGCAAATTTTCCAATAAGAGACACTGATAGGTTAATCACATTTTATAATATTGCAAAAGACAATAATAGGATACTTGTTATTGAACCAAGGCAAGCTTTACTTCTTGATTTGCTTAAAGCAGAAGGTATAACAGACCTGCCTCGCAGTGATGATGAACATATTAAGATATTCTTTGCAAAGAAGAGTTGGGGTCTTATTGGCAGGTGTGATGTGCCTGAAGAGGAATGGGATAAGGATTATCAAACTTGGGAGAAAGATTATGTTCATAGAAAGAATGTGATTACTGCAGAAGAGATAAGTAAGAACCAGACTAAGTATGTTCTTTTTATGAATTATTTTCAGTTTAATAATCTCGTAGATATTATGCCTGTTGAGACAAGTATTCATATTAGGAGTATTTGCGAACCTTTCAATGATGAAATGAGGTTGGATGAGAAAAGAGTTGATAATTGGTTGAAGAAGTTCAGTTTATACCCTCAGTATAAGATTCACGCGTCAGGACACGCGTCAGGACCGCACCTGTTTAATATGGTAAAAGAGATTAGTCCAAAATTATTAATTCCAATACACACTGAGCAGCCAGAATTATATGAAGAAGTTCATAATAATGTTTTAATAGTAGAAAAAAATAAAAAATATAATTTATAAATCCCAATAATAAGGTAGTTTGAGTCCTTCTTTTTCTTTCACAGTGTATACATCTATTTTCTTTGGGCTCGCGCCTGTTTCATCAAGTATTCTTTCTTTTGTTAGGAATCCTTTTTCTGTGAGTATGTTTAGGTTTGTGTAAGTCCAGGTTCTTCCTGCAAAAGTTGCTTCGCTAATAATGTCTTTTACGGTTGCTTGTGCTCCTAGTGTTTTGACTACTTCGAGGAGTCTTTGTTGATCATGTGTTAGTGGTAATAAGTGTGGGTTTCTGAACATGTAATCGAACCAGTCTACTGCTTTGTCATAATCTTCTGAAGTAGCATATATACTGTCGTCTTCTGTTCTGTCTCGTTGGTATTGGTGTATTATTGCTGAGTACCTGATTAAGTCTATGAACCTGTTGTAGTTAGTTCTTATTATCACGTTAGCTTTTAGTTTCTTAAATTCAGGTGTTATCTGGTCAGCAAAGGGTATGATAACTTTTGCTGGTTTCAAGTGTGATATGCTGTTCTTGATTGTTTCATTATATTCTGGTTTTTCTCCGGTTAATGCTAGTTGGCTTTGGTGTTCTAATATTAAGTCGTCTTGTTCTTTGCTTTCATCAAGCTGGATTATTGCAAAACGCCTTATTAATTCATCAAGTAAGGTAGCATTAGCTGCAGTTATGATAATGCTAGGTTTTCCGTTGATTTTAATGTTAAGTGCTTTCTGGTCCTTAACAATAGTGGAATGACTACCTCCACTGCTCATTACCTTAAACACTTCACAATTCAACACGTTATGACTCATGTCCTCTCCGTAGAAGATTTTGCCCTGCCAAGTCCATTCAGGCTCGAAGAAGCTGTTATGCCAGTATGTGAACGCGGTTTTGCTTATTCTTGTGCGTTTAAACCACTTATCTTCACTGCCAGGAACTAGTTTTAAGACTTGAGTCGTAACATGGTCCTTTCCTGTGCCGGACTTGCTGTTAACTATCAAGTTATTGCTCGTCTTTTGCGCGTTCAAGCACAAACTTCCCCCTAGCGCAACAGCGAAGATTATCTCTCTAGGAAGCTTCTCACCCACTATACCTTTATCCCACTCTTCATGCAATAACTCAAATAATTCAGGATTCTGCAATACTTCCAAACACTTAGTAGGAACATCACAAGTGTACTTAATCCTCTTATCCTCTTCCAGTATCTCCTCTTTAGTCTTCACCATACAAAACCTCACAATACAACTTATGCAATTGTTCTGCTAATTCCCTATTCCAAACCCTTAACAACTCATATTTAAAAAAAAGGAAATCCTCAGCATGACGCTTCAACTCCTCAACTTCTTTTTCTGAATACTTTTCTCTGTTCTTTAAGTATTCACTAGCAGTTAGCATTGTCTCACCCTCATAAATTTTCTCTGTTCCTCACGTTTCTTCTTAAGATATTTATTTTTTTTCTTTAACCAATCTCTAATCTCAGGAGGAACGTTTTTACCAATGTATTTGATGATTTCTGGTCTAACAGTCTTGCCTAAACGAATACTCATAGCTATGTAGTAATACTTACCTATTTTGCCATTCTTTAGCTCGACACGTTTAGTTTTAATATACATGCAAAAGAAAGAGTTAAAGGAGTATAAAAAGGAAAATTTGTTTAAATAATAATGTAATACAATTTAATAATGAAAGTTGAAGAATTTAACAAGGAATATGAAAAAGGATACCATTTCTTTTTATCTGAATTAAAAAGTATTACTGAAAAAGATTTGGCATTTATTGTTGAATTAACGAGAGCTTCCCAACATATTAAAGATATTAAAGAATTATTTTTACAAATAGTTCCCGAAGAAGAAAATGAAGAGAAAGAATTGTTATTTTATGTTAAAAATGATTCATTGATAACAATGTTATTTAACATATCCACTGCTCAGTTAAGAGAAGCGTTAAAATTGTTTTGGAATTTCTCTAAACAAGACTATTTCAAACAAATGATGGAAAAAATATCACAAAATAATAAAAAACTTTTAGCAGAATTAATTGAGTTAAATGATGAGTTTGAAGGAAAAAAAGGATTTATCTATGATGTATTACTACCTTTAAGGAATTTAGTTTTTCATTATGACTCTACAGATGCTGAAAAATGGATAAAACAAGTCAAAGAAATAGAACACGAAGAAAAACCACCTAATCAATCTGTAAATTTAACTAAAAATGAATTTGGATTAGGAAAAGAATATGATAAACATATCTACTCAAAAAATCTTTTCTGGGGACAAAATGGATTTAAATCTTTAATGAAAAATCAAGAAAAAGTTTGGATTATACAAAATAAATATATTGAAATGACTAAGATTATTGTTGAATATTTATTATTTTATGAAAAGATTCCTAAAAGAAAATTTGGTTGGTTTAACAAATTTTTTTATGGTTATAAATAAATTTCTTTTCCGTTGAAAACTTTATAAAAACCTTCGCTCAAGCTCAGGATTCTATTATAAAGTTTTCTGGCTGTGGCCACCACTCCAAAGAAAACGTTATTGGACTCTACACCTACTGCTCCGATTTTCAATAATTAATCGATGAAAATCGGAGGTGATGCGTTTATGGACGCGAAATTACTAGCTAGAAGAGTTTGGATACTTCAAGGTCTGAACTTTAAAGTTAAAAAATTGATTGATGAGAAATCAAGCTTTGTGCTCAACAATGAGAATCCAGAAATCAGTCACTTAACCACTATGGAGGACATAAGCAAGCTTCTAAGCCTTGAATGGAAGCTTAACAATCAACTCTTCCAGATAAGAAACCAGTTAGAACGAGTGAAAGAAAAGGTAGGTGCTCAATCATGAGCACCACCATCTCTCATTCAAAAGTGAATGATAAACCAATCATTCGAGCCTGGGAGTCATTCTCAGGCATTTACTGGCTAGCCATTGAAGAAGCCTATAAGCAGGACAGTGTCATTGATGGCAAAGTATACAAAGATGACATCATCTATTTCGGCTTTGTAACAGGACCCTGCCCAGAATGGGGATACTTCAGCAGCACAGAAGTAAAACTCCTATTCCCAAAAGTATGGGAGTTAAAAAAAGAAGCCATTTCATGGTTAAGAAAAGAGTGCCAATAAAGGCACTCTTTCATATTTTAGTTCTACCCCCGTAGCCCCCTATCAAGGGGGCTTGGATAATATTTATATCAAATGGTTTTTTAAGGATATAATATGGATTCCAAAGAGTTTATTGAAAAAGTTAATTCATTAGGAGTAAATTTTGGACCTGCAACTTTTGAAAATAGTAAAGGTAATTTATTAATTGCTCCTCCAATATTTATTGTTCATTTTGAGTTAGATAATATTAAAAATGAAATTAAAAATGAAGATAATTCACTATTTAAAATTAATAATCATTTGAATAGTATGATTTCGTCATTATTGTTGTACTTTGAAAATAGATTAAAATTCATGAAAATTAAAAATAAATTTAAAGGGGATAGACACAGTGTTAGAGGTTTATGTAAAATATATAAAAAAGAAGGGATAAATATTTATGAACTAGTAAATCAAAATGATTTTGATTTATTAATAGATATTGATCAAGTAAGGGGAGAAAGGCAACACACTACTTCTAGATACACTCAAACATTCAAAGTTGGAACTTTAATAATTAATTCTAAACAAGATCTTCTTAATTTAGTGAATACTGTTGAATCTATTATTTGGAATATTGAAGAAAAATTAGATAAAATTACAAAACTATTTAATTTTGATATAAAAATAGAAAATAATTTTATTAATGTAGATATTGATTGTTTAAATACTGCTTTTAATTTTAAAGAAAATAAATTAGTTCCTATTGATAAGGATAAAAATCAAATAAAATATATCGGATTTTCATTTAATACCTCAAAATAATAGTTTGGTTTATTAAAGATATTGTTTAATTTCATTAAATTCTTTAATACCAATTTCTCCCTTAGCCAAACGAGTCTTAAGAATATCCAAAGGAGACTGAACAGCAACCTTTCTTTTTAGAATATTAACATTAATGTATTCACCCAACCATTCAGCAATCTCCTTTTTGCTCAATTTTTGTTTACTCATCAATTCAGCATGAAAACGCTCCAATTCCTGAGGAGATAAACTATCAATATGGTCCTTAAACAATTTAGTAAAAAACTCAACATCCATAACAAAAAGAGTTTCAACTAATCGTTTTATACTTTTGGATATAAGTTCAATCCTCGACTGCTTCACAGTCTGCCCCCTTCCAGAGGGCTATAATGGCTCGCTTTGCTTATTTATACGGTGCTAAATTTTATAAATTAAAGTGTTTAAATAAGAATTATGATTGTTTTAGACGACATCAAAATAAATAGGCCTGTGTTTCTTAATGGTAATAATTGGATTCTTAAAGATCTTAATCATATAACAATAATATTTGGTAAAAATGGTTCAGGAAAAAGTATGTTATTAAGGCAAATTAGAGATTTAGATAATGAATCAAATCATTATCTATCTCCTGAGAGGTCGGGAGAAATTAAGTATGAAATGGGAATAGCTAATGAAGAATATCATGCGAAGAATAGAGCTAATAGAAGAAAAGAAAATCTTTCACCTACTTTTAGGCAAGAAGCAATTTCCAGAATTCAAACAGTACTGACAAAAATAGGATCAGTTTCAGGCAGAGGAGAAAAACATAATATTGATCTCGAAGAAATAGAACAATTTTTAGAATCTTTATTAATTAATTTTGATTTTAAGATATTAGATATTAATCCATTTATTGAAATTATTAGAAAAGGTAATAACCAAAAAATAACCTCTGTTAATCAATTAAGTAGTGGTGAATCAGAGATATTGTCTCTTGCATTAGATATTCTAACAATATGTTGTATTTGGGAATTAAATCAAAAAAATAAAAGGGTTCTTTTGCTAGATGAACCAGATACACACTTACATCCTAATTTACAACAAAGGCTCGCAAATTTTTTAATAAAAATTACTGATAAATATAATCTTCAAATGATTATTGCGACACATAGTACAACTTTGTTATCTTCATTAGGACATTATGGTGGTGAAAATACAAGTGTTGTATATTTGAATAATTCAAAAGAAGAACAAAAAGTAGTTAAATTTGACAAAACCCTAAGAGAATTATCAACATGTCTTGGTGGGCATGCTTTGATGGGTCCATTATTTAGTACTCCAATTTTATTAGTGGAAGGTGATGATGATTATGCAATTTGGAGTCAAGTGCCGAGACATAATATAACTAATTTTGCTGTAATTCCTTGTAATGGTGATGAAATAAAACAATATCAAAAACACCTTGAGAATATTTTTTCTTGTTTAATTGAATCCCCTCAAATTCTTGGTTATGCTTTATTAGATGGTGATAAAAGTAAGCCCGATGGGCATTCAACACCTCAAAATTTTGTTAAATTTATTCAATTGAACTGTCATGAAAGTGAAAATTTGTATTTAACAAATGAAGTTTTAAATGATGTTGGTGTTAAATGGGATTTTGCAAAGGATAAAATTAAGAAACAGTCTGAAAATTATGGGACTAAGACACCTATTCTTAATAATATTTGTTCTTTAGATAAAAAGCAAGGAGATATTAAACAAATAATAAAAGAGATATCGGGGATACTTGATGAGAAGAAAGTTGATTGGAAACACAGAATAGGAAAAGTAATAGGGAGAAATAAACCTATAGGTGAATTAAAAGAATTTATTGGTGATGAGATAATTACTGCTCTCTGGGATTAGTTTAACTTTTCTTTTTCCTTCTCCTGATCATGAAAAATAGGGAATACATAAGAAATCCTTAAAATAGTTAATTAAAGAGTGCCACTAATAAAGGCACTATTTTTCTATTTCTTTTTTTATTTCTAAATATTCTTTTTTGCTTATTTCTCCACTAGCAAAGCGTTTCTTAAGAATATTAAGTGGAGAATCATTATGTGACTGTTTAGAACCTTTATTATTCTCAATATAATTTAAAAACCATTCAGTCCATTCTTTACTTTTTAATTGTTTACTCTTTTGTAATTCATCATAGAAATCTTGAGCTTCTTCTTTATTCAAAGTTTTCAAATATTCATGAACTTTAATTATGTATTCATGCTCCTGCATTCCTAAAACGAGGAATTAGGGTTTTTTATTGATTTCCTTGTTCAACCCCAGAAGTGCTATCGCACTTCTGCCCCCTTCCAGGGGGCTTATTGGCTCGCCCTTTGGGCTCGCAATGTATATCAAAAATTAATTAAGTTAGCATTTTTACAAAATATGTATATGATTGGAGAGTTGTATCTAGGGTCTGCATTAGCAATTTTCTTAGCTATATTTGGATTTAGTGAACAACTTTTTGGTCTCTCTAGTAAGAATGTTCAACTGATTCTTGATTTCTGTAAAAAAACGAATTTATCCTATAATAAGTATACTAAATTAATAGAGTTAATCAATAAGAGTAACATGATTAATACTGGTGAATATACTAAAGAAATGGTAAAATTATTGAAAGATTCAAAAATTGAAACAAAAGACAAAACTATTACTGATAAACTTAAAGATAACGCGGAATTAATCAATAGTTTAAACAGTATTAATTTTATTAAAAAAGTATATTTCTTTTTTCTTTTTTTGTTTATGTTTTTTTATGGTTCTATTTTTATTTATTATGAAATTAAACTTGTTGATATAACCTCTTTATTTGTTTATGGTCAGGTAATCTTACTTGAGATAATTTTTATTTGTATGGGAGTATATTTTATATCTACTAAAAAAGAGAAATTAATTCATAATAATTTAATGGAGATAACAACGAAAATTAAGGGATAATTATGGGTGGTAGAAAATCTTATCCAACAAGAAAGTTAGTCGGGAATTCTAAATCAGTTAGAAAATCAATATCAACTTTAACTAATTATGTGGATAAGAAGGAAGTTAATAAAGTTGGTAAGGGGGCTTTTACTGTTTTTGCAGAATCAAAGAAAACAATTAAAATTTCAGCTTATTCTACGAAACTTAATCCTTTTATTATCCGAAATTATTCTAAATTAAAAACAGAGAAAAATGAGAATAAAATTAGAAGGGAAATTTCTTCGGAATGGTCTAGAATAAAATCAAAAAACAAAATAAAGGTATCAAAGCAAGTTGATAGAGTAATAGTAGATAATGCATTCAAAGCAATAAGAGGCGATAAGAAATGAGTAAGAAAGATATCGTCCAAAGAGAAGAAATAAAAGCAATATTTGAATTTCAGAGAGATACTGTTGTTTCTTTAATTACTCAAATTATGAATTCTCCTGCAATATCTTCAAAAAACAAAATTGAAATTAGTGATAGACAGCAATACTTAAAGGATATAAATACAATAACTAATAAAGTTCTCGAAAAAGAGATGGAATATTATATTAAGAATTTTAACATTAAAACTATTGATGATTATGAAAAGGTTATTGATAAATTATCTGTTAAAGAAGTCGCTGATATTAGAGAAAACATATGTAAAGAAACGCTAGAAGAAATGGGGCGGTAAAATGACAAATTTATTTAAAGGATCCTCCAACAAACTAATGCGATTTATAAATTCTGATGCTAAAGCACTTACATTGTATCATATAGCCAATTCAGTATTTATTTTAGAGAGTTTGATAAAACATAATAAACCCTTCCCAAAGAAAGTGTCAATAAATTATTTCTGTGAGTTAACTAACCGAGAAATTGAGAGATTATCATATTTACTGAACACCATAATTAATGAAGTACTGCTTGAGAATATAGAATTTAAGTTTGTTAAAAGCGAATTTAAAAAGAAGAAACTAAAATTAACCTTTGATAAATTAGATACATTATGTTTATATTCTGGAGGAGTAGATAGTACAATTGGAATTATAAAAACGAAAGAAAAGTATAATGATATCCTCGGTGTTTATGTTTCACATAAAGATACAGGTAGAATAACATCAATTGTGAGAAAATTATGTGATAATTTATTAAAACCAAAAGACATCCAAGTTAGAAAGTTAATTGCTCCTGGAATGGGAAAAGAATATTCACAAACAAGAGGTTTTCTTTATGTACTATATGCGGGAATAATTTCAATTTTCACCACATCAAATAGATTAATCATTTCAGAATGTGGCGCAACAATGTATCAACCTAAATTCTCGCCTTTGGATACAGTTACGTATACCACAAACCCTTATGTCCTAATGACTGCGAAATCCATAATTCAAATAATACTTAAGAAAGAGTTTGAGATAATAACTCCTTTTGAAGATTTTACTAAAACAGAATTAATGTCCCTTCTCCAAGACGATACTATTCTTAGTCAGACTCATTCATGCATTACTGGAAGGTGGGGGATAAATTGTGGTAAATGTTATGCTTGTATAACCCGAATGATTGGTAGTATTAACTTAGATTTAGGAATTAACTATTTTAAAAATTTTTTTTTAGAGAGTTATAATGATAACCTTGTTTCTTTACTTAATTTTTGTACTGCTTATCTTTACCATAAAAATGAAGTAGATTATTGGTCTTTGAATTTAATAAGGACTTTTAACAAAGAAGATTTGTTTAATAGAGTATGCTATGATACTTTTCTAGCTATGTTTTTACTTAATGAAAAGAAATTACTGGATGAACACATTAGATTATTTTTGTTTAATTTCTTAAAAAATAGTAAAGGCAAATTAGAGCAAAGAAAAAAAGAATTGACTCTGATTAAACCTCCTGACTTTAACAAGAGTGTTAATTAGTTGTTTTTTTCTTTCTTCTTCTGAACATGAAGAATAGGAAGTATGCTATTGTGCTTAAGATATATCCTATTTGATATTCTTTTCTGCCGTAAAAGACGTATCTGAGTGTTATCATCAAGTAGCCTAAGCTGACTAAACTGTTAGTGTCTAATAGGTTGATTCTTTTGTTGGTGGGTTTTACGTGTTTTCTGATTTCGTGTTCTTCATCATGTTCTTTAAGTATCTTTGTCTGTTCACAAATGCGAGTTACTTGTTCAGGGTTATTATTAGTGTTCTGTATTATTAATTGGTTTATCTCTTCTAAATTGTCAAACTCTTGACTTAATAATGCAGTAACTAATTGGTTTACTTCTTGGTTTGTTAGTGTGCGGAGTTTTATCTTCTCATCAAAGCTTATTGCTTGTTTAACATATTGTCCTGCTCCGAGTATTGTTATCCCGCATCTTTGTAATTCTTTTATTATTCTGCTGCATTGGGTTGTACTGAGTTCAAGATTATCAATCAATAATGTAAGAGTGGGTTTCTCTTTTCTGATTAAATTGATTAACTCGTTTGTCCTGATGGACTTTTTGAATTCCAAGTTTAAGTGCTTGCCTAATTTCTCGAGTACGTATTTGATTGGTTTGACTTCCGTGTACACGCTGTCTTTAAGATATTCTTTCTGCAAATGTTTAAGCAGTGAAGTCTTTCCTATTCCAGACTCTCCCAGAATAATAGTGTGCTTTTTTCTTTCAATGTTGTAAAGTATTTGTTTGATAACATCTTCTCTTTCAATGTAAACTTCTTTGGACTCTACAATTACTTTGTTAGTAATGTCGGGTTTTATGCTTTCAAACTTTCCAAGAACAAGATAACTAATTAACCTACCTTTATTCGTTAAGTAGTATGCTTCTTTTTCTTTGCTTATGATTCCTTCTTTAACATAATAATTGAGTATCCTGTAACTTGTCTTCTGGTTTACACTTTTTATTTGTTTAATAGTTTTAGGATTATCATATACTTGTTCCAATATCCTTAAGTGATTCTTGCTTTTCGTGCAGAGTGTTAAACTCTTAGTCCAATCCATAAAAGAATAGGAGAACAAAGACGTATAAAAGGAAACAAAAAATAAAACATTTATTATATATACACTTATTTACTCTTTTCTCACAAGATGAGAACAGGAATATAATCACTCAATACTATTGCAATTATGCAAAGTATTGCAAAGATTACTGCAAGCACCTTGTCTGTTTTCTTGCCTGTCTCAACAGGACCATTGAAGAAAGTAAAACTCACATTATATGGTGGGTAGAAGAGTTTCACTCCTGTGTAAGTGAACATGTCCAGTAGTATGTGACTAGTGTAACCGATTAGTAAGGTTATGAATTTGGACTCTACAAAACATAATACTCCAAGCAGTAGAGACCAATAAATACTATGAGTAATGCTTCTGTGCCCGTGTCTTTTGTTAATCCAATTGCTGATTGGTGGGCATAACTCGCTTACATAACTGCCAGAATAATCAATATCCGGGATTGTAGAACCCAAAATTAAGCCAAAATCAAGAGGTATTTTGAGAACTAAACAAATAAGAACACTAAAGAATATGTGGGTTATAAAAATCATTCAATTAAGAAGGGTGTTAAAGGTGTATTTAAAGAGGGAGAAAAGCTTTATAAAGAGATTTTTCTCTTTTTTTATGCTATGACTAAAATTAATATTACTTGTTATGAACCAAGTGGTAAACCTCAAGGAGGCTGGAAACCTACTGGTTTAGAGAGAGTATTTTCTTCAAATTCTGATTTTATAGTTAATCATCCAAATAGAAAAATTCCTTTTTTAAGCTATAAGGATGGTGAACTATCCTTTGGTGGAAAAGCTTATTCGCTGAGTAATCAATCAATTAAACATGGAAATGATATTGTTTATTATATACAAATAATTAAAGAATGGAAAAAGAAATAAAATTATTATTTTATTAAAATAACTTATTTTCTTTTGCAAATTCTAGTGCTTCTTTTGTTCTTCCGCTTTGCAGTAAGTCTATGTAAATATCATAATCAGTGCATAAGTAGTGTCCTTTGGTTATTTGTTGGTTGTTGAATTGTGGTGGGAATGCAGGGTATATTATAAGATTCGCACTTCTCTTGGTAGTGTTGAAGTTGTCGAGTAGGAAGTCTACGTCTTTTGTTAAGACGTGCGTGTGTATTATGTCGGGCTTTTGATTGTTAAGTATCTCAAGCGCTGATGTGTTGGTTATTGAGTGTGTGGTCTTGTTGAGTATGTGCATCATGTCTTTGTAGATTGGTGCTCTGAAGAGTATTGGTTTTGGCAGCTTTCTTTCAAAAGCGATAATAGAGCATAGTAAGTAGGGGTTGATGACTCTTATTGTGTTTCTGCGTTCTTTGATGACTATTCCTTTGTTTATTAATTGCTTTAATGTCTTGCTTGTGTACATTTTGGTGCAGTTGCAAACGTCTTTAATATGAGCTTGCCTTATCTCTTTACCTGAATGGTTTACTAGGTATTGGTATATTCTGTGCTTCTTATCCATTATGTTGTAAACTAATAGGTTTACATATTATAAATACTATCTTATATTATGAGGGGGTGGTTTTAAATGTTTCACTGCACAAATTGTCAAATACTAATGATTAAAGCAAACCATGAATATTACTGCCCACGCTGCGGGCTCGTAGAAAATGACTATTTTAACTTTAGCGATAAGAGAGATGGGGTTGGAATACCTGTGCCCTCCTGGAAGGCTAATTTTAAGCAAACAAAAGAACCTTACACTTGGAAGGGTGGCAGAAGAATAATCAGGACTAATTACATTTAATAGTAAATCCGCAAATTCAGTAAATTCGGACTAAAAACCTTGAACGAAGTAGTGAAAACTATCATTAATCCCGAAAAAAAGTGAGGATTTCACGGATTTACGAATTTACTACCAAAAGAGGTGAATGATTTATGAGGGAGAAAAGATACCAAACTAATATTTTTGAAATAGAAAGAATATGCTCACAATTCGAGCTCAAAGACTATTACACTGAAGAAGTGAAAAGATTATACTACAAAGCCTTATGCCAAGACTTAACACAAGGCAAAGAACTAACAACAATAATAGGAAGCCTAATCTACTACGTGCACAGAAGAGACGCTTACCCAATACCAATGAAAAGAATAAGCAAAGAACTACAAACCAGTACGAAAACCTTATTCAAAAGATACAAACAACTAAAAAAAAGACTAAGACTGGAAATAGAAAACTACGACTATTCAAACCTAATAAACAAATACAACAACAAAATAAGACTAAACACAGAACAATTAAACCAAGTAAACCAAACATACGAACAAATGAATGGTTACTACAATGACCCGCGCGTAAAAATAGCCACAGCGTTTTATTTAGTTGGAAAAGGAGAATACTCAATCAAAACAATAAGCGAGAACACCAACGTAAGCCAGAGCGCAATACAAGTATTGGCTAATAAAATGGCTTAAAATAAAGGATTAAAGGAATAGTTAGCGGCAAGTTTTTAAATGATAAACTTAATATTTTAATAGGACTGGTCAAAATGGATTTCAAAACAATCGACTTATTTGCGGGTGTTGGGGGTATTCGTTTAGCCTTTGAAAAAGCCGGATTTAAAACAGTTTATGCAAATGATTTCAATAAAGACTGCAAAATTACTTATGATTTAAATTTTGAAGATGTTAAACTGCATGTTGATGACATAAACAAAGTTGACATTAATTCTCTGCCTAAATTTGATATTTTATTGGCTGGATTTCCTTGCCAGCCCTTCAGCGTTGCAGGTTATAGAAAAGGGTTTGAAGATGAAGATAGAGGAAATTTATTTTTTAGAATTGCTGAAATTTTAGAAAAGAAGAAACCTATTGCCTTTCTTCTGGAGAATGTTAAAAATTTGAAAGGGCATGATAAAAGAAAGACTTTCAAAATTATATCAGAAGTTTTAGCTGATAAAGGATATCATTTTAAACATGCAATTTTAAATAGTATGACTCATGGCAACGTGCCACAAAATAGGGAAAGAATTTTTATTGTAGGATTTCTCGACAAAGATAAAGCTGAAAAATTTAATTTCCCAGAAGAGTTAGAACTGACTAATTCATTTAGAGATTTCCTCGAAGAAAATGTTGATGATAAATACTATTACAATGACAAACCACTTTATGAAAGAATAAAAAATGAGATTAAAAGCAAAGATACAGTTTACCAATGGAGAAGGAAATATGTAAGGGTCAACAAAAAGGGTGTTGTTCCAACGCTTACTGCAAATATGGGTTTAGGGGGGCATAATGTTCCAATAATAAAAGATAATAAAGGAATAAGAAAATTAACGCCTAAAGAGTGCTTCTTATTTCAAGGTTTCCCTAAGAATTTTGTACTTCCAAAAGATATTGCTGATTCAAAAATTTATCATCAAGCAGGAAATAGTGTAACAGTAGCTATTATTGAACGGATTGCAGAAAATATGAAAAAAGTTCTTGAGTCTTAGATATTCTTTCTAATTTCATAAACAAGTTCTTCCTGAGACTTCTTAGTTATATTATTTAGGTTTCTTTGAGCTATCCATACATTATTTCTTTTTAATGTTGGGTTCATACCTACTGTAGTAAATCTGCAATCATAGAGTTTTCCTTTAGCTAATTCAAATATCCCAAGCACTTTATTTTTAATTACTGAATACTCTTTTGCATAGATATATTCTCTATCAGAACCTTTATTTTCTTTTTTGTAAACTTCAATGTTGCCTTCAAAAATGAAATCTCCATACTCTTTAGGTACAGGTCTTCTATCCCACATTATAATGGGAATCTTATTGGACTTTAATTTAACTTTTTTATAAATTGGGTCATTATTTTGTATTTTTTTTAGAGTCCTCTCTGAGGATTCAGCAATTATTTCAGTTTCATAAAAATAAGAACCTTCATCAAATTTTGTTCCATATTCCTGCAAATCTTCTCCTGTAATTATATAATTTATTACAACAAATAACTCACCAATATCACAAAATTCCTTCAATAATTCCATACTTAGTTTATCTTTTAAGAAAATACCCAAAGGATCCATATCCCCCTCAGAACTTGTAGTTTCTAATGAAGCATAAATTAAGTAGATTCTTTTTAAATCTGTTTTTGCCAAATTATGGCTCAATATAGTTTTAAATTGCTCGGCAGTTAACCCTATCCAGCGGTCGTGTGGGGATACATTTTTAATTTCAACAAAAAGTTCAGGGTCTCTTACTATTTTATTCTCAACAATCTTAATTATGTCCGGGTCTGAAACATTATCTTTTGTTATGTCATGAATTTCAAAATCAAGCAGGCATCCTTTTCCTGAATTTTCTTCAATTATATTAGCCACTCCCAATTCAATCAATTTTCCAATAACAAAACTGTCTATTATGCCACCAAGCCCCCTGTACTGCCCGGTTGTTCTGTTTGAAGACAATTTCGTTTTGTTTAAATGATATTTTACTGAAAATTCAAAGCATTTTTCCAAATCTTCCCTTTTCACTTTATATTTCATTGCTACAAACCTTTTTTATTATCAAGTCAACATCTTTCATTTGGTGCTCCCAAATTATGATTACTTTATATCCTTCTTTTCTCAGTAATTCTTTATTATTTTTGTCTTTTTTAACATTTTTCTCAATTTTAGGCAACCAATAATCTTTTCTTGATTTAGGCTCCTTATAACACTTTCTGCACTTATGCCAGAAACAACCATGAATAAAAATTGCCGTATTTGATTCTGTCAATAAAATATCAGGAGATCCATTAAGAGAGGGGTGCATTTTATGTTTTATTTTATGACCTTTAAGGTAATTATGAACTTTAAGTTCAGGCTTTGTCCATTTACTTCTTATCCTAGACATACAATAACTTCTTTGTTCTTTAGACAAAGTATCCATAAATAATAGAATTAATTTTCTTTATATAATCCTTTGCTAACCTTTAAAACATGAATCCTGAGTTGCGTCCTTTTTTTAAGGAGTGGGAGTGGAAATTACTTGAAATAATTGAAAATTCGGGTAAGGATTCTGAAAATATCATCCAGGAAGTAGAGGATGAGGATTTCAACAAGTTTTAATCTTCCTTAAATAGGCTTCGAAAGCAAACATATATTATTTTAATAATTACTGTATATTTAATTATATGAAATTAAAAGGACTAGTTGTTATTTTTGCAGTATTTTTCTTTGATTTGCTTTTATTTAAATTAAATGTTATTTGGTTTATTATACCAATTTCAACGTTGATATTGTTTATAATCTTGTATTACGAATTGAATGATTTAACAGAAAAAATACTAAATTTATTACTAAAAAATATTGATGTTATTTCTCTTATGTTTTTAGTTGTAATTTTGCCATTATTTCTTTTGGCAGTTAGTCATTTTATTGGATTAAACAATACAATTAATATCTGGATAAATTCATCTTTTGGATTTCGAGATGAATTTTGGGAGGCAATTTTAACGACTTGTGCTATACTTATCTCTTTTTTTCCTTTTATTATTGACCAACAACAGCGAAGAAAGGATGAATTGAATAAACAAGAAACATATATTAATATTATTTTAACTCAATTAGCAAGAGTTAGTACAAATTCTGAGGCTTATAAAGATTCATTTTTAACAAAACTTAAAGAATCTTCGGATTTTAATTCCTTTAATTCTTACAGCAAATTATTATTTAATGAAACGGATGTGGGCAAAATTAAGAAAATTATTCAAAGAGAATTATTGCAGGATTCAAAAATAAATAAAAAAATTAGAGACTATTTGAACTCGAAACCAAGTATTGATCTTGGCTGGCCTCCTGGTTTTATGATTAAAATAATTGACAACTCCTTATTATTAAGTTTGAATTACAAACTAAATAAAGAAAATAAAGTAACTGATAAACTTTTAATAAGCTTAAGCAAATTAAATGAGAAAATAGAGTACATTAACTCAAGTCATCAACTTTTATACACTCTTAAATTAAATTCCTCTAAAATATATGATGATTTACAAAGAACTATGAATAATCCTAATTATGAGATAGATTTAAAATATTTTTACTTATCTATATTAGATTTAGATAAATTAATAAAAGATGTTTTTCTAGCATTAGAAGATTTTAATATAACTTCTTTTTATGATTCAAAAATAAATATTGAAAAAAATGAAATAGCAAAATATGAAAAAGATGGTGCTGATGGGTTTAATCCAGACAATATAGAATTTTCACACTTAAGAATAATCGTTGAAAGAAATTATGAATAAATTAATTTTCTTTTAGTGTTTTATCCGGCTTAAATAAGCTTCTAATCCACTTCACCACCCCTATTATCTCTTCTAAAAAGTACATTATCATCAACCCAGCACTGATGAACCCGTACCCGTAAATCCAGTGTCCGTATTTCATTTCTAGCATCCATCCTATGGTAAAAAAGAAATTAAAATAAAGGGCATAAGCTACGTTGTTCAAGCTTTTATCACCTCCTGGAATTGCTTCATGAGCTCCGGCTTCTTTATGAGTTCTTTCATGAATTCTTCCAACTTGTTTCTCTGCTCTTCCACTTCCAACTGCAAATTAATGTCCAGTATCTGCCCGCACTTACTGCAATACTTATTCGCTGGGGAGTTGTTCTGTCCGCACCTGCACTTTTTAGGGCTGAATGTGTTCTTTGCCTCTTCCTTTTTCTTTACGCCGTGCAGTTCAAGTATTGCATTATCCACATCACGGCCACTAAGGTGCACGTAGACTGCAGCCATCTTACTACTTTGAGTCCAGCCGAAATACATCTTCATCTGAGCCTCAGTCAACTTACTTGCCAAGTGAGTGCAGCGCGCATGCCTGAAAGCATGAGGATTCACTTTCTTCTTAACACCTGCCCTCTTAGCAGCCTGCTTCAACAATTTCCTTACATACTCGTAGCTGATGAGCCCGTTGTCTTCATACTTAAAGGAGCACCACACGTAAGAGTCTTCATCTTCCCTTGTCGGGTGGTCTGTCAGCCACTGGCTCAAAGCACTCGTGCTGCTGATTATTCTAACTCTGCGCACCCCTGTCTTTCCGTTAACATTCATTACGCACCCGTATTCATCAAATTCCACGTGCTTAATCTTTAAAGTGACTAATTCTCCTATCCTGCAACCGCTCTCATACAAACAGGAAAGTAATGCTTTATCTCTCGTGTTATAAGTTTCGTTAATCATTTTAACAACTTCAGTCTCAATCAATACTTCCTGAGGCAACATCTTATTCTGGTTCCTAACATTACACTTAACCAAATCCATAAAGTCTGGCAGTTTATTGTTATATAACCATCTCATAAACTTCTTGAAACCGCTTCTGAAATCACACTTAGTCCATTCTGTATACTTGCCTTTCTCCAACCAACCCAAATAGTGAATTACGTCATTCCTGTTTATCAGTTTCAAATCCTTTTTCAAGACTTGGTCCGGCTTTAATGCTAATCTTAAGCACTTGCTTACACGAGGAACAGTCAAACCCTCAGCATACAAAAAATCCGTGTAATCTAAGAAATACTTCTGATTAACTTCCTCGCACAACTCTCCTTCTTTTAATCTCCTTAAACGAGACTCTAATATTTCATAATACTTATGAAACTTCCACTTGTCCTTCAACATACTTATCATTGCCTCCAAAGGACTATATAAACAACTGGACTGGACTCAAACTAAAAGAGGTTCGCCAGGGACAGGATTTGAACCTGTGCTCCCGTGAGGGAATCGGTTCTCAAGACCGACGCGTTAGACCGCTCCGCCACCCTGGCAGTTAAGAATATATAGAATGTTATTCGTTTTTAAAAATTTCTG
>Ga0210057_1002229_pt1 | contig 27999 bp, 38 predicted proteins | sample CryGeyCG2114_010_2_FD_183968 | JGI IMG/M metagenome (GOLD analysis project Ga0210057, IMG submission 183968) | Groundwater microbial communities from aquifer - Crystal Geyser CG10_big_fil_rev_8/21/14_0.10 (SPAdes) (version 2) | ecosystem: Environmental > Aquatic > Deep subsurface > Groundwater ...
TTCTCATCTATTAAATTACCAAACATTACTTATAAATCTTTCCACCTTTCAAAGCCTCAGGAGGGATTTGCACCCACGACCTGTTGATTACGAATCAACTGCTCTGCTAACTGAGCTACTGAGGCATCAAGTTTTTTCAAACTTTTGTTGCCGAGTCGTTTTTCTAAAAACATCTGAGGCATGAAAATTTAAAATTAAAATTAGTTATAAAACTTGCTGTGATTTAGTCTTCAAATTGATTCTTTAGTTCAAACTAAAAAAAGTTTCGGTTTGCCAGCTGTAAAATAAAATTATCCAAATAATGCTGACAAACCTTCTGCTGCAGCTTCGTGCTTTTCTTCTTTTTTCTCTTCTTTCTTTGCTTCAACAGGAGCACTTCCTCCGGCCGGAGCACTAGCAACCAGACTTGCATTTTCAAGTTCTTTTGCTATATCCACACCTTTCAAACTAGCGACGAGAGATTTGACTTTTGATTCGTCAACGTGCGCGCCAGCAGCTGCAACAACACTTTTTATGTTTTTTTCATCAACTTCTTTACCAATCTTGTGCAACAAAAGTGCTGCGTATGTGTATTCCATTGTGTTATTTTTTGTATTTATTTAATGCGTCAAAAAATGACGCAGACGAAATCTTTGATTTCAGTCTTTTTTATTTTCCTCCGTGTTTTCTTTAGGAGTTTGAACTGATTTCTCAATATCTTTTTCAGGACTTCCTGCCTCAGAAGTTTTTTTCAAAACTTCGTCTAGAGCCCTCTCATGGCTTCCCGCCCTTCCAATTAAAAATTTGATTGTATCTTCTGTTGCATATCCAATCTCGACTGCAAAAGCAAGTGATTTTGCAAAATAATTTTTCAAATCACTCAATGTTTTTTCTCTATCAATATTTATATCCAGATACATTTTTTTCTCTTCGTTGTCAAAAGCAACAAGAGGGACAAATCCAATTGAAAAAGGTTTTATGTCAAGTTTGCTCATTATTTCGCTCGCAGCAACAGAAATTTTCTGCCCTTTTTTTGCAATTACTTTTGATTCTTTAATTGTAATCTTTCCTTTCTCTATTTGAATCTGAATTCCAAGCGCGCCGAGCTCACTTATTGCAGGTCCAGGAACAAGTTCTGTAGGACCAGCAGGAACTTCTATGTCTTCAGGAGCTTCCTGCCCTGGTTTTGCTTTTGCAGCACTTTTATTTTTTACTAATTCAAGTGCAAGGTCAAAGCAGTCCAGGTCAGAAAATAAAATTGCGACACTTTCTTGTATTTTTTCTTTTAATTTATGAACAGCCTCGTCGCTGGAAGAATCTATTGCCCTGAACATCAGATTTTTTTTAGGAACCTTAACAATAGCCTTTCCTCTTAATTTCTTTCCGATACTCTGAAATTGCGAAGCTGGAATATCTTTTATTGATGCTATTAAAATAGTTTTTTTATTTTTTATAAGCTCGGTTAGTTCTTTTACTGTACTTTTTTTCTCTTCTGAAACATGTGTTTGTTGTTTTGTTTTCATCTTATGTTTATCTTCTTAGGTTTAGTCATTGTGAATTTTAATTCAATATTTTTTATGTTTTCTTTGTCTCTCGGCATTGCCTTTTGAACAGCGTTATAAATTGAAACAACATTCTCAATAATGTCCTCGTCCTTCATGTTCTGCTTTCCGACAACTAATTTTATGCTTGGTTCTTTTGTTCTTATTTTTACACTGCTGTTTACTTTTTCTTTTAACTCACTCAAGGTTTTGTCATCTGCATTAATTATTATTCCCAGTTGTGGCGACGGCATTTTTCCAGCAGGCCCCAAAACTTTTCCAAAACTTGTTGCAACTTTTGGCATCAGGCTCGCCTGCGCAATAAAGAAATCAAATTTTTTCACAAGTTTTTTAAGTTCTTTTTTAGCAGAGTATTTCTTGAATTCTTCTTGTACAATTGTGTCAATATTTTTATTTCTCGCTTCTAAAAACGCGCATATTTTTTTTTCTTTAAAAACATGCGGAAGAGAAACAAACAAATTTACAGGTGTCTTTTTGAAATCAAATTTCTGAAGATTTATAATTAGGTCTACTGACTGGTTGAATTTTTTTTCTTTTTCTTTTCTTAATTCAGACAAAACTTTTGTTAATTCTTCTTTAAGTTCCATTCTTCAATCTCCTGATTTCGACGGGAAATGAGATTTAACTATCCCCTACCACGAAATCACTCGCCTCCTACATTATGCACCAAGAATATAGAAAATATTTCCTGATGATGTAGTTCTACAGCAGGATTTGAAAATAAAAGCCATTTATAAGTTTTGCTATTACAACAATCTTTAAAAATTAATTTCTTTATCTCTTATTATGGAATTTGTAGCATTACTATCTTCAGGAAAAGGAACATGGGCGCAGGTGTCTGGATTAATCAAATACGGGGAATGGGACAAAATTATAATTCTCGGCGGAGATTTTGCAAAAGATTTCAAGGCCGAAAAAAACTTTGAATTCATCAAAGTTGATTTAGACAAGAAACTAATTGAATTAAAAGATGAATTCTTGCAGAAACTCAAAGGAAAAATCGATGGAACAGAAGTTGCATTGAGCATTGCATCTGGCGACGGCAAAGAACACATGGCTCTTATTTCTGCTTTGATTAATCTTCCTGTAGGAATAAGATTCGCTGCACTGACAAAAGAGGGAGTAATAGATTTGTAAAATGGATAATGAAGAATATTACCCTCTTGGGGAATTTTGTAGGCATGAAGAATGTTTTACTAAAGGAGTTTTTGATTTTAATATGAATCCGCGCTCTACTCTCGAGGAAAGAATAAAAAAAGAAAATTTAAAAATTCAGCGAGAGACTTGTAAATCTTGCATGGGTTATAGATATTATGAAGGGTCTCGGAATGGAAACAAGCCTGCTTAATTTATATTTCACATTTTTTTATCTTCAAATCTTTTTTATTTTCTCCAATCACAACTGCTCTTGAAAAATAATGCTCGTCGAGGATTTTCATATTTATTTTCATTTTGTTTAATTCTGCAACAAGTTTTTTTGCAAACTCGACAATATCTTCATGCCACGGCATTCTTTCATATCCCAGCCTTTTCCTTGCAAAACCAATGCTCATAAATCCCTTTATCTCAATAAATCGCGGATTTGATTTTTTTATAAGTTCTGCATATTCTTTAATATACTCGTCATTCATATTCAAATTTTTAATTAGATTCATTCTAAAAACAGTTCTTGTTTTATTTTTCAATCTTGGCAAAATCCCAAGAGTTTTGTTTAATTTTTCCCACGCATCTTTCTTTGAACTTCTATGAAACTTTTCATAAAGTTTTTTATTTGGCGTGTTTACTGAAACATAAAGTTGCGTCGGCAATTGATTTTCTTTTTCTAATTCTTCAATTTTTTCAGGATAAAGTCCGTTGGTGACAAGGAAGCTTGTTTTTTTTCTTTTTCTTATTTCTTCAATTAGCCCGCCAATTTCTTCATAAATAAATGGTTCTCCTGAAAGCGAGATTGCAAACTGCGTCGGCTCTTGTGCCTCTTTCCATTTTTTCATATTTGCTTTGCTCAAGATTTTTTTTCCCTTTTTTGCTGGAAGTTTTTTAAATCCCATTAATAATTTTCTTTGAGCGCATATACATCCGTCAATAATTTCTTTTGGAGAATTTGTTTTTCCATTTAATTTTTCGCCGAGAGTTAATTCTATTGCTCTCCAGCAATGAATGCATTTGTTTGGGCACCACACGACTGTAGGAGTCATTTGACAGCACAAATGCGATTTGATTCCATAAAATTTTTCTTTATAACAGGCGCCCTCATCTCGCAATGATTTTTTCGTCCACCTGCAAATCTGAACCGCAGAGTGTTCTCCGACGAGCTCGTAATGCTGTTTTCTTAAGATTTCTTTTATGTTTTGAGGTATCATAAAAATAAAAAAATAGAACAAGATTTAAATTTTTGCAATAATATAAATTTTATAATAAGGAAAAAAAATAAACAAAAGAGAGGAAATTAAATTATCTTTTCTTCTTCTTTGTTGATTTCTTTGCTGTTTTTTTCTTAGCCATTTTAATAACCTCTTTTTAATTATATTTTATAAATCATAATACTTTAAATACTTTTCGAAAAAGCTATCTGAAAAAACTAATCGCCCAAAAAATCATAAGAAGCAAAACCAAAAATAAAAGTACATAAGATATCACTGAAAGAGTTTTCCTGGCTTTCTTTTCATTTTTTGTTATTGCCAGAATTGTCAGGTAAAAAAACCTTGCACCGTCGAAGATTCCCAATGGAAGCATATTCATTAATGCAACGCTGATGCTGATTAAAATCAGCCACCAAAGAAGATTGTAAATAAATACACCTGCTTTGTCTATTTTTGATTCATAATATATGTTTGATTTTTTAAATGATGAAATAAAATCAATAACTTTTCCAATAACCCCGCTTCTTTTATTTTTTTCAAATCCTATGCCGAGCCATGCAGTTCCTTCTTTCGCAGGATGTTCATCGAGGATAATATTATATTCCAAAACTTCTTCGCTTGTTTTTGTTTTTATTGTTATGCTCTCGCCTGGTGAATATTTTGATAATTCTTCGCTCAATTTTTCGACGCTGTTTATTTTAACTCCATTTATGTTTTGTATTGCTCCTGTTAAACCAGCCTTTACAGCTGGCGCATCATAATACAATTCAGCATAATCAATTTCTTGGTCGCCTAATTTTGCCGTCGATACTTTTTTTACTCCGACATAAGTAATCTCATTCGCAACAATTTCATTAAAAGTTTCATTTTCTTTTAAATAACCTGCAAATTCTTCAAGAGTGAGGTTGCTGACTGAAATTCCATTTACCTGGTTTATATTTTTTAAGATTACAGGCGAATATGCATAGCTGTTGAACACAACTCCCGACGGAGCAAATGCAAGTGAAAAGAAAACCAACATCACGATGAAAGAAAGAATTGCAGTTAAAACATTTGCAAAAGTTCCAGCAGACAAAATTGTTCTTTGAGGAAAATTCTTTTTTTTAACCATTCTCTTCTCATCGAGTTCTACAAATGCTGCTAAAAATACAGGGAGGAAAAAAGGAAAGAATCCAAAACCAGTTGTTTTTATTTTTACTTTATAATATGCTGCGAAAATTCCATGGGCTAATTCATGTGTGATTGCAATTATTGCAATGATTATTATCCAATATGTGAAGAAAAAATCAGGCAGTCCCGGAACAATTTTGTTGACATAAGGAATCAACGGCATTATTGGAGGGACTTTAATTTGTCTGACAACTTGAGGAAGAGTAATATAAATCCAGACAAGTTTTCCAAACAAATAAAGTATGCCTGCAGTTAAGATATACCCAATTCCAACTGAAATATAACTCAAAACTTTTAATGTTTTTTTATATTTATTTCCGACGTGGTTGATTAATCTTACACCCCATTGCGTTCTGTATAAAAATAAAATCCCCTCTTTTTTTAGATTTGCTCTTTTCAAATAAAGAAAAATTGAAATTCCAATTACAAATAAAACCAAAAGCCCGATATCATAAATAATAAAATCCATTTTTTAACACTATTTTATTTTTAATTTCACCTTTTTTCAAATGAAAACTGACTATTTTTTCTTCAATGCCCTAAATACTCTTTTTTTGCATTTTCTGCATCTGACTTTTCCTTTCAAAATCTTTTGAGGATCTGCTCTTATTTTTGCCTGGCAGTTTTTACAAACAAAAACATTCTTGAACAATCTGTTTTGTGCTTCCGGAATTTTAGCCATTTTAATTTTATAATATCCCTTCTATAGTTCTATTTACTTCACTTTTTACATCAATAGTAATCAACTCGTAATTACCTACATCATTATATTTAATGATTACTAATCCTTGATCTAAAAATCTAATATTATTTTTACCATTATCATAACTCATTCCTGAAGGGGTTAATTTAATTAATTCTACTTCAATCATATTTCGATCTCCTTCTTCCACAATTTGAAAATGTTTTACTTTCATTCTTTAATTTCTTGTATTTTTGCCATTTTATAATTTTCTTTTGTTTGGTTCGTTAGAAACGAACGAATGAAAACTTTTTAGAGTTTTCTTTTGATTATTTTTTCTCCTTCAATATCCCAAAATTCTACATTTGAACTTTCTTCAAGTTCGTTTTTTATTTCGTCGGGGCAATTTACCTCGAGAGTTTCAAAATTTTCCAGGTCCATAATGCTGACTTTGTCCCCCTTTGTAAGAACCTGTCCTTTTCGTTTGTCAACCATTGGAACTTCAAGGTGGTCGTGTCCAGGCACAACAAAAACTTTTTTCTGTCCGCTGATTATTCCCACAGCCTCGATTCGCGCTTTGGAATGCCCGTGCTTGCCTGTTTTGCTAATGTCAATTTTTTTGATAGTGCAAGCCTCGCCATCAATGAGAATGTTTGTTCCTGCCCTCGCCTCTGTTGCATCAATTATCTTTAAGACCATATCTTAAGAAAAAAAGATACGTTTATAAAGATTTTTACTTAAACATTTTTATGCCCCTTCAAAAAAAAGATTTTATTGAAATAGATTTTACAGGAAAAGTCAAAGATGGGGAGGTTTTTGATTCTAATGTAAAAAAAGAAATTGAAAAACTTCATCACGGGTACGAGCATGAAATAGAAGCAAAACCTTTTGTTTTTTGTCTGGGCGAGGGGATGTTTCTCAAAGGAATTGACGATTTTTTAATTGGAAAAGAAATAGGAAAAGATTACGAAATTGAATTAACTCCAGAAAATGCTTTTGGAAACCGGGATTCAAAATTTGTTCAGATAATTCCAATGAAAGTTTTTATTCAGCAGAAAATAAATCCTGTTCAGGGTGCAATGTTCAATTTCGACGGAAGAATCGCAAAAATCCTTTCTGTGTCAGGCGGAAGAGTCATTGCTGATTTTAATAATCCCCTCGCTGGAAAAACACTAATCTATGACGTAAAAGTTCTTAAAAGAGTTCAGGACATAAATGAAAAAATAAAAGCATTAAATGACTTTTTGTTCAGAAAAGATTTTAAATTTGAAATTAAAGACAAAAAGATTTTAATTGAAGTTGAAGAGCCATTAACTAAATTTGTTGAAATGTTTAAGGATAAGTTTAAAGAAATTTTTAATTTGGAATTAGAAATCAAAGAGATTAAGAAACCCAAAGAAGAAAAATCTTCTATAATTGCTAAAGCAAGCGAAGATTTAAACAAATCTTCTGAATCATCAAAGATGAACGAAGATTTCAAACAATCTTCTGAAGTAACGAAATCTTCTAGAGGAAATTTAAAGAAAAATAAACAGCTAAATAAAGACAGCAATCCTTAAAAACAAGCCTGTATTATTCCTTAAATGGAGGAGATTTATAATCAATCTATTGAAGATTCTTCTGAATTAATTGCTGAAGTAAAAGAAATTGATAAGGAGCTTGAAGAACTTTTGAAAAAGCAGTCAGCAAAAATAAAAGTAGTTGGCGTCGGTGGCGGAGGTGGTAATTCTTTGAGCAGAATGAGGGAAATAGGAATTAAAGGAGGCGAGCTTATTGCAATAAACACAGATGCTCAGGATTTATTATATGCTAATGCAGACAGAAAAATCTTAATTGGAAAAGAATTAACTCAGGGTTTGGGTGCAGGAAGCAATCCGAAAATAGGACAAGAAGCTGCAAAAGAATCAGAATCTGAAATAAAAAAGAAGATTGCAGGAAGTGATATGGTTTTCATTACCTGCGGTTTAGGTGGCGGAACAGGCACAGGCGCAGCTCCTGTTGTTGCAGCACTTGCAAAAAAACAAGGCGCATTAACTATCGGAGTTGTTACAATGCCTTTTACAATAGAAGGAAAAAAAAGAATAGAAAATGCAACAGAAGGATTGGAAAAAATGGAATCTGTTGTTGATACTTTGATTGTTATTCCAAATGACAAGCTTCTTGAATTAGCACCTGAACTTCCTTTGCACACTGCATTTAAAATTGCCGACGAGATATTGACAAACGCAGTTAAAGGAACAACAGAACTTGTGACAACAACTGGTTTGGTTAATCTGGATTTTGCAGACATAAAAGCAGTCATGGTTAACGGAGGTGTTTCTTTGATCGGCATGGGCGAATCAGATACTCCTCAAAGAGCAATTGATGCTGTTGAAAAAGCAATTCAAAATCCGCTTTTAGATGTTGATATTTCAAATGCAACAGGCGCTTTGGTAAATATAATCGGCGGGCCTGATATGACTTTGGATGAATGCAAATCAATAATAGAGACTCTCGGCGACAGGTTGAGCCCCGACGCAAAATTGATTTGGGGAGCACAGATTTCAGAAGACATGGAAAAAGCAATCAGAGTTTTGCTAATTGTAACAGGTGTAAAAAGTTCGCAGATTTTTGGCCACGGTGATTCTCTTGAAGACAGGAAGCACCACGAAATTGAAGAAGAATTAGGAATTGAATTTTTGGAATAAAATGGAAATACCTAAGGAATTTCAACCAAGAAACTGTTGCGAAACATTCATGAGAAAAGATGCACAGGGAAAAACTCCAATTTTATTAACAAAAGAAGAATTTGATAAACATTGTAAAGAAGGAGATTTTAGTGGTGGTCCGTTCAGATGTAACTTTGGAGATGATTATGGTGAACCCTACAATCCTTACAGGCAAGCTTACGGAATATTAAAAACCAGAGAAGCTGTTTATTGTGAGTTAAATCCAAGGGAAAATGAAAAAGTAAAATCTCTTCTTGAAAAATTATCTTTAGAAAATTAAATCTAAGATTTTAAAAACTCATACTCTTTCTTTAATTGATGAATAAGATATTAAGTTCAATAAAATCTTTTTTTGCAAAATTTTGCAAAAAACTATAAGATAACAATATTTAAATATGGATTTTTCTAGAAAATAAAATGACAATAAATCTTTCAGAGCTTTTAAAAGATGCAGCAAATTTAAAGAGGGTTTTTGAAATTTTGGAAGAACAAAAATTGAGTTTCAATGTATTTAAACTTTCGAGTGTTTCTAAAGATTTTAATGTTACTTTAGCTAAAGAAGATTATGCTGTTGTATCTTATCCTTGGGATAATACAACACGTCAAGTTGTTCATCCTTACAAAACTGTTATCTTCTATGATGTAAAAGAATAAATCTAAAATTTTAAAAACCCTACTTCTCTCTTTAATTAATGAATAAAATATTAAGTTCAACAAAATCTTTTTTTGCAAAATCAAGACGTGTATGGTTTGTGTTAAAAAAACCAACAGAAAAGGAATTTGAAATGATTGCAAAAGTTTCTGCAATAGGAATTTTGATTTTAGGATTCTTAGGATTTTTAATTGCGCAGATCGTTAAGTTGTTTGTTTGAAAAACTTTATAAACTCCAATCTTTAAATAATATTATTGTTCTTTAATTATTACAATGTTAAAGGATAGTTGGAGCAAAATGAAAAATAAAATAAATAAATTGCTTCGTTTCACTCGAGATTGATGGCTCAGCATCAGACTTTGTCGTGACGCTTCGCTGAAAGGTTGTTAAGGCATTAAAATTTTCATGCGGAAAAATGTGACGAAGTCCATCTTGGGGCAATTAATTAAAATGAACAAAGTAGGTAAACAAAAATAAATTGATATTCATAATAAAAGTAACGACGAATAAAGAAGAAAGAGCAGTCGATATGGTTGCTGAAAGAATTGGAAAGAAAAACTTAAATGTATTTTCAGTTCTCAGGCCTCACGGGTTGCGCGGTTACATTCTTTTAGAAGCAGAAGACAGGGAATCAGCAGAAGAAGCTGTTTTTAATCTTCCTTATGTAAAAGGAATTATAGGAAAAACAATCGGATATGAAGAAATAAAAGGCATGGTCGAGCCTTCAGCGACGACAGTTTCAATTAAAGAAGGCGATATTGTGGAAATAATTGCAGAGCCGTTCAAAAAAGAAAAAGCAAAAGTTTTAAGAATAGACAAACAGAAAGAAGAAGTTGTTGTGAGTTTGCTCGGAGCAGTTGTTCCTCTGCCAGTCACAATTAAATTAGATAATGTAAAAGTTATCAGAAGAGAAGAAGGAGAAAATGAATAAATTAAAAGAAATTTGGTACGAATTTAAGTTAATGAATGTTAGAAATTCACTTAGGAATAATGCTGAGAAAATTAAATCAGCTTATCATAGATTAGATGGTATGGGGTATAATAGATATCGCCTGAAACAATTATGTTTGATGTCAAATAAATCATATTTAGAAAACAGGTTATCATATAAATAATCAGAAATAGAAAAATGAATAAATCTAAAATAATTAAATATGCGATTTCCGAGGAGGCAATTAGAAATCGCCGTTCCGCAATTCGAGGAAAATCGAAAAAAACCAGCGGGTTGTTTTCAAATGCAAATTAAACTTTTAGTTGAAGGCGGAAACATGAAACCAGGTCCTGCTCTTAGTCAGAAGCTTGGGCCAGTTGGGATTCCCATGAATCGGGTTCTTCAAAAAATAAACGACGCGACAAAAAACTTTAATGGATTAAAAGTTCCTGTTGAATTAGAAATTAATCCGTCGACAAAAGAGTTTGAAGTCAATGTTTTTTCCCCGCCTGTTTCAGAATTATTAAAAAGCGAATTGAAAATTGAAAAAGGCGCTGGAGCGCATAAAAAATTGCAAGTAGCAAATGCTTCTATAGAGCAGATAATTTCAGTTGCAAAAACAAAACTTCCAAATATGCTTTGCAAAGATTTGAAATCAGCAGTCAAAACTGTTGTCGGAACTTGTGTGAGTCTCGGAGTTTTAATTGAAAATAAACCAGCAGTTGAAATTGAGCGCGAAATTGTACAAGGAAAATTTGACAATGAAATAAAACAGGAAAAAACAGAAACATCTCCTGAAAAAAAGAAAAAACTTGATGATTATTTTAAAGAAATAAAAGAACAGCAGGAAAAGATAATTAAGCAGGAGCAGGCTGCAAAGGAAGCAGAAACCCAAAAGCCAGCTGAAGGAACTGCGACGACAGCGACGACAGAAGTAAAAACAGAAGAAAAAGCACCAGCGAAAAAAATCCCTGAAAAAAAAGATAAAAAGAAATAGTTTTATAAATTGTTAACAATTCTTTTTTTCATTGGGGATGTGGGGTAGCCTGGTAGCCTTTCAGGTTTGGGACCTGACGACCCCGGTTCAAATCCGGGCATCCCCATTCGATTTGAACTTTATTATTAACATGACATCAAAATCAAAAAAAACAAAATCAGCAGGAAGATTCGGAGCAAGATACGGAAAGAGAGCAAGAGATAAACTATCAAAAGTAGAAACAAAACAGAGAGTAAAACAAAAATGCCCTTTCTGTAAGCGCCTCGGTATTAAACGGCTCTCAAAAGGAATTTGGAAATGTCCGAAATGCAATAAAAAATTTGCATCAGATACATATTATTTAAACTAAAAATGATAACCTACAAGTGTTTTAAGTGCGGAAAAAAAGTTACAAATATACAGCTTGAAAAAAGATTTGTTTGCCCGCATTGCGGAAGCAAAATCTTTTTTAAACCAAGGACAATAGTAAAAAAGGTAAAAGCTGTGTAATTAAAATGGATTCCAGAGACAAAAAAATACAAGAAATGCAGATTTTAGAGCAAAACCTGCAAAATTTACTTCTTCAAAAGCAGACTTTTCATATGGAGCTTTCAGAAACACAAGCAGCACTCAATGAAATAGAAGATTCAAACGACGAAATCTTCAAGATTATCGGACAATTGATGATTAAAACAGAAAAATCCAAGGCAAAAAAAGAATTATTAGAAAAAGAAAACCTCTTGAATTTAAGAATTAAGACAATTGAAAAACAAGAGAAAATTCTAATAGAAAAATTAGATGTTTTAAGAGATGAAGTTATGAAGCCAGCAAAGAAATAAAAGATACATAAAAATATCCGAAATATTTATAAACGTCAGCAATTTAAAATTAACATGGTTTTAGATAGACTCAAAAAAGCTTTTTCAGGTTCTCTCGGAAGCGAGTCAGAACAAGAATACCTGGAAATTGATTTAGGTCGAGAAGAAAAAGAGCACAAAGTTGTTGTAAAACTTTTCGCATTAAAACAATACGAAGATGTCAATGAAATCTTAAATGCTTTGCGAGAGGGCTACACAATTGCAATAATTGATATCAAGGTTTTGAGATCAAAAGATTCTATTGAATTAAAAAGAGCTGTCTCAAAAATCAAAAAAACAACAGAAGCTCTCGACGGAAGCATTGCAGGATTCGGCGAAAACATGGTTATTGTAACACCTTCTTTTGCAAAGATACACAAAGAAATTCCTCCAAGAAAAGAAGAGAGAAAGCCTGATTTTTATTAAAGTTTTATTTAATTAATAGCTCTATTTTTGTTTAATGTTTGAAGAATTTTTTCAAGTGTTTTCTTAATTTCCAAAGGTGATTTAACATAATATATTTTCCCCTTTAATTTTTTTATGTATGCTTCGATTTCATAATTTAGTTTTTCTTTCAAGAACGGTTCATAAATAATAACTGAAAATGGAACATTTTCTCCTGCTCTGACTTCCGGATGAATTAGTTTTTTCTTTGCTTTAACTTCTGGCTTGTCTCCGACAAATAATTTATATAAATAATATCCATAAACTAATTCGCCTAAAGATCCTAAACTATTCCCCAGCATAAGAACAACGTCGCCATAAACACAATGTGTCAAATCTTGTTTATACCAATTTTGTGTGTCAATTATTTCATCAAATACTTTTTTACTATTCACTTCAGCTTCTATGTATTGTTTTAAATGTCCTATTCCAAAATCTTTATCTGAAACAGGAACAGTCCCATACACCCTCCTTCCATCAAACTCCTTATACTTTTTTGCAACTTCAAATGAAACTCCTCTGTCTGGAAGAAGAACTATTTCTACATCAGATTCTTGCAACGCCTTTGCAATATCTCCAACTTGTTTATGAAATTTATCCTCGGGAATTTTTAATAATTCAAAATAATGAAATTTAATATCTCCTGCTCCGATTAGATTTACCCTTAACATAATATAAACAAAACCAAATTTGTTATAAATCTTTCCTTATTCTTTTCACAAACATTTATAACCCTCTTTCATATTCTTTTAAAATGAAAACCTTATTCATTCCAGCAAAAGTAAAATATCAATTAAACAAACAAAAGTTAATTTTAATTTCAAAAAAACTTCCTAAAAATTTAACAATTGTCTATTCCATCCAATATAAAGACTTAACTTTTGAAATAAAAGAAATTCTTCAAAAAGATCATAAAATAACTAAAGTGTTGCAGGTCTTAGGATGCAGTAAGATTAATTATCCAAAAGACACAGAAGCAATTTTGCTAATCACTGACGGAAAATTCCACGCAGTTTCTTTGGCTTATGAAACAAAATTACCAGTTTTTATATTTGAGAATAACAACCTAGAAAAAATATCCGAAGAAGATATGAAAAAATTTGAAGCAAGACAAAAGTCCGCATATTTGAATTTTCTTAATGAAGACAAAATAGGAATACTTGTTTCAACAAAACCAGGACAGCAAAATTTGAAAAAAGCAATTGAATTCAAGAAAAAAACAAAAAACAAAAAATTATATCTCTTTCTTGCCAACAATGTAAACCCAGATGAATTTCAAAATTTTGGATTAAAAATCTGGGTAAATACTGCTTGCCCAAGGCTCGATATGGAAGGTTTAAACATAGTTAATATATCGAGACTTTGACCAAATCTTTGATTTGAGTCTAGATTGGATTTTGATGATTCAACAATTATTAATTTGGATAAATTAAATTTTAATTAAATCTTAGCAACAGAAAAAACTGTTTTTAATGCTACAATTATCGTAGCTGGGACAAACAAAACCAGCAACGCTGCAAACACAGAAGAAACTGTATCTGCAATTCCTATTCCAATCAAAGAGCCCAAAACACTTTCCATTCCAAATTTACTGACTATAACCAAAACTGCTCCTGTTAATAAAAATGTTTGAGAGTCTTTTCCAGATACATTAATGAAAAAACCAACAAATAAACCAAGTAAAATAAGCATTCCATAAATCTGCGGGCTGTATTTAACAATCTCTGGTGCAGGAAGAAAAGATGACGTGCTTAATCCAATAATTACTGCTAAAATAACTCCTATCAAAAACGCCCACGCTCCGAGAGAATGTTCACGCGCTTTAATCGCCATTTTATATCGATAAATTATGCAGAACTATTATATAAATGTTTTGAATGTATTCTTCCAGCACGAAAAAATTTATAAATCGGTTTGTTTTGTCTAATAAATGAAAAAAGAAAATATAAAATTTTCATGTTTTCCTTTTAATAAGAGAGAATAATTAAAATGAAAAAAGAAAAGAGGTTAATTTTTATACTTCTTGTCTTGATTTTGTCAACTCAAGTAATAAGTGCTATAAGCAGTGAAGTAACTGTTAAGACTGTTCCAAATCACAAAATAATGATTAGCATCCTAAAACCAGGAGAAATTTATTCTTTAATTGAAAGTTTTCATAAAGAGACTGGGCCAACCGGCGAGGTTCCAATTACTTTTTCTTATGAAGGCTCTACATTTGATGTTGCTGTTTGGGTTAAAAAACATGATAATCAATTAGTTGTATATAAAAAATTTGAAGACGGATTTACAACCGGAGCCCCATTAACTCTTGAGGTCTATCCTGAAGGATACGTTCTTCCAGAACCGGTAGGAGATCTTCTTGAAGAAAACTCAACAATTAACGAAACAATTGATGCACCTATTAATATAACCAACGATACTCAAGAGATAATTGAAGAAACTCCTGAAGATAGTTCAGGTTTAACAAATTTCGCAGTGTTTGGCGACAATGGAATTATTTCAACGAAAACACTCTACTATATAATAGGAGGAGTTGTATTATTAATAATCATATTTTTTATTTTCAAATTCATTAAAAAAAGAAGACAAGATTATCCAAGGGAGATAAAAGTCAGGAAGTTAAGTGAAATAAACTTTGAAAAAGATGATAAACTTAAAGAGTATGAAAAGATTCTTGAAGATGCAGAAAAACAAGCAAAAGAAGCAGAATCAGAGATAAACAAGATTAAAGGGCAGGATAAAGTTTTTACAGCTCAAAGGAGATTGAGCGAAAATGAGAGGAGATTAGCGTCGCTGAGAAGTAGATGATTACAGCTTGCGAATTCTACCAACTGGAATATATACTAAAGACAATCTAAATGTTTATAAACCATAGTAACTCAGCAATGACATACGATGGAAAAAAAAGTTTTAACATTGATGAGCATAAGTTTTTTAGCACTAGTTTTTTTTGCTAGTTCTGCTAGTGCAGAAGTTTTATCTCAATGGGGTTTAACAACAGATGGAGTTCCAAGTGGTGTTAATGCTAATCTTAATGCAGGAAATTTTATAGGGGGTCCTGGAATTTCAGCAATTAGTTTTGAAGGCGGAGATGGTGCTTGGGCAACGGGCTGGTCAGAATCTACTTTGGACCAAGAAGATTATTTTCAAATAACATTATCTCCTAAAACGGGTTTTAAATTATCTCTTTCTGCACTTAATTTCGGAGAAAGACGAACTGAGACAGGAATTAGGAATTATCAAGTTCAATGGTCAAAACAAGCAGATTTTACTTCTCCAACAACCATAGTCACTGTTCCTGTTCCAGATGATGACTCAGAAAGAGATGGCAGCATAACTGGATTAAACATAAGTGTTAATGAAGGCGAGACTATTTATATAAGATGGTTTGGATATGAGGCAGAATCTTCTGTGGGAAGATGGAGAATTAATGACGGAACCTTAAATGTTGTAGGAACAGCTTCACAAGTAACACAACCACAAGGTGATCCAGAAGAAGTAACTGCTTGCAATTTAGAAGGAAATTCCGGAGATAATCTAAATATTAAAAGAATTGATTTTACAAACGAAGGAATGTCTGGTGCAGACCCAAAACAATTTGGAGATGACAATGAATGGTTCCCTCTTGATAATATCAAAGTAGAAATTAATGTAGAAAACAACGGCGATGAGAAAATCGAAAACATTGAAGTCCAATGGGGTTTATATGACACAGAATCAGATGAGTGGGTAATTGAACTTGATGATGAAAAAGATTTCGACCTTAAGAAAGACAAAGATGACACTCTCACAATTTCTTTCAAGCTTGAAAAAGCATTGGATATTGATTTAGACCAGCTTTCTGACGGAGAGCATTACAAATTTTATGTTATTGCAAATGGTTATGACAACGAGATTGAAAAAGATATTTGTACAACTGATTTTGAAGATATCTCAATAGTTGTTGAAAGTGATTTTATTGTGCTTGACCAAATTCAATTTCAAGAACCAGTTTCATGCGGAACAGACCTTTCATTAACAGCAGAAGTTTGGAACATTGGAGACCAAGATCAAGAAGGAGTTTATATGAAAATCGTCAACCCTGAATTAGGAATTGACAAAACAGTAGAAGTTGGAGACATTGATGCTTTTGACAGCAAAGATCTTAATGTTCTTTTAACAATCCCAGAAAATGCACAGGAAAAATCATATATCATTAAATTGACAATTTACGACGAAAATGACGATGTTTATGTAAATGATTACAATGATGACGATTCAATATTTGATATTGATTTTAAACTTGAATGCTCACAGCAACAAGATAATGCTGTTGTTTCTGCAAATTTGGTTTCAGGAGGCAATGCAGGTGAAGAGTTGGTTGTTAAAGCAACAATAACAAACACAGGAGACTCAGCAACATTTTCATTGAATGCAGCAGGTTATTCTACATGGGCATCTTCAGCTGTCCTGGACCAGACTTCAGTTGTTTTAGCAACAGGAGAATCAAAAGATGTTTTATTCACATTTAATGTAAAAAACGATGTTTCAGGAGACCAGACATTTGATATTGAAGTTCTTTCAGATAATCAATTAGTTGTAAAGCAACCTGTTTCAGTTTTAATTGAAAAAACAGGAACAAAATTCCCAGGATTCTCAGGAAACATAATTAACAAAAACAACTGGTATTTATGGGGAATAGGAATTCTGAATGTAGTTCTTGTTATAATTATTATTGCTGTTGCAGTAAGAGTTGCAAGGAAATAAAATGGTTTCTTTTGTAAAAAATTTATTAACCGCAGGAAGTCTTTTGGCTGTTTTAAGTGGTTGCGATACCAAAAAACAAATAAAAGTAGAAGAGATAATTATAAATGACTGCCCAGTGAGATTAGAGGTTGTTAAAGAGATTAAAAAACTTGATGATGATACTTACAGAATAAATATTTATGATTCAAATGGAAGTTTAAGGGGCTTCTATGTATACAGAATTATCTTATTTAGATTTGTTTGTCCATAGTGATAGCGGTTATACTGTAACCAGAGATAATAAAAGATTTGATGTTAAATAATTATCTCTTCCAACTTTTCATAACCTTCTCGCCAAATTTTTTTTCTTTTTCCAGTTTAACAACAATTATTCCAAGCAAATATCCAATTATTCCTCCTGCAATTACATCGCTTAAAAAATGCACTCCAAAATAAACCCGCGAAAACGCGACGAGGCCGGCAAAAATTATCCAAACATATTTGAATCTAGGAAATTCTTTTGCTAAAATCGGAACAGCACAGAAAGCAAGCATTGCTTGAAATGACGGGAAAGAAAAATTCCAAACAAGATAATTGCTTTTTTCTAATGCAGGAAGTATAGAAACAATTCCTGTTTGAAAAGGCCTTGGTCTTTGTATTGCTATTTTTAATAAAAAACCAAATATAACTGATAACCCGAGGGTTAACCACAAAGGAAGAATCCATCTGCGTTTATGTTCTCTCCACAAAAACAAACTTGTCAGAAAAAAGAAAATTATTATTTCAGAGCTTACAAAAGTTATTCCGAGAAAAAACTCATTAAGAAAATTGTTCCGTATCAAGGAAACACCCTCGACGATTTCAGAATCGAATTTTAAACTTATGAGAAACGCGACCACAACTCCTAAAAAAATTAGCGCGTTTTTGTTTTTTCTCATAATTCTATCTAACTTAAATTATTTAAATACATTTCTACTCTATCTTTAATGAAAGAAATTTCAAACTCTGTTTCAGATATCTTAACAAGGTATATAATTCTTCTTGTATCGGCTTTTCCAGACTTCTGGATTTTTTATTTTATCTTCACTCCATTAACTATTTATCCTGTTTATTTTTTGCTAAATTTATTTTATGAATCTTCTTTAATTGGAAATATCATTCTCGTAAACGAAACAGCTATAGAATTAATAGGTGCGTGCGTTGCTGGCGCTGCTTATTATCTTTTGTTTATACTAAACTTGTCAGTTCCAAAAATAAAACTGCAAAAAAGAATTAAGATGATTCTCTTTTCATTTGTTCTTTTTTTATTTGTAAATATTTTAAGAATATTTTTGCTAAGCATAATATCTTTTTTAGATTCTTCCTGGTTTGATGCAGTTCACAAATTATTTTGGTATTTTGTAAGCACCATTTTTGTCGTCGGAATTTGGTTTTTAGAAGTTAAATTGTTCAAGATAAAAGACATTCCAATTTATTCAGATATAAAATTTTTATATTCAAAATCAAAGTTCTCAAAATAATTTCATATCAAGAAGAAAGATTATTTGACAATTCTGTCTTCTTTAAGTTTGACAAATGTTTCTACCATAAATCTTTCAGTTGATTTTAAAATCTCACAGTTGTTTACATTTAAATTGTAACACGCAGGCCCAAATTGTTCAACGCTTGTTTTGTTACTTGGTTTTATATCTAAAAATATGTATCTTCCCATTGGATCGCAACTTGCATTTTCATCTTTTATAACCTTTGCTCCTAAAACTTCGTAGAGTGTCGCTAAATTTTTTATTGCAATAATCCCGTCGCCGTCGCAATTTAACTCAGCACTACTATTAAGAACAACTTGTTTTAAAAAAACAATTTCTCCATCAAACGGAATTTCATCTAATTTTCTAGGGTCGTTTCTAAGATAAAAATTATAAGGAACTTCTTCTCCTTTAAAAAAAACAGGTATTGAAGTTTGATAAAAGATTAGATTTCCTTCTTTCACAACATCTCCTGTCATGCCATTATATTCAAAATGCCGTATTGAGTTAATAAACAAAACAACTAAAATAAAAACTAACCCAAATGCGCTAATAACTATAAACACATTTTTTAGTGTTTTATTTTCTGAACTCTTCCTGTTTTTTTCAGAGATTTCTTTTTCTAAAATGTTGTCTTGTTTTTTTTCATCTATTTTTATTTCTTCTTTTTCCATATTCTTACCTGGTTTTTTTGTTTTTAATGTTTATTGTTCTCTAATTCCAATTATTTTAAACAGGAATTCGTCGCTTATTTTTGTCAAATTTTCATAAGGGCCTTGAATAAACACGCAGTTTTCATTTTGTGAAATATCCTCGTTGTCTGCTTCTTTAATTATTATAAAATTGTCCTGACAAGTTTTTATAGGCAAATCGCTGTCGCATGTTTCGTTTTCAAGGCAAGCATATTGTATTCTCTGTACAATCGGATTAAGGTTAGTATAAATCTCTGAACCAGCTTCTTGGTTTTCCGATGAAATATAAAGTGGCTTTCCAGCATAATTGCTTAGAGGCAAGATTTGCGAATTTATCTTTTCAACTTCCAAAGGATTATATCTAAAAATAAAATTTTGATCTTCCAAAACCCAAAAGCCATTTTGATTTATAAAATTAAATCCATTATAATTTATTTTTTTTGTGCTATCTTGTTCTTCTCTTTGGAACGAATATCCTAAAACACTTAGAAACATTATTAAAACTAAAATTACACCGACTGCGTATTGTTTAGTTCTGTTTTTTCTCTCTTTGTCTTTCTGAGTTGTTATTTGTCTCATATTATTTTAAAAAATTGAATTTAAGTATAAAAGGTTTTGTGTTTGAATTTTTTTGTTTTTATCCAATTAATTATAATTATTTAACATGGCTCCAGCCATAATCTATTAAAAAAAAGAAAAAAAGAAAAAGAAAAAAATTTAGATTTACTCCTAAGCCGGTGGCTCTGTTGTAACTAATGTAGCAGTTGTTGATGAAGTTCCTAAGTATTCTTTGTCTGTATCTACAGTTTGTGTTCTTAGGTATGTTGCAGCATTTACAGTGTCTGCAGCTTCATAACCAGCAACAAGTAATACAAGTTTTGTAGGTGCAAGTGTTGAATCAGCATATCCTTTCAATAAGAATTGTCCTGAACCAACATTTGTATTTGTTGTGAAATCAGCACTGCAATAAGCTCCACCTAATAATGTAGCAGCAGCTGAGTTTATACAGCTTCCACCAATAACAATTAGGTTCTTTGTGCTTACTGAACTAACTTCACTGTCTTTAACAATAACTTCTCCAAGTTGCGTTGAACCGCCAGTTGTTCCTCCAGTTATACTTGAGGAAACATCTCCAACATATACATTTGCATATATCTGTTCATCAGGATAACTTATAGTAGCGACTTTTTGGTCAGAATCTCCAGAGTTTGTAGTACTCCAAGACCCCCACAAATCTACTCTATCTGTTTTTTTGCTATCACTATATCTCGAAGTAGACCATGCTCCAGCAGCATTACTCCATGTGTCTTCAACAGTGTCAATACCAATACCATCATCACTGCTTAGTCCATCTTCAACTTCTACAATTAATGCTTCATAATTTGCATTGTCATCTTTTTCTTCAAAGATAACAACAGCAGGCCAATTAATTAAAGCACTTCCAGCAGCATTGTATAAACGTATCCATGTTTGGTTTGCAGCTGAACCATTTGCGATGTTGTATTTCAATTGACCAACAGTTACATTAAGACCTCCTGCATTAGCTACTCCTACTTCGGCAGCACTTAAATTTAGTGAGTAAGTAGTTCCAGCTATACTAAATGTCCAATTTTCTCCAGTAGATTTAGCAATTGAACTAACACTAGTATACCCATCTGCTCCATTAGGGAACTTCAAATCTGTAACCTGTAAAGTGGATGGTCCTCCGTCAATAGTTGAATCATTTATAAGCAAAGGATCACTTAAAGAAGTTAATCTTATGGTTTTAGGTTCATAAAACATAACCTTAGCACCTTTTGAAGTTTCTATTGTTGGATACACTACAGCAACATTTGATCCAGAACCATCTGGATATCCTAAAGTTACATTATAAGAGGTATCCGTTATTCCAGCAATTCCTTCAAGAGTCACTGAATATACTTTTCCACCAATTTCAACAGTTCCTGTCCCATCATCTGTTAAAGTTGCATCGTATGAACTTCCAGAAAAGACATCTTTTAATGTGACTTTATCTCCAGTTACTCCTCCAGTTTGATTCTTTGCAGCAGTTAATTCAAGGAGATAACCTTCATCTTCATTTCCGACAACTACAAATTCATTTCTATGGAATTTTTCACCTTCCTGAACAGTTATGTTTCTGCCATTATCGTCTGCAGTAAGCCACATCCCTGTTGAATAATTTTTAGCAAACTGAATTGATTTTTCATAATTTCTATGATCTAAGAATTTTATTTTAATTTTATCATCTCCAGCTGTACTAAAGGTTATTTGTTCTCTTGAAGTATCTGTGCTGTCAATTGTAGAATCAATATTAAACCCACTGAAATCAACTTTGAAAGTTCCAAAAACAGGATCAGTAAATGATTCTCCTGCTTTTATAGCGTCAAGGTCTGAATCAGATGCATAAACACTTATTGTCAATGTTGTTAAATTGTTTGGATTTCCTGTTCCAAAATCAATTAATGTTCCATCAACAATTGTAGCACCTTCACCAACCGTTACAGTAGAACCATCTTCAATAGTTATCTTGTCTGAACCAGCGATTATTGTAGCAGAAAGTTTTAAGTTTGTTTCATCTGCTGTTGATACAGCAATGGTAATGCCATTAATCTTTTTAGATTGTGCTTCAGTAACTTCTTTTGATTCACTTTCACCAGCACTGTTTGTAACTTTAATTGTAGCGCTTGTGTCTGAAGCAGAAACTAATTCAATTGTGTATACTTCTCCTGCTATTGTAACCTCTGCAGAAGGATTATCACTATCTAAAGATACCTTTTCAGCACTTTTCAAAAGCACCAAAGTGTCTGTATCTGTAGCAGAGCCAATTGTAAATGTACTTCCAAATATCTCTAATTCTTCACCTTCTGAATCAGCATGTGAAAAATTAATAGCTTTGTTAAATGTAATGGTTGCATTATAGAGATAATTTGCCTGTGATGTACTCAAAGTCAATGCAAGAGTTGGATCATCCTCGCTTGTTGGCTGTTTTGCAAAATTAATTTTGTCACAAGTTGCAGTATTACAAGCTGCTGTGGCAATATCAATTTTTTGTGTAAATGTAGCATCTACATTACCTGAAAAACTTCCATCTCCTAAAACAGTTGGAAGTGATGATTTTGTCAAAACATTTTTTACAGCACCAACACTATCATTTATGTAGATTTTTGTTCCTCCGCTAAAAAGTGGAGCAGTTTCACCTGTTACAGTGTCACCATCTTCACTACTTCCACTCATGAATGATTGCAAATTTGTTTGTATGCTTCCAGCTTGAATTGCATCTAAGATATTAGCATTAGCTCCATAGACAATTGCTACATCTGCAGCTCCTCCAGCAACAAAAGGTGCCGGGTAATTTGCTGCAGCAGCAACTCCCATACTCATGCCAACCATCAATACGCTTGCGGTTATTGCGCTTATTTTTTTAAAATTAAATTTCATATTTTTTAACCTCCTTTCAACTCTATAAAATAGAGCTGTTCATTTTGCTAACAACTCTATCAACACTCTGTTGTCTATGACAACTATCTCCCAACTTATAGCCATAGGGTAGACTATTTGTTGAGTGAATATGAACCCTATTAGAACACCCGAAGGTGTGTAATATCCAAAATTCAATTTTCTTTAAAAAGCTTATCAAAAATATATAGCTTTCCTATTGGAAAATACAAAATATTTATGGTTTTATTTATAAAGGTTTGTATGTCACTTCTATATTAATACAATATAAAATAGATATCTAAGCGAAATCTTTATTGGACTTAATATTCAAAGTCATATATATGTTTTTTAATTATCCCTAATTGTAACATATACAATAGAAATATATATAAACATAGAATAGATATATAATAAAGAGCGAAAATGGCAAAATCAAAAGTAAGAGAAATAACAATAACTGAATCTGAAGGAGCTTTTTCTATATTCAAAAAGCCAAAACTTTCAAAAGAAGATTATGACTTTGAAGGGATTTCAACTTTAAGGAGCCTCCTGAGCAATGAAAAAGCAAGAATCCTCCATGTTATTAAATATCAAAAACCAACTTCTATTTATGATTTGGCGAAAAAACTTGGGCGAAATTTCAAAGCTGTAAGCGACGACCTTAAACCTTTAGAAAGATTTGGATTTATTGAATTTATAAAAGAAAAAACAAACAAAAGAAAGAGATATAGACCAGAAATAGTTGTAAGCACAGTTACAATACATTTGAAAATTTAATAATAAGCAGTAAAGGTTATGTTGATTGTATTTCCTGATTTACTAAATTCCTGCATTGAGCCTTTATAGTTTTTTGTAATATTTCCTTCTTTCAAGGTTATTGGAGATAATCCATCTTCTGAATCTATTTTTAACTCGTATCCTTTAGTAGGAGAATTCTCTCCTGTTTTCCATGCTTCATCAACAATTCCTTTTAATGTAGAGTTTAATACTTGACAAGCATCAGCCCCTTCGCATATTTCTCTTGAATAACAACTAAAGATTAACTTTTGAACTGATAGTGAGTTTCCAGAAACATCTTTGCATTCTGTTGTGTAATATAAAAAGGATTGAATAAAACTTTCCACTTCATAGCTTTCAACAGGTTCTTTTTGCGAATTGTTAATTGTAAGTCTAAGAAAAACAAGCAAAATTACAGCAACTATTACTATTATTACTGCAAATCCCACCATTTCTTCTTGTGCCTTTTTAGGCATAGTTGCAAAAATTCCACATTTTTGTTCCTGTGCCTTTTTCTTTTGATTTACCATGTTGATTTATAATTAACTATTAATTTTCCTAATTCGCATTTATCATTAACTCCCGAGTCACTGGATTCTTTTCTGCACAAAGCAACAAAATTAGAAGTGTCAAATCCAGATAAATCACCTGAACTAACTTTTATTATATCGCAATTTGGATAATTATTTAATTCACATACCACATCTTCGCCATTTGTTTTTGGATAAATCTTTCTTATTTCTATATTTGCATTACCCCAAAAACCTTCATAATCTTTCTTGTTCAATACAATAACCTTGTCTGTATCAATGCAGTTTGTCTTGCCTGTTCCAAAAGCTTCCCCGCACGAAAGTTCAGGTGAATTAGCCAATTTAGTTACAAGAAGCATTGCGTTTTTTTCTTCTAAATCCGTCGCTGTTTTCTTTAAATCAGAGAATTTAAATGCCAGCACAAACATTCCAACAAGCACAAAAAAAATCGTAACAGCTATTAACATGAACGCCATTTGCTGTATTTTTAACTGCCCATTTTTTTGCAGTTGAAAACTAGGAATTTCTAATTTCTTGTTTTTAAGTTGTGCTTTATATTTTTTACAAAGTAAAAAATATTCTTTATGTTTTTCCATTTTATTTTACCATAGTTTGCAACTTGCTCCATCGTGTTGCATTTTTATTTGTTCTACCTCTGAAAAAATTAAATTAAGGCCACCCGAATCTTTGAAACTATCCGCTGAATTGCTTAATTGCAATAACCCCAAATTTGAATCACAGCCATATCTCGAAACAAAATTTGCTTTATCGTCGTACAAAATTGCTAATTGTTCTGTTCTTTGCATCAGTCTCTTTAATTGGCATTCGTATGTTTCACTGTCAGAAAAAATCGCAGCATACATCAAAGCTTTTCCATAAAAATATAATTTTTTACTGTTTTTTTGAACAAAGCCACCTTCATAATCAACTTTAATATCACAACTATTTGCACCACCAAAACAAATTTTTACACTTTCTTCTGGGCAATTTTTTATAAAAAGATTCTGCTGACCTAAAGAGGTGATTTCTTCTTCAATTTCTGTTGGAGCACCAACAAAACAATAATTTTTTGATGAAGGTGTTATGTAAATTAAGTCGCTGACTTTAAATGGAAATTCAAATGGTTTTGAAAAAATATTGAATTTTTTCCCTTCCACATACCCTTCTGAAAAAAGATATTTATTTATGAAGCTGATATCAATATCTGTCTCTGTCCATCGATTGAAACTTTTTTGTGAAATTTGAATTAATTGTTTTCCAAAATTTCCAGTGTGATTGTCGCATTTGTTGTAGATTCTTGTTTCAACTGGCATTGTCAGCGAGAGTGTTTTGGCAGATTCAAATCCTGTTTCAAGAGGATTTAGCAGAATTCCAATTTCCTTTCCTGTTTTTGCGTCAGTTTCTGCTTGTCCTTGGCCAATAAGTTTGCTTACAAAAAAAATTGCGAGAAACAAAATAAATGCACCTACGACAATTGCAAAAAGCCATGCAAATGAAAACTGCAAAAAACCTTTTTCCCCCATTTTGTTATTTCAAAACCTCTGATGTTGAAATGACGAAACTAAAAATACCTAAATGATATTTCTTGAATTTTTGTACTCTCATTATATTTTTAAATTTTGCACCATTTATTCTTTAATTGTAACTAAATCGTCGCTGTAATCTTTTTTAAGAGTTATTTTTATTTTTCCATTAATACTTCTGATACAAAGAGGATTAGCACTTTCAATTGTTTTTTGTATATTGAGGTGCTCTATTTTTTTTGAACTAAGCCCTCCTGCAGAACCAATTGGATAAAAAATCAAATTCTCTCCTTCTGAATATTCTCTTTTTAGTTCGTTATACAAACCAGCGTCATTTCCTGTTCCGCTTGCACCAGAATAATTCCCAATGCAAACCAGATCTATTTCCGACGGCAATGGGTATTCTTTTTCTTGTGAAACTTGTGCGCTTTTCCATGCACTGTTAACATCGTTTTGAAAATCATTTAAGAATTTTCCTACATTTGCAGTGTTTGTAATTCCTATCCATTTTATAATTGCATAAGATCCAAATCCAAGAAATATTACAATCAAAATAATTGAAAAAATCATGCCAAATGATAATTCCATTGCCCCTCTTTTTTCTCTTTTCATAGAATATTGAAAGAATTGATATTTATAAATTTCACTTATGAAATCTTGCAGATAGATTTTCAATTAATTGATTATTAAAACACACCACAATAAAATTTATATACTACTTTTCTGAACAAAGATTGGAAAAATATCGTTATTTGATATGAATCCATAAAAATAAAAAATAGAAAAATGGCTAACAAAACATTAAGAAAAATTGTAACTATGGGTGTACCCTTTTTAGTAAGTTTACCTCTTGTTCTTGGAGGATGTGAAAAGAAAGCTACAGATTCTCAAAAGAATATTTTTGTTACGACTGGTAGAATATACTTTAGAAATTGTGATGGGGGAATTTATGAAGCATTTGTTGATGGTCAGTCGAAGGGGGCAATACCAGAAAATCCAGACCCAAGTAAATGTTATCCTTACAGTTATGGAGCTCACATGTTCGAGGTGGTCGATACATTTGTAAATCCTGGAATTGGAGTATTGCGCTCTCACATGCTTGATTTTCGTTCTGGCAACATTATTCATGATACATATGAATTTTTTGCTGTTCCTGATCATACTGATCCAACTACTTATTATTATGGGGAATTTTGTATAAAGAGTTCTAAATTTGTAGATTGTGATTAATTTTTAAAATGAATTATCAATTTTAAAAATCTTCAAAAACAAAATTTTTTCTAAAACCCCTTAACAATTATGTTGCATTCATCAGGCAATGGTTGATTGCCGTAGTCGTCCTGACATTTAATGTAGAAAGTTGTTTTTGTATCCCAGTCTGTGTAATGCTTTGTTCCGTCGACATCAGTCATTTTTATCCCGTCTTCAAATGCATAATTGCAAGTGCTCATTCCATAGACGCATTCGCCATCTTCATTTGTTATTATTTTCAAATATGTTTCTTCATGATATGCCCGAACAACAATCGGCGCTTCTGAATCAGATTCAACATTGAAATTAATTTTTTCTAAATCAGAGTTTCCGCCTAAATCAACGCATTTTATGAAATATTCATAATCTCCTTCTGACAAATATAAATCCTGCGAGTGCGTGTGAGAATTTGTTTCAAAAAATTGATTATAATCATTTTCACTTCCTGTTTCACTAAAATAGCATATTGCTTCCCCCTCGTTGTAGCCAGCAGAAGTTTCTGCTTTTAATGTTACTTTTACAGAATCTGTTGAGTCTCTTATTGTTGTTCCGTTTGGCTTAACTGAATTAATTACAAGTGGCTGTGTTCCAGTTATTGTAAATTTGTATGACTCTGTATTTACATTCGGTGTTGTAGCTTTATCTTTGCATTTGAAATAGAAATTATTTTCAAATCTGTCTTTTAATCCTGTTAAAGTTGTTGTGCATTCGTAAAGCATCTGCGCATTCATTGGTATAACACTATCTTGACAAGTCATTGCTGTTTCCATGTTTTCATAATTCTGGTCAAGGTGGTCCCACTTGCAGTTTGATGGCTCATTTACATAAAGAATTAGCTCAACAGAAGTTTGATTATATGCAACTGGCATTCCATTTAGCAAATCAGTTGTGATAATTAATGGTGGAGTTGTGTCTGGTCCTTTGTCGACGCAGAATTTGAAAATAAAATTCGCAGGATTTGAATTGCCATTTGCATCTCTGCATCTTACAGAAAGTTCATATTCATTGTCGTTTTCTAATGTGATATTTTCTGCTTCTAAATTAGCTTGTCCAGGCAAACTTATTGTCTGCGTGTGATTTTGTTTTAGCAACTGGCTTCCTCCAAAATAGAAACTCATATTTTCAAAACTATTTTTCTTTACATAATCAATTTTGCACGACGCTGGCTCATTTGTTTCAATTCCAAAACTCAAAGGTGTGAAAGCTGGAATACATTTG
>Ga0210057_1002230_pt1 | contig 27997 bp, 35 predicted proteins | sample CryGeyCG2114_010_2_FD_183968 | JGI IMG/M metagenome (GOLD analysis project Ga0210057, IMG submission 183968) | Groundwater microbial communities from aquifer - Crystal Geyser CG10_big_fil_rev_8/21/14_0.10 (SPAdes) (version 2) | ecosystem: Environmental > Aquatic > Deep subsurface > Groundwater ...
TAATTTATAAATCCCGCCTTTAATATTCTTTTTGCCTTAATCCAAATCATACGATATATCTCCCCTCTTTATCATCGCGCACAATCCTGCCTTTTTCAAGAGTAACCACCCGCCTGCCCAAAGAATCAATGATTGATTTATTATGGGTGGCCAAAATGACGGTTGTCCCCAATTCGTTTATTTTTTTTAAAATATTGATAATCTCCCAGGTATTCAGAGGATCAAGGTTGCCGGTCGGCTCATCGGCAATGATAACATCGGGTTGGTTAATGATGGCTCTGGCAATGGCCACTCTTTGGCATTCGCCTCTTGAAAGCTCGCGGGGAAAATGCCAGCTTCTGCCAAGGAGATTCACAAGTTCCAAAACCTGGGGCACGTCTCTTTCTATTTCCTCAGGAGTTTTGCCGGCCGCCTCCATGGCAAAGGCAATATTTTCATAAGCGGTTTTATTGGGAAGAAGGCGGATGTCCTCAAAAACAGTTCCGATTTTGCGCCGGAGTAAAACTAAATCTTTTTTGGCTAAAGAATGAACATCAATTGATTCAAAAAAAACTCTGCCTGAGGTCGGTTTTTCTTCTGATAAAAGAAGTTTTAATAAAGTGGTTTTCCCGGCCCCGGATTGCCCAACCAGAGAAATAAACTCCTTGGCCTCAATGGCAAAACTTACCTCTTCCAAGGCCGTTGATGTTGAGGAATAAACTTTTGAAACTTTATCAAAATAAATCATAAATTTTTCTCCGCCTCTATAAATTTATCAATTTCTCCATTCAGCACTGATTCCACATCAGCCGTCTCCACTTCTGTCCGGTGGTCTTTTACCAGTTTATAAGGATGGAAAACATAGGAACGGATCTGATGGCCCCATTCCGCCTCCACAATTTTGCTTATCATCATTGATTCTTTTTCTTTTCCCTGCTGGAGAAGTTTATATTTGTACAGTTTTGACTTCAACAGCTCCAGCGCCCGCTCCTTATTCTGGCCTTGCGACCGCTCGGAATCAACATGCACCGCAATATTCGTGGGAATATGGACGGCTCGCACCGCAGTTTCTCTCTTGTTCACATTCTGACCGCCGGGTCCCCCTGCTCTGCTTAATTCTATTTTAACATCTTTTTCCGGAATCTCAATTTCCCCGGGCGCAACAAATTTGGGAATAACCTCAAGAAGGGTAAAAGAGGTGTGGCGGAGCTTTTTTGCGGAAAAAGGAGAAACGCGGACAAGACGATGCACGCCTGATTCATTCTTTAAGAGTCCGTAAGAATTTTTGCCGCTCACTTCAAAGGTAATATTTTTAAATCCCCTTGCTTCGTTTTTATGCTCGTGCAAAATTTTAATCTCCCATCCCTTTTTTTCTGTAAATTTCCGGTACATTTCAAAAAGGATTCTTGTCCAATCTTCAGCATCGTCTCCGCCGGCGCCCGCAAAAAGCGTGAGTACAGCGTCTCCTTTGTCATATTTATCTCCGCCTGATAATTGAGTTTTTAGATTGCTTATCTCCTTAATAATTTTTTGCGCCCGCTCTTTGTCTTTCCAAAAATCCGGCGTCTGCATTTCTTTTTCCAATTCTTTAATTTTTTTATTGGTTTCAATTTTCATATTTTTGAGCCACCTCCCAGATTTGAACTGGGGACCTTTGCTTTACGAAAGCACTGCTCTGCCAGCTGAGCTAAGGTGGCAAAGCCGAAGGAGAGAATCGGACTCTCGGCCTTTCCCTTACCAAGGGAACGTTCTGCCACTGAACTACTTCGGCGCATTTTTATCATTCTAATTTCATTTGCATTATTTTTCAAGATGATTCATAATTTATATCGCGGGGTGGGCCAGCAGTAGGCCGGAAGGCTCATAACCTTCAGACACCGGCGCACATCCGGTCCCCGCAAATTTTTCGCCAGTGGAGTTCAACGGCAGAACAAAGGACTTTCACCCCGTACCAAAATTTGTCGGAGTAGCTCAGTTGGTAGAGCATGGGACTCATAAACCCAAGGTCGTGGGTTCAATCCCCACCTCCGACATTCAAAATTTGGTACGGGGCAAGTAAGCCTTACAGAGGTTCAATTACTCTCACTGGCAAATGCGGGTGTAGTGTAGCCTGGTTAACACGCCTCCCTGTCACGGAGGAGATCGCCGGTTCAAATCCGGTCGCCCGCGCAAAAAGTTATATGTACTTCAATTCCTTGAGCGCTTTTTTATATTTTTCCAAAGTGTTTTTCGCCTGCTCTTTTTTTAATTCAAACTTGTCGCCCTCGTGGACAATTCTATTTCTGATTTTATGCGCCTCCCAGATGTTTTGGAGATTGTCAAAATCGCTCGGCTCCACGCTTTTCAGGCGCTCTCCGAGATCCTCTCCCTTATAGCCGATATTTTGAAAAATTTCATCCATGAGCGCATCCGCCTCTATGATTGCCATCTTCCAGTCAGCCGAATTTTCCGAATCGCTCCGTTTTTGAATTTCATCCCAGCGATTTAGCCGCGCCTTTGGCATTTCTTCTTTTTTAAAAAAATCAGCCAGAGCCGTTATTTCCCTTCTGCGCAACTGAATAATCTTATAAAAAACGATAATTATTCCGATTAAAATAATTATGGAAATGATGATGGAGCTGAATCTGATGCTCTTGGTGCTTAACCAAACGGCAAACTCAAGAAGCCTTTCTCCCAACATCCGTAGAAAAGCAAAAAATTTATTGAAAAGATATTCAAGATTCAGATACCTAGGCTGAGGAAGCTGCTGCATATTGTTTTCCTATTTCAAATAATAAATCTTCTCTAAACCATGAGGCAATAAATTGAATGCCGATAGGCAGTCCTTTTTTAGAAAAGCCGGCTGGAAGAGAAATCGCGGGAATGCCGGCAATTTTAACCGGGGCGGTAAAAATATCCTCAAGATACATTTGCAAAGGGTCTTCTGTTTTCTCGCCTATTTTAAAAGCCGGCGCGGGCGAAACTGGAGAAAGAATAACATCAATGTTATTGAAGGTATTTTGAAAATCATTTCTAATCAATGCTCTCACCTTCTGCGCCCGACCGTAATATTCATCATAATATCCGGCTGAAAGAACATAGGTGCCAAGCATAATTCTCCGCTTCACCTCCCTGCCAAAACCTTGCGCCCGCGTTTCCATATAATCATCCAAAAGATTTTTGCCTTCTTTTGCCAATCCATATCGCACCCCGTCAAACCTCGCCAAATTTGCAGAAACCTCGGCAGGAACAAGAATATAATAACAAGGGACGGAATAACCAAGCAAGGGCAAGTTAATCTCGTCAATTTTGTGGCCAAGTTTGGTTAAAATGCTGACTGATGCATCAATAATTTTATTGACATCTTCATCGACTCCTTTTCTGTCATATTTTAATAAGCCAATTCTTAATTTTTGAGATTTGAGATTTGAGATTTGAGATTTTGATTCGACCGAAGTCGAATCAAGCGGGTCGCGGCCTTTTATAACATTAAAAACAATTTCAGCGTCTTCCACTGTTTTTGCAATCGGCCCTATTTGATCAAAAGAAGAAGCCATTGCAATCAAGCCGTTTCGCGAAACCGCTCCATAGGTTGGATTCAATCCTACCACTCCGCAAAAGCCAGCTGGCTGGCGGATGGAACCCCCGGTATCCGAACCCAAAGCCGCCAAGGCGCCGTCCATTGCCACAGCCGCAGCAGAACCTCCGGAAGAACCTCCCGCAACCCGCTCTAGATCGTAGGGATTTCTCGTGGGCCCGAAAGCGGAATTTTCCGTGGAGGCGCCCATGGCAAATTCATCCATATTTGTCCGGCCCAAAAATATCGCTCCGGCTTGACGAAGTTTTTTAATGACCGTGGCGTCATAGGCGGCACGATAATTTTCCAAAATTTTTGAACCGGCTGAACAAATTTTTCCCTTAATTAAAATGTTGTCTTTGATGGCAAGGGGAATTCCGGCAAGGGGCTTCTTTTCATCGAACCCCTCAACTGAATCATTAAAAATTTCAAGATACGCATTGATATCTTCGTTTTTCTTTTTGATGTTTTCTTGATACGCAGAAACAAGTTCGCGGCAGGAAATTTCGCCATTTTCTAGCATGTTCCGCGCTTTTCTAATTGTCAGATCATTTAGATGAATCATGAATTATGAATCATGAATTATGGTCTTGGATTTTTTAATAAGACCATTAATAATTTTATCCCTTATTCCTGATTCGTTATTCATAATTCGTAGCGAAGCTACTTTAATATGTGTTTTACTTTCGCATACCCTTTTTCGGCTCGCGGCATTTCTTTTAATAAATTTTCTGAAAATTCTCCCGAAGCATAAGGATTTTCATCATCCCGCATTACATTCTCAAGATTTATTGTCTCGCTTGCCTCCTTATCGCCAACTCCCTCAATGTCTATCTCTTTTAATTTGGATACATAATGCAAAATATCCTCAAATTCTTTTTGCAGTTTTAATTTTTCTTGGGGCTTTAATTTAATTCTGGCCAGCAAAGCCAATTTTTCCATATCAACCCCGTTAGCAATCCGACTTGCTTTTGGCAAATCGGCAGAAATTTTCAATTTTTTATTTCTAACGGGGGCAACCTTCATTGTCTTTATTTTGGCTTATTTTTATGTTAAAATCAAATGAGAAAAATTAAAAGGAGGCACTGTATGGACAATAACGACAAGAAAAGATTGAAAGAAAGCATAAATTTTCTGGAGATTGCCAGAAAATCTGACTATCTGACATCCCAGGCCATCATTCATAGAGTAATCATAGATGAAAAATTTGTCTCTTTACTTAAGAGAATCTATGAGTGGAAAGAGGAAGATGAGAAAGAAATTGAAGAAAAAATAAAACAGTTAGAAAAAGAGAATGAGAACATTAAAACAATAAGAGGAAAATATGAAAATGTAAAAAAATTTATTAAGTATGGCGGTATCGCTGCTGTAATAGTCAACGGTGTTATCGGGGGAATAGGATTAATTATTGAAAACAGCAAAAAACCGGGGTGAAAAAACTCCGGATTTTTTTATTCTAAGAGTTCTTTTATAATTTTGCTGACTAAACTGCCGTCTGCCCGGCCCTTTACTCGGGGCCTTAGGATGGCCATCACCTTGCCTATTTCTTTTTGGCTGGTTGCCCCGGATTGTTCAATGGCTTTTTTTGCTAAATCGCGAATTTCATCTTCTGATATTTGCTCTGGCAAATAAGCGGATAAAATTTCCCGTTCTTTTTTCTCTTTTTCCGCCAATGCGCCTCTCCCGCCCTTTTCATACATTTCAATGGCATCTTTTCTTTTTTTAATTTCTCGGGAGATAACATCAATAATCTCATCGTCGTTCAACGAGCTTTCCTCACCTAATTTAGTCCTTTTGGCAATTTCTGCATTATGAATCTCCGCCTGAAGCATTTTCAAAGTTGAAAGCCGAATTTCGTTTTTTATCTTAAATGCTTCTTTAAAATCGTTTTGTATTTGTTCTTTTAAACTCATATTTTTATTTTAGCATATTCAAGAATTCTTTTTCATCTATAATTTTTACTTCTAATTTCTTGGCCCTTTCGTACTTTGAACCGGGTTCTTTGCCAGCCACCACGAAGTCCGTCTTTGTAGTAACAGATTCTACAACATTACCGCCTAATAACCTTATTTTTTCTTTTGCATCGTCGCGCGGCATTGATTCAAGAACGCCGGTCAAAACAAAAGTTTTTCCTGCCAATTTTGTTCCCTCTTTTTTTCTCCGCCGGCTGGCGGATTTGATTTTAATTTTTTTCAGCAATCTCTCAAGAAATTTTTTATTATAATTATCTTTAAACCATTGATAAATGCTTTTTGCCACAACCTCGCCAATCTTGCCGATTGTTTCTAACTCTTCGATATCCGCCTTTTTCAACTCATCAATTGAATTAAAATGTTCGGCCAAATCCCGCGCTGTTTCCTCCCCCACATGCAAAATACCCAAGGCGATAATAAATCTCGCCAAAGAAATCTCTTGCCGGCCGGCAATGGCCTCAATGATATTTTTTGCTGATTTCTCCCCAAATCTCTCCAGGGGTATTAAATCTCCTTCTTTTAAATCAAAAATATCTGCTGCGTCCTGAATCAAGCCGTTGTCCAAAAGCGCGTCTATGATTTTGGGGCCCAATCCCTCTATGTCCATGGCCTGCTTGGATGTAAAATAATAAAGCGACCTTCTGTGTCTGCTTGGGCATTTTTTATTCGGACATTTTGCAAGCGGACTGCCTTCCTCGTTTATAACCTCCGTGCCGCACATCGGACATTTTTTTGGCATATGAAAAATTTTTTCCCTTCCTGTTCTCATCTCTTCCAAAACCTTCACAACATCGGGAATCACATCTCCCGCTTTTTGAATAACCACTGTGTCGCCTATTTTCAGACCAAGTCTTTTTATTTCATCTTCGTTGTGCAGGGTGGCCCGGCTGACAGTTGAACCCGCAACCAGAACCGGCCTTAAAAGAGCTACCGGAGTAAGAACACCTGTTCTTCCAACCTGAATTTTTATATCCTCAACTATTGTTGTCGTTTGCTCGGCTGGAAATTTAAAGGCAATGGCAAAACGAGGCGCCTTACCGGTATAACCAATTTTTTCCTGCCACTCCTGATTGTTTAATTTAACAACAATACCGTCAATCCAGTAATCCTCTCTTTCTCGTTTTTTCTGCCATTCTTTCCAAAAACTTATAACTTCATCAATATTTTTACAGAGTTTAAAATGGGAATTAATCTTAAAGCCGAGTTCAGACAATATTTTTAATTCCTCAAATTGAGTTTTGGGCAAGGGAAAATTCAGCCATGATAAATCGTAAATAAAACTGTCCAATTTGCGCGAGGCGGCAATCTTTGGGTCAAGCTGACGAATGGAACCAGCCGCAATATTCCGAGGATTGGCAAAAAGCGGCGCGCCATTTTTCTTTTGTATGGCGTTTAATTTTTCAAACTCTTTTTTACTCATCCAAATTTCACCTTCAACAACTGCGTCTATATCTTTCTCTAAACGAAGAGGAATGCTTTCTATCGTCTTAATATTTTGCGTGACATCTTCGCCCACCAGACCGTCTCCCCGAGTGGCAGCGGTTTTTAAAATTCCTTTTTCATAGGTGAGAATTATTTTGAAGCCATCAATTTTTAATTCGCAGGTGTATTCTAAATTTCCTAAGAATTTAATTTTCTTCCCCAGCATTCGCTTTATTCTTTCATCAAACTCTCTTATCTCCCCTTCAGTAAAAACATCTTCAAAAGACCATTGGCGAACCTTGTGTCTTATCTTTACAAATTTATCAAGGGGTTTGCCCCCCACCCGCTGAGTGGGGGAATCCGAAGTAATGAGTTCGGGAAATTGACGCTCCAGTTGATAAAGTTCGTGTTTTAAGGAATCAAGAGCCGCCTCTGAAATTTCCTGCTTATCTAAAATATGATAAAGATAACGATGGTGGTTTATCGCTTTTTTTAATTTTTCAATCCTTTTCTTTGCATCCTCATATTTCATATGGTAAAGTAAGTGATCCTCCAAATACGTTCCACCTTAAAAGGGGAGGAGACAGTGCAGCCAAGATTAAAGCCCTCAGCGGTAACCGTGGTGCGCGGTGGTTGCTTGTCAATGGTTATTTTCGCGCATGAGCCGTTGGCAAGCGATAGGTTAAAAATCGCTATCCCGCTTTGCCAAGCGGCGCTTATGGTATTGCCGGCGCAGCTAATGCTTATGGGGGTTGTGGTAAAAATGGCCTTCCTTTGCAAATCCCAATATTCCACGCACTCAATACCTGTTTCCGCCGCATAGGAAGCGATCTCTGACTCCCGGCCCAAGCCGGAAAGTTGTATTTCCTTAATGATAATATTAAAAACACCAAGTCCAACCACCAAAACAACGCTCATAACGAGAAGCGATAGCAACAATGTAAAACCTTTGTTTTGTATTTTATATTTCATGTTTTTGACCTCTTTCAATGACAGGCGGGGTCATGAACTGGGGTTGAACAATTTCTTTGAGAAATTGTTGTTTGTAAATTAAAAACACTTTTAGTTTTTTCGTTTTCTCCTGTTTCGCCATTGATTAACACTGTCGCCATTGGCAGGAGACCATCATCAGAAGCAAAACCGTTAACAAGGAAAAAAAGTTTTGTAATTTTTACCTCGGGAGCAGTTAAGGAAATGGGCGTTCCCCCTTCCACCTGCCTCATAATCTGATAAGTGGTGGGGTCCAAACTATAAACCACACTATCTCCATGATTATTGGTAATAGTTAGCGATGACCCTGACTCTCCTGAAGTATATTTTTCTCCGCTTCTAATTTCCCGCATCATTATCTCAAGAGAAAAATTGAGATTGTCGTTTATCGTTCTAATGGCGGCGGTTTTTCTCTGAATGTCAGTTATATTTAGAAAACTTGCCAAGATGATGGTAATGGCAACGGTAAAAACCCCGACCGCCACAATCATCTCAATTAATGTAAACCCCTTTTTCACTTGTGCTGAATGAAATTGAAGCATTTTATTTCCATTTAAAAAGATTTTTCTGCAAGGTAAAAGATTTCTGGCCGCCAAATTTCTCGGGCCATTGAGCGACAACTTCTACTCTTACTTCATCGCTGTTCCCGCCGATATTCGGCGTAATTTTTACAGTTCTGATAAAAATTGCTTCCTCTCCGCTTTCATAATTATAATACCCCCCATTGTCATATTTTATTTTAGGACATCCGCCAAGACAGGCGGTAATCCTACCATTGATAATATCAACATAACAACCACCCGCTCCGGCGCAATCAGCCAACCCGTCTAACCAATCCTTCCCTTGCGAAAAATTACTGTCCCGGATGTTTCCAATATACTCCATTGCTTCCTGGCTAAGATAAAAGGCAGTAATCTGATTTTGAGAAATCATGGCAACACTTATGCTATTTATTGCCAGAGTTAAAGGACCAATAATCACTATGGTTAAAATAGTGACTGCCACCAATGTTTCAAGTAATGTAAACCCGTAATTTTTCATATCATTTTACTGCAATTTGGCCGCTCGGCAAGACATTAATTGTTTTTGTCTGGCCCTGCAAAGAAATTATGACCACCCCGACGTCAGAACCAAGGGGCAGAGGGACGCTATCGGCTGTTATGCTCACAGGAGGGTTGGTTAGATAGAAAACAATATCCATTTTCTTGACGCCGCAAGTTCCATTGCCGCATAAATCAGCGATTTTATCACCGGTCTGGATTTGAAACATTTGAACATCCTCTATTGCGCTGTCATATGTCTTATTATTATTAGTATCAGCAAAAAGAATAAAAGAATCAAAGCCGCTCTCAAAATGGACTCCGTAGCCAGAGAAAATGCTTGTTCCGGGTTGAAATTCTTTTGTACTCAATCCATAAACCTGGGCCTGACGAATGGTCAAGGCAATCTCCTGAGCCGTTCTTTTAAGAGAGATATTTTGGCGAAAAGTGGGGTATTTGAGAAAAATTGAAGTGGTTATAATAACCAAAATACTTATTGTGACAATAAGTTCAATGGTGGTAAAACCCTTTTTTTGCCTATTCAAAGCGGAAAACCACCTCGCCCGGCGCCTTAACAAAAGTATCAAAGGGAGATGAATCTTGTTTAATACCATTAACATAAAAAACCCAGTGTTTATTATCGCTGCCGTCAGCCAAGCCATCAATCTTTTTAGGATAAAAGTCAGGGGTTGCCTCTAAATTAATTTTTGAAACCGAGGCCACTTGCTGCAAAATGCTCCAGGCGCGTTTTTGTTCAGCACCAGAAACCTGAAAAGACCGTTTATTAACACCGTAGTCCAAAACCAGAATCAACCTTCCTTCCTTCTCTTTCTTTTTTTCAAAAGAAGAATAAAAAACTAAGATTATTAAAACAAAAACAATTATGCCTATTAAAAATATTTTTTTCTTCATATTGTTAATTTAATTATGACATTGCCAAAGAAAAAAGCAAGCAAGGCACCCAAAATGAGAAAGGGGCCAAAACTAATCTTGCTTTTTATATTATACTTATCTTTGAGAAAAAACAACAAAAAGATACCCACAGCCGCCCCGACCCAAAAGGAAAGAAGAAGGGCTAAAATTCCCCTAACCAATCCCAGCAGCCAGCCAATCCCCAAGGCCAGTTTGGCATCGCCCAAGCCCATCCACTTACCCCTTGAAACCAGCCAAAGTGAAGCAAAAAAAGAGAAAAAGATTATACCAGCCCAAAAATCATAAATCCGAAATTCGAAATCCGAAATTCGAAACAAACTTAAAAATGCCAAAATATCAAAGGCATAAACAAAAACATTGGGGATTATTTGATGACGAAGATCGTAGACGGCAATTACAATTAAGATACTAAAAATTATGAAATAGTAGAAAGTAGAAAGTAGAAAGTAGAAAGAAAAATTACTAAATACTTGATACCGAATACTAAATACTAATAGAAATATTAACCCTGTTAACATTTCTATTAGTGGATACTGCCAAGAAATTCGGCTTTTGCAACTCTGGCACCTGCCTCTCTGGATGATAAAACTTAGAATGGGAATCAATTCATGCCATTTCAATTTCTTCCCGCAACTAAAACACCGGGAGCCGTTTTGGACAACCGACTCTCCGGTGTTATAGCGCAGAATGACTACGTTAAGGAAGCTTCCGATTATCGTTCCAAAGATAAAAACAAAAACTTCAGCCACGATTAAGGAACGAGGTCGTAACAATACTTGCCTGCATAGCTGGCATTGCCGCATCCAGCAGCCTGCGCCGGCGTATCGGGTGAACCAGTTCCTCCATCAAAGCCTCCGGTATAAGCAACTCCTGCTGGGCAAGTCACTCCCAAAGAATTACAATCTTTATCAGAACTTAGGGCTGAATTAGTGCCTTCCTCTAAGGCTGCGCCCAAATGATAGTGGGTACAATAAGTAGGGCCTGCTGCACTACAACCTGCTGGAGCCACAGCATAAGCATAAGAAAGACTGCCGCCTATCGGATCCTTGGGTTCTACTGATATCTGGCCTCCTGTTACAAGCTCGGCTATTGATACGGGATATGACCTATTCGCATCAAAAAACAATTCCAAAGCTATTTGGATTTGTTTCAAATCAGCTATTCTTCGCGCGTCTCTGGATTTCGTTCTGGCGCTATTGAGAGAAGCCAAGACAATGGAGGCAAGAATGCCAATAATGGCAATGACCACTAATAATTCAATTAAGGTAAAACCTTTGTTTTTCTTAAACATTATTTTAAAATTTCTAATTTCTCATTTCTAATGATTTCGACCTTTTTTAATTATATATTATCTAAAAAAACAAGGATAGACAGATGTGGATAACACTTTTCCTTACACTCCTGCAGTAATGCTATAAATAGGACCGATAATGGAAACGATAAAAAGGCCTACGACAATTCCCACAATAATAATCATTACCGGCTCTATCATGTTGACAATGGCATCAACGTTATTATCCACTTCTTTTTTATAAAAACGGCTCAGGGTTTTCAAGATAAAATTTAATTTGCCGCTTTCCTCTCCTATTCTAATCATTTGGTAAACAATCGGCGGTATATCCTCATATTTTGCAAGAACCTCTGAAATTGAGCGTCCTCCCTTAATTTCCTTAACTGAATCAAGTAAAATTTTATTATAAACCTTGTTGCCCACCACATCGGCCGCAATTTCCAAGGCCCTCACTGCTGATATGCCGCTGGACATTGAGGTCTCCAAATTATCTGTGATGCGGGAAAGGTAAAATTTTTTATAAAGTTTGCCAATAAAAGGAACGGACAACTGAAAGCGGGAAATTGCCAATTTGCCCTTTTCCGTTCCGGAATATTTCCATAAAAACACAATTCCAAGCACCAAGCCAAGCAGCAAGAAAACTCCGAAATTGCGGAAAAAATCACTGAGGCCGATTAGAATTTTGGTGTAAAAAGGTATTTCTTGGCCAGCCTCTTTGAGGATGTCTGTAAGCTGGGGGATGACGAAAACCAGCATGAGGACCAAGGCGCCGGTCAAGGCCAAAAGAATGAAGGCCGGATAGATTAAGGCATTTTTAGCTTTTGCAGCGAGTTCATAAGAACGTTCAAGATAATCAGCCATAAAGGAAAAGGTCTCTTCAAACCGGCCTGATTCTTCGCCCGACCTGACCATGCTTACATAAAACCTGGAAAAGACCCCGGGGTGTTTTGCCATTGCTTGGGACATGGAAATACCCCCTTGAATGTCATCAATCACCTCAAGAAGTTTTCTGTGTAGGAGAGGATTTTCTGTCTCGCTTGCCAATAATTTAAAGGATACAAGGACTGGGACTTTTGCCTCAAAAAGTATTGAGAGTTGGCGCGACAAAATAACAATCTCCCGCGAACTGGCACGTTCAAAAAACTTCAGGTTGCTCCAAAGAAATTTTGTTTTTTCAGCAGGAACCAGAGAAACGATGATAAGATTTTTCGCCTGCAAAGAACTGATGGCAATTTCCATATTGGCCGCCTCAATCGTGCCAGAATGTTTTTCGCCCTCAGGCGTTGTGGCGATATATTTGTAAAGCATATATTTATAGCAATCCTTCCAATCCCTTGGGATTGAAAGAATAAGCAAGGGCATTCTCCATGGTAATTTCTCTTTCCCGGACCAAATTGGCCAAGGAGCGGTCCAGACCAATCATCCCCTGTTCAAAATTGGTCTCAATAACTATATCAATCTCGTAAGTCCTTTTTTCCCGAATAAGATTTTTGATGGCTGGGTTACAAATAAGCAATTCGTAAGCAGGAATCAAACCCCCTGATATTCGCGGCACCAATCTTTGAGAAAATACGCCCAAAAGGACGTTGGAAAGCTGAAGCCGAATCTGATTTTGCTGTTCAGCCGGGAAAGAATCAATGATTCTGTCTATTGTCTGAGCGGCATTGTTGGTGTGGAGAGATGAGAGAATGAGATGGCCGGTTTCAGCGGCAGTAATGGCAGTGGAAATCGTCTCCAGGTCGCGCATCTCGCCAATCATTCCCACATTTACATCCTCTCTGAACATGGAGCGAAGGGCGCTGTGAAAATCCTTGGTATCATTTTTAACTTCTCTCTGGTCTACAATTGCTTTGTCCTGGACAAAAAAATATTCAATGGGGTCTTCAATGGTGAGAATATGTTCGGAGCGGCTATGGTTAATATAGTCAATCATGGAAGCAAGGGTGGTTGACTTTCCGTGGCCAATCGGCCCCACCACCAAAAAGAATCCCTGCTCCTTATCGCTAAAATCCCGCAAGACCGTCGGCAGATTGAGGGACTCAATGTCTTTAATAACCGAGGGAACTAATCTTAATGATGCCCCCATAAATCCCCGTTGAAAAAAGGTATTCACTCGAAATCTCGCCTTGTCTTCAAAACCGTAAGAAAAATCCATTTCTTTTTCCTGAAGAAATTCCTTTCTCTTTTTTTCTTCAAGCATCGCAAAAATTAATCCCTCCGTATCTTCAGGAGAAAGAACCGGTTTTTTAACTAAGGGGATAAGACTGCCGGTCACCCTAATGGTCGGGTGCCTGCCAACGCTAAGATGCAAATCCGATGCTCCCTCTTTTATTGTCGTGAGAATTAAATCCGTTAATTCTTTGTCATAGTTTGTCATACATTTAATAATTTTTCTATTTTTTTCACGATTTCTGAGGGAGTAAAATATGCCTTAATTATGTAATCAGAAACCCCCAAGGCCAGACCTTTTTTAATATCCTCCTCTTGCCCCAGGTTTGATAAAATAAGGATTTTACTGTTCTTAAGCAGTTTTTCTTTTTTAACATTTTCTAAAAATTCAAAGCCATCCATGCCCGGCATAATAATGTCTAAGAGGACAACGTCTGGAGAAATACCAGCCCGTATTTTTTCAAGGGCCTCCGAGGCGCTAAAAGCAATTTCAACGTCAAGGCCCATCTCCCGAAGTTTGACTGAATACATATCCAGAAGAAATCCGTCATCGTCAATTATCAGAACTTTCTTCATAATCTTTATTATAACTTATCTAATTCCTCAAGGCCAATGGTTCCCTCTAATAATTTCAGCAAACCTTCCTCGCGCATAGTCAGCATTCCCTGACGCCGGCCTTCCTTAATAATTTCTGACTCTATTGGGTTTGTTAAAATAATATTTTCCAGTTCCGGGGTTCTTTTTAAGATTTCAAAAACACCAGTTCGGCCCTTGTTGCCCTGAGGGCAAGTGGACGAAGGGAAACCTTGATAAATTTTCCCTGGAATCTTTATGACCTTTTTAATAACTGCCGGGATGTCAGCCATCTCTTTTTCAATTCTTTCTTTGACCGGGCCAGCCACCGGAATCTCCTTTCGGGAATCCGGACAGAAAGTTCTTACCAGGCGCTGGGCTATTGCCAGGAGGATGGTGGGAGCAATTAAAAAGGGATCAACGCCCATATCAACCAACCGGGGAATGACACCAGCCGCATTATTGGTGTGCAGGGTGGCAAAAACAAGATGGCCGGTGAGGGCGGCTTGAATGGCCAGGGCGGCCGTTTCTTTGTCCCGGATCTCGCCAATCATTATCATATCCGGGTCCTGACGGAGAATGAAGCGCAGGCCATTGGCAAAATCATAACCAATCTCCGGTCTGACCTGCGATTGACTCACTCCCTCAATACTATACTCAACCGGATCTTCCAAACTGACGACATTATATTTTTCTCTATCAAGTTCTTGGAGCATGGCGTAAAGAGTGGTTGTTTTTCCCGAGCCGGTCGGACCGGTAAGCAATATTAATCCGTAAGGTTTTTTTAAAAATTCTCTGATGCTCTGGACTTGGCTTTCAGAAACGCCTATCTCCTTCAAGGTTTTCACTCCCTTAGCTTTATCAAGAATACGGATAACCACTTTTTCTCCAAAAAAAGAGGGGAAGGTGGAAACCCGGAAATCTATCTCTCTTCCTTCAATGCGGGCTTCAAAACGCCCGTCTTGGGGCTTGCGTTTTTCGTCAAGTTTCATATTTGTCAGAATTTTTATGCGGGAGACAATGGCCTCATGAACATTGATGGGAAGCAGTAAACTGGTGTAAAGAATGCCATCCACCCGAAAACGCACCTTGAGTTTTTCCCGCAGGGGCTCTATGTGAATATCAGAGGCCCTGCCGGAAATAGCATGCTTTAAAATGACGGCAACCATTTTAGTGATGGGCGCCTCTTCAACAAATTTTGTTTCGGTTTTTAAAAATTCTTCCAATGTTGCCTCTTTGCCGGTTTCTTCCAAGGCCATCTCCAATTCTCCCAAGACCTTTGTCACCTCGCCGTGCAATCCCCTATATCCCTCAAAAACAGATGCAAGGTCTTTTTCTGTAATGAGAAAAATTTTAAAAGATAAATTTAATCGCGAGACGATAAACTGCAAGGCCTCTCTTGCCTCCATATCATCGGGATTAACCATCCCTATTTCTAAAACACCTTCATCTAAAGCCAGGGGAACAAATTTATAATGACGCGCCGCCTCCTCCGGAATTTGTTTTAGGATTTCAAAGGGTATTTGTTCTTTGGAAACTTCTTTGACAGGCAAGCCCGAGGCCTCTCCCTTTGCCTCTAAAATATCCGCGTCAGAAAGACCTTCCGCATTAAGAAGTTTTTCCACAGAAACACCTGTCTCCTCTGAGCGAGTCAGAACTTTAGCCAGAGTATCTTGGCTGATGATATTTTTTTTGATTAAAATGTCAGTGAAGCGCATATTTAATCAAGGGGAGCAAAAGGATTGTCTCTCCCTGATTCTCCTGGGGTTAATTGGATGGAAAAATCACTCAGTCCCTTAAATGAGGCGCTGTTAAAAAAGTCCAAGTCAACGGTGACTGATTTTAACAAGGATAATGTTTTGATAATTTCTTTGCTTGCCGATGTCTCTGGGCTGCCTGCGCCAAGAGAGCTTATTGGCTGTCCTTGTATCGGAACCACTACTTCGGCTGACTGCTTCTTGCCGGAAGAATACCAGGCATAGATAAAAAGGACAGCCAAGATAATGGCAATTGTTATTAAAATTTTTAATCTTTTTTGCATGTTATTTTTGCCAATAAATTGAGGCGCTTATGCTAAAATCGTACTGATCGCTGGTTCCGCCGGGAGAAAACTCCAGGGTATTAATATCGGTTAAACGCAGATTATTAGCTAAGTCCTTAAGAAAGGAATAAAAGGACTTATAGGAGCCGGTCACTTTCATTGATATTGGAAAAATTTCAAAAGGCTGTTTTTCCACGCCAAAGGCAACTCCCTGACTGCCTCCTGCTTTTTCTTGTATATTAATGCTTTTCAAAACCATTCCGTTTTTTCTAAGAATATTATCTATTTCTATAATATATTTTATTGAACCTGGCTGGGAAGGAAAAATCTTATTAAGCCGGTCAAGATTTTCTTGAGAAATTGTGTTGTATTGGTCGAGAAGACCCTTCCTTGTCTCCTGAATCTGCCTGGAAGTGAAAAGGGCTTCGTCAAAAGAAGCTTTTTGCGCTCCCAAATCTTTAATCTCGTTAAAGACCGGCTGGAACCAGACGAAAAAAATCACTATCGCCGTTATTAAAAAAATTATTGATATAATTGGCTTAAACATATTTATTCTGTTTTATAAAAGACAAGAGACGGGTCTAAAACCAAAGTGACATTAAAATTAATGGTCCCCTTATCGCCCAAATTAAGACCGGAAAAAGATACGTTTTTTATATTTTTTTCTTCCTCAAACGCCTTGCCCTGGAGGGCCAAGCTGGAATAACTTCTCGCCATCCCTTTCATGGAAATTATCGGTTCTTTGTCTTTTGAAAATGAATATTTAAAATTATTAAATCTCACATCTTTCAAGGTGGACTTTTCCAAAAGATCGAAAACCGGCACAATAGTTTTGTGCTGTTCCAAAAGAATTTTTGAAGTTTTTATTTTTTCAGATATATTGAAGAGTTTATTAATGAGGGGGATTTCAAAGGCGGCCTTGGCGCGCTCCAGGGAATCGCTCAGCAAGTCAACTTGTTTTTTGAGGGAATTTCTATAAAGAATCGCCACTCCGCAAATTAAACCTGAAAGCAAAAGAAGGAGAAAAGAAGAAGTAAGAAAAAAACCGGGCCCGCTTCTTTTATAAAAGGGTCTTTCAAAAGTTTTTTTAGGAATAAATGATATTTTATCTTCTGGCATATTATAATTCCCTAAGGGCTAAGCCAATGGCTATGGAAAAATTCATCCCCACGCCCTTTAAACTGTTTGCTAAAAAGGCGGGGTATTCAACCTTGGCAAAAGGGTCAGCCAACTCTACCTCTATAGTAAATCTTTTGACAGTAAAATCAATCAATCCTTTCAATAATGAACCCCCCCCGGTAAGAATTATCTTTCCTATGGAATGATGGTATTTTTGGTGAAAATCTTTCACGAACCTATTTGCTTCAGTAAAAATATAATCCAAGATCGGCTCAAGAACAGCCACCACTTCTTTATTTTCCGGCAAATCAGATAAGCCAATTTCTCTTTTCATCTCCTCCGCCCTGCTAAAATCTATATTTAAAGAACGGGAAAGGGCAAGGGTTAAATCCTGCGAGCCGTGATTTATTGTATACGATGACCTTATTATCCCGTAATCAACTACGGCCAATTTTGTTGTTGATGCCCCGAAATCCATGATGGCAACTGGAGAACTTTCCTTAGCCAGACAGGAACGAACCATACTAAATGATTCAATTTCATACGCTCTTGCCTTCAAATTTGCCTTGGAAATTATGTTTTTATAGAAATTGATAATATCTTTATGGATTGCCACCAAAAGCACTTGGGTGAATCTTCTTTTTTCCTCCACGGAAGCATTCTTTTCCAGCCCCGCCATGGCGGGGATAATCCACCAATCAAGTTCCGCCTCAGAAATGGGGACTGGCACATATCGCCTTGCCTCCATCTGAATTACCTCAGCAATGTCTTTATCGGGAGAAAACGGTAAATTAACAGTGATGACAAAACTTGATTTTAAAGGAATGGCCACTGCCACTGTTTTCGCCTTGGCGTTGGCTTCTTTCAAAACATCTTTTAAGACGGTGACAACGGCATCTTCGGACAATTTGGCGGTCTGGCCGACTTTCAAATCTGCGTAAGGGCCGGTTGCTATCTCTCCGTAGGTTTCCAGAATGGCTCTCTCTTTTTCTTTTTTTAATTGAACAATTTTTATGGAAGAACTTCCGATGTCAACGCCCAAAACACTCTGCTCTTTTTTACCCAGCATTTCAAAACCCTTAAACAATCCCTTAAGACTAAAATCCATGACATGTATTATAACATATTATATCATAAAAGAATGATTTTATGATGAGCGCATTTATCCACAGCGTCTTAAATTTTCTCTTTCCCCAGAAATGCGTCGGCTGCGGAAAGAAAAATAAGATTTTATGCCAAGAGTGCTTAAAGAGAATAGATTATCCTGCCTTCCTAAAATACAATAATATTTTTGCCGCCTCTGATTATAATGACGAAACAGTGAAAAAAGCAATTTGGCTCCTGAAATATCGGGGGATCAAACAAATTGCCGAACCTCTGGCTGAATTAATAAAGCAACGAATTTGGGAAAAAATAAAATTCAAAGATGCAACTATTATCCCCATTCCCCTATCCAGGACAAGAATGAGAGAGCGGGGTTTTAATCAATCAGAACTTATCGCCAAATATCTATCGGACAAAGTAATAACTAATGTCCTTTATAAAATTAAAGAAACGGCCTCGCAGGTGTCCCTTAAAAACCGCGAAGAAAGATTAAACAATTTAAAAGATTGTTTCGCCATAAAAAATCCCGAAATTATAAAAGATAAAAATATCATTCTTATTGACGATGTTTCCACCACCGGCGCCACCGTCAGAGAGGCGCGGAAAGTTCTCCGTCCCGCCGGGGCTAAAAAAATAATCGCCCTCGTTGTGGCAAGGGGATAAAAAATGTGCAAGCGGTGTATATTGAAAATAGCTCGAACGGAATTCTGTCCTCGCTCGCCTGCGGCGGGCTCGGGTCGGGAGGGCGGAAAATTAGCGCGGCTTCGCCGTGAACATTAACAATTTCAAGTTTTTCTTTGGTGGCAAATTCTTGATTTAATCTTATACTAAATTAAAAGACTTGACAAGAAATCATTATGAATATATATTCAATATAGATAGTCAAACAAAGGTCGAGCTATCTACTAAAATTAAGAAAGGAGGTGAAACAATTATGCCAAAATTAGATGGAACTGGCCCAATGGGACAAGGTGCAGGAACTGGCCGAGGTCTAGGCCCTTGCGGGGGCGGTATGAGACGAGGCTGGGGTTGCCGTGGCGGTTATGGTTTCGGTTTCAGGAGATTTATTTCTCCTAAAAACGAACTTGCCGCTTTAGAAGATGAGGAAAAAATACTTGAGGAAGAATTAGTGGCAATCAAAGAAGAAAAAACAGCCCTAAAAGACCGGCAAAAGTAAAAGAAGGCGCGGGAACCGGCCTCTTTGCGAAAAGGGGCCGGGCGACCTTCTTTCAATCAAAATTTATCATAAAATATAGGAATAATCAATTTATGCCAAGACCAAGACTTTGTAGAAAAATTAAATTTAATCCAGACATAACTTATTTCAAACCTCAAGGTGTACCAATGAGATTTTTGGAAGTCATCAAGTTGACACTTGAAGAAGTTGAAGCTTTACGACTTAAAAATATTGAAGACCTTGAACAAACAGAATGTGCTAAAAGAATGAATACATCGCAAAGCACACTTCAAAGGATTCTTTCGTCTGCTTATAAAAAAATTTCAGTTGCTTTGATTAACGGAAAAGCAATCGAGATTACAAACGAAAATAATAAAAGGGAAAAATCAAAATGAAGAAAAGCCCGCTTTTGGCCAGCCCCGCTACTGCGGGGCAAAGATAAAAAATTCCAATTTGTGCTTAAAATCGGCTGGCGAGCCCGCGTAGCGGGCGAGCCAATGACTTCATTTCCCAATTGGCGGAGAGGGTGGGATTCGAACCCACGCGCCGGGTTTTTACCCCGACATTGGTTTAGCAAACCAACGCCATAGGCCGCTCGGCCACCTCTCCTCTTCAAATTCTTTCAGAGTAAACTTAGTTTACACCGAATAAAATGAGGGGGCGGAAGGAGTGGGATTCGAACCCACGAGACCCTTGCGGGCCTACTGGTTTTCAGGACCAGCTCCATAAACCGCTCGGACACCCTTCCGTTTAAAATTCTATCAGTTTTTCCCTTGAAAAACAAGGTTAGATTTGGTATTTTTAACTTATGCGCCCGTAGTTCAACGGACCCCGTAAAAATCCTTCCTGTCAAATCTATTGCAGAGTATTATGACAAGAGCGGATTTAACGGGGCAGGTAGAACGCCCCGATAGCTTAATGGATAGAGCATCGGCTTGCGGAGCCGAAGGTTGAGCGTTCGACTCGCTCTCGGGGCGCCAGCGTCTCGTATCGGGGAGATTGGATGTTCGATTCACCCCGGGCGCGCTTTTTTAATCTCTTTACAAACTGTAAAAATTTGTTAGGTTAAAGTTAAAAGAATGTAAGTTTACATTGAGCAACCCAAAGGAACGAAAAGTTTACATTGAGCGACCAAAGGGAGCGAAATAAGAACCTCGCTTGGGGCGAGAACCTTGTTTTTCTTCCTAAAAGGAGCGAAAAATGAAAGGCGCCATATTAGCCGGCGGTTTGGGCACCCGGCTCTATCCCTTAACTTATGCTACCAATAAACATCTTTTGCCGATTTATGACCGGCCGATGGTTTTTTATCCTATCCAGACACTCGTCAGGGCCGGAATTAAGGATATTATTGTTGTTACTGGCGGTCCTTATGCCGGCCATTTTTTGCGAGTTTTGAAAAATGGAGAAGCACTGGGTGTGCGCCATCTGGAATATGCTTTCCAAGATAAAGAGGGGGGAATAGCGCAAGCTTTAGCGCTTTGTGAGGATTTTGCCGATAGAGGACCGCTCGCGGTTATTTTGGGGGATAACTGCACTGATGCCAATATAAAAGGGGCAATTCAAACTTTTAAGCGCGGGGCAACGGTCTTTTTGAAAGAAGTAGACGACCCAGGGCGCTTTGGTGTGCCGGTTTTTGAAAAAATCAAAAATCAAAAATCAAAAATCAAAAATAATGAGCAAGAAATTCGGCCTCAAACTCATAAAATCGTCAAAATTGAAGAAAAACCAAAAAAGCCAAAATCCAATTTTGCTGTCACTGGCCTCTATATTTACGACAAAAATGTCTTTCAGCACATTAAACAATGCAAGCCATCAAAAAGAGGAGAATTGGAAATTACCGATGTCAATAATTTTTATATCAAAAAGAACCAATTAAACTGGCAGGAACTAGAGGGTTTCTGGAGCGATGCTGGCACTTTTGAAAGTTTATATCTTACCAATAAGTTTTGGGCGGAGAAAAATTCATAATGAAACTTTTGATTACCGGCGGGTTGGGGTTTATCGGTTCTAATTTTATCCATTATCTTCAAAAACGCCATCTTGATTGGCGAATAATTAACCTTGATAAAATGACTTACGCCGCCAACCCGGCTAACCTAAAAGATATCAAAAAGGGCAAGGGCTACAAATTCATCAAAGGCGATATCTGCAATCAGAAACTGGTGGAGGAAATTTTCCAAAAAGAGAAGCCGGATATTGTTGTCCATTTTGCCGCTGAAAGCCACAACACGCGCGCAGAAAAGCAGCCAGAGATTTTTTACAAAACCAATGTTAAGGGAACTAAAGTTCTACTTGATGCCGCTCAAAAATCACTAGTTGAAAAGTTCATTTATATCTCAAGTGACGAAGTCTACGGCTCAATTAAAAAGGGCTATTTCAAAGAAGATGATGCCGACGATCGCTATAAATATTTAAAATCTGATTATCCCAAATCAAAAGCTCAAGCCGATAGATTGGCCAGCTGGTATGCCAAAAAGGGGTTGCCGGTGATCGTGGCCAGGCCAACCAATAATTTTGGTCCTCGTCAACATCCCGAAAAGGCCTTGCCTCGTTACATCACTAATGTCTTTTTGGGTAAAAAAATGCCGGTTTGGGGCAAAGGCTTGCAGGTACGGGATTGGCTTTATGTAAAGGATTGCTGCCGAGCAATTGATCTTTTAATTACCAAGGGTAAAATCGGCGAGGCCTATAATATCGCCGCTAATAATCGACCGGAGATTAAAAACAGAGATGTTGCTCGAATTCTTTGTGAAATAATGAAAATTGACCCCAAAAATTGGATAGAATTTGTCCCTGATCCCCGTCCGCAACATGACTTTAGATACAGCTTACTGTCACGCAAAATCAGAAAACTTGGTTGGCAACCATCAAGAAGTATTAAAAAATTATTTGCGCAAACTGTCGAATGGTATCGCCAAAATCCTGCTTGGTGGAAGAAACTTAAGGAAGAAGCAGAAAAACTCTACCGCTAATCACTATCAGGTGGAGGCAAGATTTTATCTTCGCCGGGGCCTCCAGACATTAAAAGTGGGGGACAGATGAATAATAGAACAAAACAAGTTCTTTTCGGCAGTCTATTGGGAGATGGTTCTATAACGAATGAAAATCCTGCCCGTTATTGTGAAAAACACAGCTTGAAACAGAAAGATTATTTAGTTTGGAAAAAACAGATCGTCCAAAAGGACTTTGTTTTTGGCAAAATATTTTACGATAGAAAAAGGAAAATAATTAGTATTCGAACAAATAGCGATGCCCAACTAACATTTCTTCGACGTCTTTTTTATCTGAATAATGGCACAAAAGCTATCACTTTCCAAATTTTAAAACAACTTAGTCCCCTTGCTTTAGCGGTTTGGTATTGTGACGATGGAACCTATCGGTATATGACCCATCGATGCAGCATATCTTCTTATAACCTTGGATACCGTAAACATTTGCTCATTAAGAAATATTTTAAGAAAAAATGGCTTATTGATTGTAACATCTGCTTTGACTCTCGCAAAAAATACTATCTTGAGATAGACGCTGAAAATACGAGAAGGTTTATAAAATTAATCAAGACCGCATTCGTTCGATATAGAATCCCAAGATGCATGTGGTATAAACTGGGACATCTGTTTGAAGGCAATCAAGATAGAATTAAACGGGCAAAAAATGATAAAAGAGAAGACAGTAGGAGATGTTATCAAAAATTGGAAACTCGACTGAAAAAAAGAAAATATTACTTGAAAAATAAAAGTAAAATATTAAAACAGGTAAGAGAGTACCAAGCCAAGTCGGGAGTCAACAAGCGAATCAAAAAATATATGAAAGAGTATGCTAAAGAATATCGTCGAAAAAATAGGAATAAAATAAATAGGTATAAAAGGGACTGGAGAAGGAAACGAAAAATTCTTGGTGGTGGCAGCCGCTCAAAGCCAAAGCTGAGAAGATATATAAAGATTGGGGTAAATCTAAATGACAAAATCTCTCCGAGCCAGAGGCTCTCCGAGCCGGAGGCCTAATGCCAAATCAATGTTTAAATCTGAACAATGTGAAGATTCAAGGTTCTGCCGAAGGCAGGTTCTTAAATGCTTTAATGTCAAATTTTTTTGGATTTTGGATTTCATTTGGCATTTGAGCTTTGGGTTTGGGATTTCTGCGCTATCCTTTGGCTATCACCAGTCCCCAGACTTCTCTCACCCCTGCCTGCCTTAAAACTCGGGCTGCTTCCTCCATTGTCGCGCCAGTGGTGAAAACATCATCCACCAAAACAACCCGACTATGTGTCGGCTTTTTTATAACCTGAAAAACTCCCTGCACATTTTCTCGCCGCTTGGTGTTTGGTAGACCGACCTGAGGCAGACGATAACCTGTTCGCCAAAGATAATTTTCCACTGGTACGCCAGAAATTTTGCTAACTTCTTTTGCTAATAACTGCGCCTGGTCAAACCCCCGATAAGCCCGGCGCCAAAAGGAAAGCGGAATTGGGACGAGCACTTTTTGGCTATGGGATGTATTTTCCATAAAGGTCCTGGCCAAGAGAGAAGATAAATAAGGCAAAAGCTCCGTCACAAATTCATATTTAAAAGCACAAATTGCCTCTTTGAGTGGTCCCTCTGTGTAATAACCGGCGACAATTAAACCCGTTAAATTACTTTTCGGCCGACAGCGGGAGCAGAGCCGACCATTTTTGGTTAGCCTGCCACAATAAGGGCAGGTCTGGCGCAAAACCCGAATAATTCTTCGCTGGCAGAGGGGACAAAGCCAGCTGCCAGTTTTCTTGCACCCCACACAACTGGAAGGAAAAACTGCCTCTTTCCACCAAAAAATTAAATGTTTATACCACATGAATTTTATCATCTTAATTTAATGTTAAAGTGTAAAACTCAAATGTCAAAACAACAGTTTAAAAGAAAAAACAAAGATCTTTGCTGTTTTGAGTTATTACTTTAAGTTTTGCGTTTTCAGTTTTGAGTTATATTGACACTCCAAGATTCTATCCCTACAATAGTAATAGGAAGGTCCGCCTACGCTCTTGGCACTTCACTCGGATTATTCATCCGTGTTCTATCCAGGATGCTTCGGCGGATGCCACAGGAGTATATAGATAAAATTTTGTGTGGCAAGGGGCAAAATGAGCGACGAGGAAGAAACCGTAGAGGAAGAAGAAGTAGAAGGCCAACTGGCCATTGATGCTTATCAAACAGAAGATGCCATTATTGTGGTGGCGCCAGTTGCTGGTGTTACCAAAGAAGATGTGGAAATTTCCATAACTGATGAAGTAGTGACGATTAAGGGGGATAGAAAGCCACCCAAAGATATTCTGCCAGAAAATTATTTTGTGCAAGAGTGTTATTGGGGACCCTTTTCCCGTTCATTAATTTTACCCGTCCCTATTGAGGCAGAGGAGGGCCAGGCCCAAATTTCTAATGGCCTTTTAATTCTCCACCTGCCTAAGAGGGAAAAAACTTATACCAAAATTATTAAAGTTAAAACAGAATAAATCTAATTTAAAATTTAAAGTGCAAAACTTAAAACTACAACTTAAAAGTAAAAACTTAAAAAAATGAAAGTTATCAAAGCCGTTATTCCAGCGGCGGGATGGGGCACCCGGTTTTTACCAGCAACCAAAGCATCTCCCAAAGAGATGTTGCCTTTGGTTGACAAACCCCTCATCCAGTATGCGGTGGAAGAGGCATTGGAAGCAGGAATCAAGCAATTTATCATCATCACCGGTAGAAATAAGCGGGCACTGGAGGATCATTTTGACTATTCGGTAGAACTGGAGCAGGAACTGAAAGAGCAAGGAAAAGATGAACTTTTAAAAACTGTCCAGCAGGTTTCTGAGATGGCTGATTTTGTTTATATCCGCCAGAAAAAGGCCTTGGGGCTGGGCCATGCTATTTTGCAGGCCAAAGAAGTGGTTGGTAAAGAGCCCTTTGCCATTTTGTATCCTGATAATGTCTTTGATGGCTTGCCGCCCATTAAACAAGTGGTAGGGGTTTGTCAGAAATTGAAAATTAACGCAGTAATTGGTTTTAAGGGTGTGCCAAAGGATCAGGTTTATAAATACGGTATTGCCAAACCAAAATATATTGATAAAGAAGGCAAAATCTTTCAGGTTTTAGATATTGTCCAGAAACCAAAACCAGAGGTAGCACCTTCTAATCTCAATGATATTGGCCGGATGGTCCTGCCCTGGCAAATTTTCAAGATTCTGGAAGAAACCAAGCCGGGAGTAGGAGGGGAGATTCAGTTAACCGATGCCATTAAAACCCTCTGCAAAAAAAGCAAAGTTTACGGGGTAGAGGTTGACGCCCAGTATTTTGACGTCGGCACACCTGGTGGTTTGTGGAAGGCCAATGTCTATTTCGGCTTAAAGCATCATCAATTAAATGGAGAATGCAAGGAATACCTGAAAAGCCTACGGCTTTAATTTCTAAAATCCAAAGCTCAAATGACAAATGAAGCCCAAAATCTAAAATCCAAATTTAATATTAAGTCATTTAAATATTCTTTTGACATTTAGATTTTGACATTAGGATTTAATTATAGGGAGGGTTATGAAAAAGAACTTATCAAAGATTGCCACAATATCTGCTGTTTTAATACTCATTATTCCGATTGTTGGTTGTGGCAATAAATCAACTACCCCCACCACCGCTCAAGGAGAAAAAACTATTGCTGTTTGGGGGCCTTTTGATGACCAGGATGTCTTTCAGCCAATAATGAAAGACTTTATGAACCAAAATAAGGGTTATAAGGCAGAATATAAAAAGATTGATTTTTCGCAGTATGATGTTGAATCATTGCTTTCTTTGGCTGCCCAAAAAGGACCTGATATCTGGCTAATTCCCAATGACTGGCTGGGTCGGCATCTTGATAAATTTTTACCCTTGCCTGATGGACTTTTGAAGAAGAATAAAAAAGATGCCACTACCAATGAGGATTATGTTAAACAGAACTTCGTTCCAGTTGTGGCCGACCAAGTGATTAAGGATGGCCAAGTTTATGCCCTGCCAATGTATATGGACACTTTGGCTCTCTATTACAATAAAGATATTTTCCGCCAAAAAACCAAGGAAATTGAAAAAAGCTCGCTCTCTAATCAAGAAAAACAAAGATTAACTGCCTTATGGGAAAAACCAACTGATAACTGGACCGATATTATTGAACAGGTTAAAGGGCTGACAATAAAAAGTGGCGATAATATCCAGCAGGCCGGCATTGCCTTAGGCACCTCTAATAATATCTCTCGCGCCGAAGATATTTTATCTCTTTTGATGCTGCAAAATGGCGCCCAAATGGTCTCGCCAGATCAAATTACTGCTACTTTTAATCTACCCGGTAACAGTCAAACTGGCCAAACGGTCTATCCGGCTCAGACCGCCCTGGATTTTTACACTTCTTTTGCCAACTCTTCCTCGCCCAATTACAGTTGGAATGGCGCCCTGCCCAATTCCTTTGACTATTTTACCCAAGGGAAAGTGGCAATGATGATTGACTATGGCTATCGGACCAATGAAATCCAACAAAAAGCGCCCACTCTTAATTTCAAAACTCAAGCCCTCCCCCAAATCAAAGGGGCTTCCCAGCCAATTGATTATCCTTATTATTTGGTGGCTGGTGTGACTAAATCCTCCAGCAACCAAGAATTGGCTTGGCAATTGGTCAAAGATCTAACCACAGGTTCAGCCAATTCCAGCTACCTTTCTGCCAGTCAACGGTTATCAGCCAAAAAGCCACAAGAAGAAGTACCGATGGCTAAAAGAAGTGAATCCTCTAATCCATTTAAATTCCAAGGCGCGACAGCCAAAACTTGGTACAAAGGCAGATATCCCCAAGAAGTAGATATGGTGATGGGAAAAATGATTGACAGAGTAACTGTGGAAAAAATGGCTGTCAATACTGCTGTTGAAGAGGCAGCCCAAAAAATCACAGAACTTTTAAGAAAAGGAAACGACTAAAATGCGCAAAATGGCCAAAATTACTGGTCTTCTTATGCTTGGGTTTCTCGTCTTTGCTGCCATCTTTGCTGGCGCCAGAATCCATGCCGCCTCTCTTTTTGGCGATACAGCTGAAGACTGGGTAGTAAAATTTTATCAATGGTCAATCCCTATAGGCAGTGGCTTGGCGGTAGTGATGATAGTTTTGGGCGGCTATAAATATATGACAAGTCAAGGGAATGCTGAGGCATTGGGCGAGGCTAAAGAAATGATTTATGGGGCAATCGCTGGTTTGGTTTTACTTTTATTAATTGCTTTAATTTATAATGCTTTAATTTCCGCGCCAATCACAAAATGAAAAAAATATTGATTTTTTTTACTTTGGTCTTGTTTTTTATTCCAATAAGTGTCAAAGCAGATTGCTCTTGGCCGGTTGTTTTAATTGATCCGCCCAGCCCCAAACAGCCCCATCAGGGCGAAGTGGTTCATTTTCATGCGGCGGCTAGTGATACTCATCCCGAGGAGGTTTGTGACAGCACAACCTTAACGCAATCTATTGAAGTTAAGGTTGATGGGACACAGGTTTGTAAATTTAATGACTGGAAAACAGGGGATTGTGACTGGCCATCTGCTGGCGCTTCTGTTGGCCAACATACTGTTGAAGCAAAAATATATTCCCAAGCAGATCTTAAGGGTAATATT
>Ga0210057_1002231_pt1 | contig 27996 bp, 24 predicted proteins | sample CryGeyCG2114_010_2_FD_183968 | JGI IMG/M metagenome (GOLD analysis project Ga0210057, IMG submission 183968) | Groundwater microbial communities from aquifer - Crystal Geyser CG10_big_fil_rev_8/21/14_0.10 (SPAdes) (version 2) | ecosystem: Environmental > Aquatic > Deep subsurface > Groundwater ...
AGCCCGCAGAGCGTCGTGGAACACGCGGAAAAGGTAAAACAGACCGGATCGGGAAAATTTATGGAGCGTTTTTACGTCGGCTACGGGCACGCGAGCATTGCCGACTGTGGCTCTACTACTCTTTTTATTGAACAAATCAGCATTTTAGCGGATAAAATCGTGCAGGATTGGCCGCTATATTCCGGGCAGGAAACCAGCACGCGCTATGTTGACATGTCCAAACAGCCGATCATTGATCCGGCGGGAACGGCGGAATCAAAAGCGATTTTAGACAAATGGATGCAATTTTATTTGTCCGGCATGCCAATAGTACAAGAGCATTTAAAAAGCCAGTATCCAAAAAAACCGGATGAAAAAGAAGAAGTTTATGAAAAAGCGATTCAAGCGCGTTCGTTTGACATTCTGCGCGGCTTTCTGCCGGCCGGCATTACGACGCAGCTGTCTTGGCATACCAACTTGCGGCAAGCTTGGGACAAATTATCTTTGATGATCCATCATCCTCTGCCGGAAGCGCGCGAAACTGCTAAAATAATTCTAGCTAAACTAAAAGATAAATATCCGCACAGCTTTTGTTTTGAACCGACGCCAGAGCAGGAAGAATATAAAGAAAAAACAATGGCAAAATACGCCTATTACAAACCGCTGTATTTAACGCCGGAATTTTCTTACTCAACCACCATCATTTCTGAACAGCTCAATCAATACCGCGATATTTTGGCGCGTCCGGCCAAAACCGGTTTGCCTCATTTTTTAACCGAATTAGGACAAATTACTTTTGATTTTCTGTTAGACTTCGGTTCCTTCCGCGATATCCAGCGCCACCGCAACGGCGTCTGCCGCATGCCTCTTTTGACGATGGACAACGGCTTTCAGAGTTGGTACTTGGAGCAACTGCCGGAAAATTTAAGGCAAGAGGCGGAAAAATTGATTTCCGAACAAAAACAAGCGATAAGTGAACTTGAAGCAACGCCGGAAAATAAACAATACTACGTTGCGATGGGATTTTTAGTTCCCTGCCGCGTTACCTACGGCTTGCCGGCGGCGGTTTATGTTTTGGAATTGCGTTCCGGCGTGCCAGTGCACCCGACCTTGCGCCGCGTCGCGCACAAAATGCACCAAGCGCTTTTAGAAATAGACCCTGAATTAAAATTACTGACTGACCTTAATCCGGATGACTGGGATGTGCGGCGGGGAATGCAGGACATCACACAGAAATAATTGTTCCAAAATCAAAATTATTTCAAATTATTTCAAAACAAATCCCAAGCTCAAATATCAAAATTTTAGATTTTGAAACAATTTGAAATTTGACATTAAAGCGATGGGGGATAAAAATTACTATATCGTTTAGTTAAAAACATTATCTATGCAACAAAAATTAATATTAGCTGTAGTCGGCCTTCCTGGCTCGGGAAAAACGGAAGTGATTAATCATTTAACGCAAAAATTAAATTGCCCGAAAGTGTATTTTGGCCAGGTAGTGATGGATGAATTGGAAAATCAAGGGCTGGAAGTAAATGAAGCAAATGAGCGAAAAATCAGAGAAGAATTGCGGGCGACATACGGCATGGCCGCTATGGCGATTAAAAGTTTGCCTAAAATTAAAAAAATTTTAGCCGCGAACAATGTCGCGCTAGTGGAAAGCTTATACAGCTGGGAAGAATATTTGACATTAAAAAAAGAGTTTGGCGACGGCTTTAAAACATTGTCCGTTTACGCTTCACCCGCTACGCGTTATGCCCGCCTGCAGAAAAGGCCGGTACGCCCCTTAACCGAGGAAGAAGCGCGCAGCCGCGATTATTCGCAAATTGCCAATTTACACCAGGCCGGACCGATAGCGATGGCGGATTTTACTGTAATTAACGAAGGAACGATGGAGCGGTTGCGTGAACAAATTGATGGCGCAATAAATAAACTAAATTTATGATTTTTTATTTAGGATTTATGATTGAAAATAAAATTCCACCGCTTGCAATCTAAAATCTAAAATTTTTCAGGGAGGCATGCTTATAGGCGTGCTTTTTATTTTCCAATTTAGTTATGTCCGTCTCCTATCCCCAAAGTCAAAATAACGAACTTGCGCCAAAACGGCGCGGCCAGTTTATCGTTATCTATGGCATTAATAATTTAGGGAAAACCATGCAGGCCAAAATGCTCGTGGAAACATTGCGGCAAACGGGCGCTGATGCCGAATATTTAAAATATCCGGTTTATGAGCTATGCCCTTCCGGAACGCTGATTAACGATTATTTGCGGCAGGGAAATTTCCATAAATTAACCCCGCGCGAAGCGCAAATAATGTACGCCGTCAACCGCACGCAATATGAAGAAACGCTTAAACAAAAACTGGCGCAAGGCACGCAGGTAGTGGGTGAAGATTATACGGGAACCGGGTTGGCCTGGGGCATTGGCGCCGGCGTGGACGAACAATTTTTAAAATTCATTAACTCCCATCTGTTAAAAGAAGATTTGGCGATACTTCTGGACGGCGAGCGTTTTGCCACCGGCATAGAAAAAAATCATCAGCACGAGCAAAATGAAGAACTCACGAATAACGTCCGTTTGGTTCACTTGCGGCTGGCGCAGGAAAAGAATTGGCATATTATTAACGCCAATCAAACTATTGAGCAAGTCCATAACGCTATTTGGGAAACAGTTAAAAAAATTCTGCCGGCAAGGAAGGGCGATGATGCGGAAACCGCCGTTCAACAAGATCATCCCGAACGAATGGAAGTTAAAAGTCCTGATGAAAAAATAACTGAAGTTGTAACCATTAATCCGATTATCTCTAACTTAAAAAATATCAGCGCCAATCCGCGCCTCTTGCGGCCGGAAGAAAAAGAATCGCGGTCGCTTTGGCAATTTGCGCCGGAGTTAATTATGAAAGCGCAAAAACTAACGCCGGAGGCAAAACTTCCGACCCGCGCGCACGCGGGCGACGCCGGCCTTGATTTGTACGCCAACGATAACTACACGCTTTATGAAAACGAGCGCGCGGCGATTGGCACGGGCATCGCCATAGCGATTCCAAAAAATTACGCCGGTCTTATTTGGGACAAAAGCGGCCTAGCGGCGAATGGCCTAAAAACCATGGGCGGGGTTGTTGATTCAACTTATCGCGGCGAAATTAAAGTAATCGTCATTAATCTTTCTGGTGATATTTTACACATCGCCAAAGGACAAAAAATCGCCCAGATTTTAATTCAACCGATAGAAAAGCCGGCTCTATGTGAAGTAGGCCGGCTGGATGAAACGGAACGAGGCACGGGCGGATTTGGAAGCAGTGGAATTTATTAAGCAAAACGACAAATGCCTTCGGCTGTTTTTTTACACTCTTCGCATTCCCGGCAAAAAGGATTGTAGGCAATTTGCAATAAATAATCCGCCACCTCCACGATGCTGGGAAAAACTAAATCTTCCGGCTGTCCGGCCGCTAAAAATTCCTCCCTGCTGGTCAAACCGCTGGTTACGGCTAAAAACGGCACGCCGACATTATTGGCAAATTGCAAATCAATCAAGCTATCGCCGATATAAAGCCATTCTATAATGTCATTGTTTTGCGCCCATTGGATAATTGGGGTAGCCGCCCGCTTGTCCGGTTTGCGAAATTCTTTATCAGCTTGGGTGATTATAAACTCAAAATGTTCAAGCGAATAGCCGGCGTCAATTAAGCGTTCATGGACGAAATTTTTGCGGGAAGTTAAAACGCCGAGATGAAATTTTTGATATAATAACTCAATCGCTCTTGGACCGCCGATTATCGGCGGTAGTTTAACATTCCGGACGCGTTCGCGAATATAGCGGCAAGCTTCCGCGACTTTTTGTTCCGTGTTTAAGTTAGGGTAACAACCAATAATTATGTCTTCCAAACTTTTTCCCCAATTGTTCAACCAATAACACGCGCCGGAACAGCCAAATCCCCCTTCTTCCGTTACTTGTTGATAAAACGGAATAAGAATGGAGGAGGATAAAATTAAAGTGTCATCGCAGTCACAAACAAAAAGAATTGATTCTTTGTTCATTGTTCTCCTCCTGAAAAGAGCGTTATTTTCAAACCTTGTTTGCCTATAATTTATATTAAACTAATGTTAAAGTCAACTCTTGTTTTTTACCTGCTTTTCGGTTAAAATAAAGAGGTATTTGTTTTTATGTTTTAATATTTTAATGCTTTTATGCTTTACGATGTCATTATCGGCCTGGAAATCCACGTCCAACTCAATACCAAGAGCAAAATGTTCTGCCGGTGCGCCAATTTGAACGAAGACTTGGATAAAGAGCCGAACACGACCGTCTGCCCTATTTGCCTTGGACATCCGGGCACTTTACCGGTCGCGAACAAACAAGCGACTGAATGGACGATTCTAACCGGCTTGGCTTTAAATTGTAAAATTAACGGTTATTCCAAATTTGACCGCAAGCATTATTTCTACCCTGATTTACCCAAAGCGTACCAAATTTCCCAGTACGATCTGCCGCTTTGCTATGATGGCGAGCTGGAAATTGATGGCAGGCAAATTTCTATTACGAGAATTCATTTGGAGGAAGATACGGGCAAATTGACGCACCCGGCCGGTAAAGATTACAGCTTGGCGGATTTTAATCGCGCCGGCGCGCCTTTAATGGAATTAGTAACTGAACCGGTCATAAAAACCGCGGCCGAGGCAAAAAAATTCTGCCAAAGCTACCAGCAAATTTTGCGCTATTTAGAAATTTCTGAAGCGGACATGGAAAAAGGCCAGATGCGCTGTGAGGTAAATTTAAGCTTGCAGGAGCAAGGAAAATGGAAATATGAAGGCGGCTGTAAAATCAAGCCGATTGGTAATTATATCTTGAATCCAAAAGTAGAAGTAAAAAATATCGGCTCATTCCGTTCGGTTGAACGCGCGATTGAATATGAAATCAAACGCCAAACGGAAACGCTTGCTAAAGGGGGAAAACTAGTTCAGGAAACGCGCGGCTGGAACGACAACCGCGGCACTACCGTCAGCCAGCGCTCAAAAGAAGAGGCGCACGATTACCGTTATTTCCCTGACCCGGACGTATCGCCAATGGCTATTGGCGCTGATTGGCTTAAAAAAATACAAACTAATTTACCTGAATTGCCACAAGCCAAAAAAATTCGTTTTCGGCAAGAGTACGGCTTTTCCGATTATGACGCTGAAATTTTAACCGGCGATAAAGCCGTGGCCGACTATACGGAAAAGGTCATCAGCGAACTGCGCGCTTGGGTGGAAACCAACGGCCACAACTGGGAAACAATCCATATTAAACTTGCTAAACTCACCGGCAACTGGGTCGGCACTGAACTGTTTAAATATTTTAATGAAACTAAAACAGACGTTAAAAATTTGAAAATCACTCCAGAAAATTTTGGCGAATTTATCGCGCTGATTTATGACAATAAAATAAACTCCTCGGCCGCGCAAATTATTTTTAAAAAAATGTTTGAGCGCGGCGGCGACCCGTCGGATATTATGGAAGAAAAAGGATTGGCGCAAATGGAAGACGAAAACGAATTAGAAAAAATCGCTAAAAAAATAATTAATAACAATGAAAAAGCGGCTAAAGAGTATAAAGCCGGTAAAGAAAACGCGATTCAATTTTTAGTCGGGCAGATGATGAAAGAATCAAAAGGCAAAGCGAATCCGCAAAAAGCGCGGGAAATACTTCTTAAAAATTTGAAATAAATTTATTCACAGCCAAATATTTTATTTAAAATTAGCTAAAAAATTGTATTTGGCAGAATGGTCGTTGATGCTTTAAAATAAGGAGCAGAAGCTATGAACAAAAGAAAACAAAACCACTGCCACAAAATAAACAGCAAAAATCGCACTATTTTATTTTTTCCATTGAATAGCTATTCAGAAAAACACCTCTCCTAATCGGAGAGGTGTTTTTTTTAACAGTTCATTTCAAAAAACAACGTCAACCTATTGAGGTTGAAAAAAAGAAAGGAAAACAAAAAAGAAGGAGATTAGGAAAATGTCAAGGGCTTGAGGGCTGAAAGAAAAGAGGTAAAAAAATCATGGGAATCGTACATCTTTTTCCACCCGTACATTGTCTATCGCAAGAAGATACTGATTGGCATGTTTGTCTCGTTTGTGGTAAAAAATGGCCGCAAGGAGGATTAAGAGCTGACCCGCATCCAAAGTTTGACCCAAAGATTAATAAAATTATTGAAACTGAGTGCGACGACTGCGCCCAAAAAAAAGCGGCCTAAGATTTGGATAAAAAGCGCTGAATGCTAAAAAATTTTGTTCTTTCGGGCGGACGGTAAAATAGTCCGCCTTTTTTATTTTTATAATATTTTTGTTTACTTTACCCACTCTCTCACCAACAAATTCGCCTCCTCATATCCCCTCACCCATTCTATTTTTCGTCCTTGCCTTTCCCACCGCCTAAACCAGGCCATTTGCCGCTTGGCAAATTGGCGGATAGCGATGGCTAATTTTTCAATCATTTCGTCTCTAGCCAATTTACCTTGCAAATATTGGCTGACGAATTTATATTCCAAGCCAAAATTTTCCAGCCGTTTCCAATTTACCCCTTCTTGATGCAGCCGCTTAACTTCTTCAATCATGCCTTCGCGCTCAATTCGCTCAAGCAAACGCCGGTCAATTCTCCTGTTTATTTCTTCCCGCGGCAAGTCAATGCCCAAAATTAAGCATTCGTATTTGCCGCCGCTCGCGGTTAATAATTTTTTCAGCGGCAATTTTGTCCGCTTAACCATTTCAATATAACGGATTAAATATCGTTTGTTGTCTAACTGCGTTTTAAACTGCGGGTCCAGTCGTTTTAACGTTTTGCGCAATTCGGCGGCGGATTTTTTTTCCAAACTCGCGCGCAACTTTTTATCCGGCTTGGCGCCGCCTAAGTTATACCCCTCAACCACCGCTTGCAAATATAAACCGGTGCCGCCGGTTAAAATCGGTAACTTCCCTCTTTGTAAAATATCGTCAATCGCCTGATACGCCAGCTTTTGATATTTCGCTAAATTAAAATTAGTTTTTGGACTAACAATATCAATCAGATGATAGGGTATTTTTTCCGCATTGACTTTATGGACTTTTGACTTTATGGACTTTTTGACTCGCAAGGTGTAATCTTGCAAATCTTTGCCGGTGCCAATGTCCATTCCCCGATAAACCTGCCGGCTGTCCGCGCTCATAATTTCACCGTTAAACTTACGCGCCAATTTAACCGCCAGCTTGGTTTTACCGGTCGCGGTCGGACCCAAAATTACTAATAATTTCTTATTGACATTATCCATAGATATATTAAAGTTAAAGAGTCCCCGAGGAAAACATTGAAAAAAGAAAGGAGAACTCACTCTAGCCAATGTTCTTCTTGGGGACCTTTTCTTTTTTATTGCTTCGTATCTTGCATATCTTAACATACCTTAATATCTTTATCAATAAAAAGACGGCTTAATTAAACCGTCTTTACTGTTTTAATGTTTTAATGTTTTAATTATTACTTGATCTCCACATATTCTCCTGAAACATATCCCGTATGACCTTCTTTATCTAACTTAATTTTATACCAATTATTGTCAGTTTTTTCCAACCACTCGTACTCTTCATTGCTGTTTATTTTTTTAATAATTTTACTGTTTTCCGCGTTGGGTTCAGTACGGACATTCAGCCAACCCAAATCTGATTTGACTATAAGTAAATTTTGCGGTTTAAAAATATCCTTAGTTGCGCTTGTTGTTTCTGCCGCCGCCAGAGTTGACGTGGCGGTTTGGCCGTTATTTTCAGGGTTGTCAGCACTATCTTCAGCGGCGAGAGGCGCGTCTTTTACATCTCCTGCCGATTCCGCGGAAGACTCTTGATTGTTGCTGTTATTACTTAATATTTTATCTTTGAACAGCCACGGATAAACGCCGATAAAAATTATTGCCGCCATTATCAACAAAAAAACGGCTCTTTTAATTAATTTATTCAAAAATTTGCTTTCTAATATGCCGGGCCGCGGTTTTTGGAAGCCGTGAAAATCATTCAGTTCTTTTATTTCCGATTCCGCCTCGGCGAGCAATTGCTTTAATTCGGCAATTTCTTTGTCTTTTTCTTTAATTTTTTGCAAAAGCTTTTTCTCGTCTATGGGCATATGAACAAGTTAAAAGTTATAAAGTAAAAAGTGAAAAGCTTAAATACAGTATAGCATAAAATAAAAAATTTAAAAACTTATATTTTTCTTTCAATTTTGATGCTTTTTTACTTCTTATTTCTTACTTTCTCCACAACCTCCGCGATAAATTCATTTTTGGCGATTTCCCTTGTTTCTTTGCCGCCCCGGTCGCGCACGCTTAAATTTGCGCTTTGCATTTCTTTGTCCCCGATAACCAGCATATACGGCACTTTTTCGTTGACGGCTTTGCGGATTTTATTGCCGACCGTTTCGTCAGATGCGTCAACTTCCGTTCTAATGCCCTGCTCTCTAAATTCTTGGGCTAATTTTTGGCAATAATCAACATGGCTTTCGCCAACAGCGACTAATTTAACTTGCACGGGCGAAAGCCAGACTGGAAAAGCGCCGGCGTAATGCTCAATAAGAAAAGCCATTATCCGTTCAAAGCATCCGATGGAGGAACGATGAATCACAATCGGTTCTTTTTCTTTCCCGTCTTTATCAACGTAATTCAATTTAAACCTTTTAGGCATCACAAAATCGTATTGCACGGTAAAAGCGGTTTCCTCCTGACCGTTTACTTTTTTCATTTGCACATCAATCTTTGGACCGTAAAAAGCGGCTTCTCCTGCCGCCTCAAAATAAGGCGCTCCCGTTTTTTTCAAAACATTTCTTAAAATATCTTCGGCCTTGTTCCAAGCCGCATCATCTTTATAATATTTTTCATTGTTACCCCTGTCCCCCAAAGAAAGCCGATAGCGATAATCCTTGCCTTTTTCCAGGCCAAAAATTTTGTTAGCATAATCTATTAATTCTAAAACGTTTTTAATTTCATCGTCCACCTGTTCTTTGGCGCAAATAATATGAGCATCCGCCAGGCAAAACATTCTCACCCTCGTCAATCCTGACAGCTCTCCGCTCTTTTCATATCTAAATTGCGGCGAAATTTCGGCAAAACGCACTGGTAATTCTTTATAACTTCTGGGTTTAGAGTTATAAAGCTCAAAATGATGCGGGCAAGTCATTGGTCGCAATATCAATTCTTCTTCGTCAACCTTCATAATTGGATACATTGTTTCTTTATAATAGGGATAGTGGCCGGATTTTTTATATAACTCAACTTTGGCCAATGGAGGAGTAATTACATGCTGGTAACCTCTTTTAGTTTCTTCTTCCAAAACAAATTTTTCCAGCTCTTTTCTAATTACCGTGCCTTTAGGGGTGAGTAAAGGCAAACCCTTACCCACAATTTCGGAAAATACGAATAAATCCAATTCCTTTCCAATTTTGCGGTGGTCGCGTTTTTCCGCTTCGGCGAGCGTTATCAAATATTCGTCCAATTCTTTTTTGGTTGCAAACGCGAGGCCGTAAATTCTTTGCAGCATTTTATTTTTTTCATCCCCCCTCCAATACGCGCCGGCGACTTTTGTTAACTTAAAACTATCCGGGTTAATTTCGCCGGTTGATTTTAAATGCGGGCCTTTGCACATGTTCATAAATTCCCCCTGCTCGTAAAAAGAAATTTTTTTCTCACCCTTGCCCGCCGAAGCTTTAGCGGAGGAGGGATCTTTTTTTAAGTCCCGTGCTAATTCCGCCGTATAATCATATTTCTTTGTTTGCAAAAATTTAATTCCGGCGGCTACCGGCATTTCTTTCCTTTTAATCTCCAAATTTTCTTTGATGATTTTTTTCATCTCCTCTTCAATTTTTGCCAAATCTTCTTCTTTGACTTGATAGACTGCGTCAAAATCATGATAAAAACCGTTGGCAATCGCCGGTCCGACGCCGGGAACGGCCTGATATAAATTTTCCAGCGCCTGCATCATTACGTGCGCCAGCGTATGGCGCATAGCTTCTAAATCGTTGTTCGTTTTTTTAGGCATATTATTGATTAAAAATTAATTAAAAAACCCTCATCTTAATACAACAAAAAAATTTGTCATACTAGGACGAGGTTTTGACTCGCGGTTCCACCTAGATTCCCGCCTAATTGCGAAAGTTATTGGCGGGCACTTAATTTTATTAGCTTAGACCCGCAATGTTGCGAGCTTACTCTAATTATTAGAGCAATGCATTTGGTGTATGCATCAATCGCCTATTCTTAAATTTATGCTTTTATTCCTTCTTCGGCTAAAATTCTGCTGACCGTGCCGCTATCCGGCAAATTTTTCCATTCGTTTTTATGCAAATATTTTAACTTATCAACATCAAGTTTAACGGGCGTTATCTTTTCATCACCCCAGCTCAACACCGTCGCTTCGTTTGCTTTTTTGTTTAATTCTTCTTGCATATTTTCAAATTTTTCATTCATCTCGTTTTCTAAATCAGCAAACGATTGCTTTACGGCAGAAGTAACAATATCCTCCGAATCTTTTATCTTTTGACTGATTTCCTGACTGATTTCTTGTCTTAAAATCTCATTGTTTTCTCTAAATTTCTTTTCTAACTTGCTTTCCAATTTCTCTTCTAACTTGCTTTCCAATTTCTCTTCTAACTTGCTTTCCAATTTCTCTTCTAACTTGCTTTCCAATTTCTCTTCTAAACTATCATCAATAATTTTTTTAATTTGCAGCAGATCTTGCTCTTGCATATTATCGCTTATTTGCTAAATGATATTTTATAGTATAGCACTGTCAAAAAAATAAACAAAATCTACCGCCGTCATTCGTAATTCTTAATTCAAAATTCTATTTCGTTACCTCCACTCTGATGTGGTCAATTAAGCTCGGCACTTTATTGATCCAGTTGGGCGTAAATTTTACTTCATAACCGGCCACTTCGCGCAAAGACGACAAATAATCGTCCAGCTGCTGCCGGCTCAAACCGACCAAGCGATCGGCTTTGATGACTTCCGTTCCCTCTTTCAACACCATTTGCGCCGCCGCCTCCACTTTCAAATCAGCCGTGCCGAGGTTTAAATCGTATTGATTAACGCTGTACTGAAAATTGTTTTTGTCAAAACTTTCAATTTGCTTATCATCCGGCAATCCTTCCGTTATTTTCTGCTGAGCCAGCGCCGCAATGTCTTTGACGTTGAAAGCGACTATCGCCGCGTCAGCCGTCGCGGACATTTTAAACTCTTTTACCTTATCGCCGAGTTTCGCGGCGGAGTTAAAGGTTACCGCGTTATCGTCAATTTTATGCGCGACATTGTCGTAGTTGCCGTATTTTTGCGCTTCGCTTAACGATTTTAGTTGATCGGTTAATTGTTTTTTTAAATCGTCTTTCGCCTTATTAAAATCTTCAGCCGAGATCAAAGTTTCTCCCATTTCCTGATATTTAAAAGCTTCCGCGCTCTCCGCGTAAATTAAATCCTGTTTGACTTTATTCAAACCAGGAATAATAAATTTAGTCGGCGCGATGGCCATGTCGGCTGACGGCTTGTCGGCGTAAATTTCGGCATTATCAATTTGGCTTTTGGCCGGCACGCTCACGCTTTCTTTTAAACGAAAAAGTTTTCCGTCAGCCGTTTGCAATCTGGTAGTTTTAATCAACGGCTGGCTCGCGCCGGTTTTATTGTATATAGTCACTTTCCCCGTAACTTCCGCGCCTGACACTTCTTTGCCCATGGCCGCGAAAGTTCCTTCCGCGGCAAGCGGCACCTTTTCCACCAAACCGTTGATCACCGCGCCGCTTGGGTTTTCACCGCTTTGAGCGTCTTTAACCGTAACGGCAAAACTCGCGGTCGCGCGCTCTTTATTGGGAATAATCACGATTTTTACGCTCACTATGGAAAAATAAACGACTATCGCCGCAAGCAATAAAGTTAGCACGATAAAAGTAATGGCTATTTTGCGGTAGATGCTAATTGGTCTTGAACTGGGCATATTTTTAGCTTTAATTTTTTTATTTAAACCGTTTTTTTCCATACTTCTATCTTAACAAATTTTATATTTTTTGTCTAAACTTGACAAAAATTAAACTTTATAACTTTCAACTTTATGGATTTTTGACTATTTTACCGCATCCTCCCCCGCTATCTCCGCTAACTGCTTTTTTAATTCTTCGCTGGCATCGACTCTGAATCCGGTTTCAATCACTTGCAGACCGCTCTCGCCCGGAATGTAAAAATAAACTTTATGCGCGCCCGGGTTCTTTGCGAGCCGCTCTTTTAAGCGCGCGAGCAGTTCCTGATTATTTAAATCTTTAATTTTTATTTTTAAAATTGGCGCGGCTGGCGCGCCGAACGCGGCTCCAACCGGCGCGGCTGGCGCGGAAACGTTATTGTTAATGTTTTTAAAGCCGTTATTTTTATTCAGCCGCAAAAACTCCGACGCTAATTTAACCGCAATTTCCGGCTCTATTTTTTTTGCCTTGTCAACCAGCAATTTTATTTCATTTTCCTTATTGGAAAGGCGTCCGCGGCAAATTACGGCATTCCCTTCTTGCCAAACATCCGCCGTTTCTTTTAATAAAGACGGAAACACAAGCAATTCAACGCTGGCTGTTTTATCTTCTATTTTTACGAACAGCATGTTGTCATTATTTTTAGTGACGATTTTTTTAATCTTGGCGATAACGCCGGCGGCGTTAATCAGCTGGCCTTCCAGCGTTTTATTCAGCTGCGCTATGGGTATGACGCTTGCTCCCAAAATTTTTTCGTATTCGTTAAAAGGATGGTCGGAAATGTACAAACCCAATAGTTCCCGCTCCCAATTTAAAATATCGCGCTTGCTCGCGGGCGGCGCGGAAGCCAAAGTAATCGTGGAACCTGCTGCCAAGGCGGGGGCGAGCGAAAACAAGCTGTCTTGGCCGCTGTTTTTGGCCGCGCTTAAGTTGCGGTTGTATTCCAGCATTTTCTCCGCGTTCGCGAGCAATTTGCCCCGCTCTTCAAGTTTGTCAAAAGCCCCGGCCATAATTAAGCTTTCCAATGATTTTTTATTCAAATCTTTATCTTGCGCCCGCTGCAGGAAATCAGCCATATTTTGATAAGGGCCGTTGGTTTTTCTTTCTTTAATCAGAACTTCGGTAATGTGCCCGCCGACGTTTTTAATGGCGCGCAATCCAAAGCGAATGGTTTTGGATTCTTGTTCGGAGATAGCGACATTTTGCGCCGTACCGCTCGTTACCACGGTAAAATCCGCGAACGATTCGTTAATGTCCGGCGGCAATACCTCAATGCCCATTTGGCGGCATTCGTCAATTTCTATTGGAATACGGTCAATGTCTTCTTGGTCGCTAGTCATTAAAGCGGCCATAAACTCGGTTGAGTAATTCGCTTTTAAATAAGCCGTCTGATAACCGACCAAAGCGTAACAGGCGGCGTGAGAACGGTTAAACCCGTAACCGGCGAACGGTTCAATGAAAGCGAAAATTTTCTCGCCCAGTTCAACCGCGATGCCGTTTTTTACGCAGCCTTCAATAAACTTAGTTTTTTGTTCGGCTAAGAGTTTGGGAATTTTTTTGCCGATGGCACGGCGCAATACGTCCGCTTCTCCCATGGTAAATCCGGCTAAATTGCGAGCCGTTTCCATCACCTGTTCTTGATAAATGGCTACGCCGTAAGTTTTGTTTAAAATCGGCTCAAGTTTGGGATGCAAGTACTTGGTCCTTTTAGTTCCATGCTTGCCGGCGATATAGTCAGGGATCCATTCCATTGGTCCGGGCCGGTAAAGCGCGACCATCGCGATGATGTCTTCAAACGCCGTCGGCTTTAATTCCTTTAGGTACCGTTTCATGCCGCTTGATTCCAATTGAAACACGCCGGTAGTTTCGCCTCTTTGCAACAGAGCGAAAGTTTTCCGGTCGTCCGGAGGGATGGCGTCAATATCAATCAGTTCGCTCCGCGTGTTTTTGATAATTTTTAAAGCCGACTCAATAATGGTTAAATTTTTTAAGCCCAAAAAATCCATTTTCAACAATCCCAAATCCTCCACCGGATGCAGGGAATATTGCGAAACCATCGTCTCCCGATCGGACGAAGAAATGTACTGCACCGGCGCGTAAGCGGTTACCGGTTCTTTGGTGATTAAAACGCCGCAAGCGTGCACGGACGCGTGCCGAATCACGTTTTCAATGCGGCGGGCGTTTTTGATGATTTCGCGCGCGCCTTCTTCCCGCTCGCAAATTTCTCGCAATTCAGGCAATTTTGATGCCTCTTCAATGGTCGTGAACATTGGAATCGCTTTGGCGATTTTATCGCAAAAATCATACGGATAATCCAATACGCGCCCGACGTCGCGCACCGCCGCCCGCGCGGCCATGGTGGCAAAAGTGATTATCTGCGCGACATGATTTTTGCCGTACTTTCTTTCCACATAATGAATCACTTCTTCCCGCCGCGTATCGGCGAAATCAAGGTCAATATCCGGCATGGAGATGCGCTCCGGATTTAAAAAACGTTCAAAAACCAAATCATACCGCAGAGGATCCAAATTGGTAATGCCTAAAACGTAAGAAACGAAAGAACCAGCCGCGCTGCCGCGCCCCGGGCCGACGACGATATGATTATTTTTCGCCCAATTGACGAAGTCCGCCACGATTAAAAAATAAGAGGCAAAACCCATCTTATCAATTACTGCTAATTCGTAATCTAATCGCTCTTTTTTTTCCGGATTTAATTCTTCGTAACCAACGCCGTATCTTTTAACCAAACCCTCGCGGCATAATTTTTTTAAATATTCCGCGTCGCTAAAACCCTCCGGAACGGCGAAAACCGGTAACTGGTACTGCCCCAGCGGAATGTCCACATTGCACATGTCGGCGATTTTATTGGTATTGTCTATCGCTTCCGGCCAGTCTTTGAATTCGTCAATCATCTGCCGCATGTTTTTAACGGAAAAATCTTCGCCCAGCATGCTCATGCGGCTCACTTCTTTTTTCTTGCGCTTGGTTTGCAAACACAGCAAAACATCGTGCGCTTCGTCGTCCTCTTTGTTTAAATAATGCGCGTCGTTGGTCGCCACCAAACCGACGCCCAGTTCCCTGCTTAATTTTACCAGCGCGGAATTCACAAATTCCTGCCCGCGGATATTGGGATTATATTGCAGTTCCAAATAAAAACCGTCCGGTCCAAATAATTCCCGGTAGTACAAAATTTTTTCCCGCGCCTTTTGCTCCTGCCCGGACAAAATCAAAGTGGGAATTTCTCCCGCCAAGCAAGCGCTGGCGGCGATTAATCCCTCGCTATGCCGTTTTAACAGTTCGTCGTCAATCCGGGGCTTATAATAAAATCCCTCCAGATTCGCTTTGCTCACCAATTCTATCAGGTTATGGTAGCCGATGTTATTTTTGGCGAGCAAAAGCAGGTGGTAATTTTTTTCGTCCGCTTTCGCGCGCTTATTGTGCCGGCCGTTAGGCGCGACATACGCCTCAAAACCAATGATCGGTTTGATGCCTTCTTTTTTGCACAGCTGATAAAATTCAATCGCGCCGTACATGGCCCCGTGGTCGGTAATGGCGACGGCGTCGCCTCCGTCCGCTTTTATTTTTTGCACCAATTCCTTCGGCTTTATAAGACCGTCCAACAAGGAATAATGGGTATGGATATGGAGATGGGTGAATTTCATAATTTTAGATTGCTGATTTTAGATTTATGATTGATAATATTGGGATTTACGCACATAACGCAATCTTAAAATCTAAAATCCTAAATCATAAATCTAAAATTATATGGCTGTATTATATCCCAAGACCAATAGGTTGGCAAATAAAAACACCCGCCAAAATAGACGGGTGCGTGGATTAAACATACAAATTGATTAACTCAAGACGGAGCGTGCATGCTACAGACAGTACCGATGCTGCTGAGTTTTATCCCTGCTCCGGGGGTAAAAATATACTGCAAAAAATCAGCCTGTTTTTTTATCTCGTCTTCGTCCGGCTGTGCGGCGGAAACCAGCTCACGAAATTTAAATATGACGTCCTCCAAAACCGGCCCATGGTGCTGAGAAAGTATATCTTGAAACTGTGGATTGCTTCCCCACCGCAACACCATTTCAATTAATTTAGGGTTAAGTTTTGCTTTTTCAAGAAGTTTACTTTTTTCTTGCTCTGTTCTTTCCATTATTTTGTTCCTTCACGGTTTTGGCTTTGCGCCATTTGTATTTCCTCCATTGCTATTCTCCCTGCTTCAATATATCCGATGGGAGTATACAAAATTTGAATGTGCTCTGGCTTAATGCGTAGCGGAACATAGGCGCTTGATTGCCGTCTTTTGCGCTTCTTCCGCTGTACTATAAACAAACAAAGACCTAAAAGAACTAAAAGAACTAAAATAATAAAGATTTTCAGCATCATTTTTCTCCTTCGCTATGATTTTTTGCCTCTTTTTTTCACCGCGGTTATACCTTGCTCTTTTACAATTTCCATTACTTTTTTTATCCCCTCTCCCAGCACCGAAATATAAGCCGCGCTGTGCTCAATTTTTTCTTTGGTCGTTTTGATAACGTCGTTGATGTTAGTTATCATCTGTTCCACGCCTTTAAACATATTGGACGAACGCCTAATAATTTGCACTATGTAAAAAATTCCCCAACAGAAGAATAGCGTCAAGAGCGCTATGCAAACGGAAATGGTCAGCCACAGAATATCTATAGATTCGTATATCATAAAAAATTACTGTTTAATTTCTGTTAAATTATCCGGCGCATGCTCTAACTCTATTTTTATTCCTCCGATAAATTTAATTTTCACGCACAGATTATACAACCAGCCAAAAATAAAACCGCTGATATAGCCGATAACAGCGGCCGCGACCGCGCTGATGAGCCCAATTAAAACGCCGTATAATATGTTAAATAAAACGGAAAACAGCGCCGACATAAAAGTATTACTGCCCTCAAACAGCCGATTAGTTATATTGACGATGGAGATCCCCAAGCTTGTCAAAAAAGCGCATAAAGCTAAAAAAAATCCGTAAAGATTAGCGACTGATTTGGGGCCGAGCTTAGTAATAGTTTGCATATGTTAAAGTTATAATATGCGATTAAAAATCCCTTAATTTCGCATTAAATTTTTGTTGCATTTGTTTCGCTATTTCTCTTTGCACCTCATCCGCTTCCGCGCCCGTCAATGTTTTTTCATCGCTGCCGAATTCCAAAGTAAACGCCCAGCTCTTTTTACCAACGCCTAACTTTTCGCCTTGATACACGTCAAATAATTTTACTTCTTTAATTAATGGGCTGGCGGCTAACAGCGCTTGCCTAAAATCATTATACAGTATTTTTTCATCAACAGCAAAGGCCAGATCGCGCCGGACGTAAGGAAACTTGTTTTTTACCGCATATTTCTTTATTCCCGCGTTCTGGGCGGCGGCGAGCATTATTTGAAGATCCAACTCGGCTAGCGCCAATTTTATCTTTACGCCATTTTTAACCGCAAGCTTTTCGTCAAAATTCTCCAGACAGCCGATTAATTTTCCCTCTGAATAAATATCCGCCCCTTTTTGCGCTTGCGGCTTAAAATCAAAACTAATGTTTAGCGACTCACTTAAATTTTCCAATATTCCTTTGAGACTCAACAAAGCACCGCTACCGCTCGCGTAAATTAACCCTAATTTAAACGGTTGCAGTGGTAATTTTTCCTTACTGCCGCCGCCTTTGGCAAATTCACCCGCCTGCGGCAAAAACACCCGACCGATTTCATAAATTTTTATTTCCTCCGCCTGCCGCTGATTAGTAATTACGTTCTGCAATAAATTGGGAATTAAACTTTGGCGAAGCAATGTATGTTCCCTGGTTAAAGGATTGGCGAGTTTGACATTGTTTCCGGCATTCATTTCCAATTTCCCTAATTGCGCCTCATTCACGAAAGAATAATTATAAACTTCCGTCATTCCCGCGCCGCCGGACAGAATGTCTTTTATTTTATTAATAAACTCCCGTTCAATGTTAACTTCCGGCGCCTGCATGGAAACTTGCGGCATTGTTAATTTAATATTATCGTAGCCGTAAATTCGCGCCACTTCCTCCGCCAAATCTTCCGGAAGGGAAATATCTTTAGTTGCCCGCCAAGTCGGGACTTTTACATGCAATGCCTCTCCCCTTATTCCCCTCTCCTTACCAAGGAGAGGAGCGAGGGGTGAGGTTTTAAAACCTAAATTTTGCAAAATTTTCACCACTTTTGTTCTGGGCACTTCCACTCCAATTTTTTTATTCAGCCATGCTAAATCAAGTTTGATTGGCCCCTGATTTAATTTAAAATTTTTCACGTCCGCCAAATTGCTCGCGGCTTTTGCCTGCGGACAACTTTCTTTTATTAAATTAACGATGCGCTGTATCGCGAGTTCGCACAAATTTTGGTCAAGAGATTTTTCAAAACGCATTGACGCCTCGCTGCGCAAGCCCAGCTTTTGCGAGGTTTGGCGGATGGAAATCGGATTAAAGTTCGCCGATTCTATCACAATGCTTTTTGTATTATTATCAATTTCCGAATTGCCGCCGCCCATCACGCCCGCGATGGCCACTGGATTTTTTCCGTCAGTTATTAACAACATCTCTTCGTCTAATTTTCGTTCTTGTCCGTCCAAAGTCGTTATCTTTTCGTTTTGTTTTGCCCGCCGCACGATTATAATATTGCCTAACTTTTGCGCGTCAAAAGCGTGCGTCGGCTGGCCCAGCTCCAGCATCACATAATTTGTAATGTCCACGATATTATTTATCGGCCGCATACCGCAGGCAATCAATCTTTTCTGCATCCACGCCGGCGACGATTTTATTTCTACGCCATCCACCGCTACAGCCATATACCGCGGACATAATTTTTTGTCTTCTACTTTTACCTTAATCTTAAATTTATTACTAAATTTAAATTTATTCGTGGCTATTCGTTTCAAATTCGTGGCCATTAGTGTAGCGAGTTCGCGAGCTATACCGTAGTGTCCCCACAAATCCGGTCGGTTAGTGATTGATTTATTATCAATTTCGTACACAACATCGTCTAAACCTAAAGCTTCTGCTAATGGTCTGCCTAAAATTTTCTCTCCCCCTTTATAAGAGGGGGATACAGAGGGGATCAAGTCTATAACTTCATGGTCATCTTTCGCTGGAAACAAATCCGCGAGCCCTATTTCCGACGCTGCGCAAATCATTCCCGTCGATCTTACGCCTCGGATTTCCGCCGCCTGCAATTCCACAAGCTCTCCCTGACCGTGCCATTTTATTTTAGCGCCGACTTTCGCGAAGGCGACCAGCATGCCTTCGTACAAATTACTGCCGCCGCAGACGACTTTTAACTTTTCTTTGCCGATGTCAACCGTCGCTAATTTTAATTTATCCGCGTTCGGATGCGGTTCCAACTGCAAAATTTTGCCAACCACAATGTTGCCCAGATTTTCTCCTAATTTCTTTATGCTTTCCACTTCCACCGTGTGCAAAGTTAAAAGCTCTCCCAGTTTTTCCGGAGTGATATTTTTTGGAATATTAACAAAATCTTTGAGCCAATCTAGCAATAGTAACATAGTTATTTAGTTGGATAGTTAGTTAGTTGCTTAATTTTTATTGTTTGTTTTTTAAAAATTTTATGTAACCATTAATACCTTTTATTAATTCTGTATATTTATCTACAGTGAAAACCGTGATCTCATTAGAGATGAACTTCTTTTTATAAGCTCTAATTACGCCGCTTCTTGTCTCCTCCGCTTCTCCTCTCGCAATATATAAATGATTAATTTTTGTTCCCATTGAATATTTACCATAACTTTCGGCAATATTATTAGGAACTGACGACGATGATCTCTTTAACTGATCTACACTTCTATATTTTTCTTCTTTTGGAAATTTTTCATCGCAAACTCGATAAATAAATATTTCTAATCTAACTGCCATTCTATAAATTTTTAAATTTTCTAATCCAGTCGCCATAACTATCTAACTAATTAACTATCTAACTACTGAACTGAGTTAAAAAATGCAAATCGCCGCCGCGGAACAGGCGAATATCGTTAATGCCGTATTTCAGCATCGCCATCCGCTCAATACCGAAGCCAAAGGCCAACCCCTGATATTTTTTTGGGTCAACTCCGCCGTATTTAAGTACGTTGGGATGGACCAGCCCGGCGCCACCCATTTCCAGCCAGCCGGTTTTCTTGCAGACCGAGCATCCTTTTCCACCGCAAAAAATACAGCTCATCTCGGCTTCCAGCCCGGGTTCAACAAAAGGAAAATAACCGGGGCGCAGCCTAACATTAACTTCCTGCCGGTAGAGCCCAGAAAACATGGTCTTCAGAATGCCCACTAAGTTCGCCAGCGATATTCCTTTGTCAACGACTAAATTCTCAATCTGGCAGAAGCTGTGTTCATGGCTCATGTCGGTCGCTTCATGGCGGTAAGTGGCGCCTATTACCGCGCAGCGCAGTGGCGCGCCATATTTTTCCATTGCCCGAACCTGCATGTTTGAGGTTTGCGTCCGCATGACTAAATCCGCGTGCCCCTCTATATAAAAAGTATCCTGCATGTCCCGCGCTGGATGGGTTTTTGGGATATTTAGCGCCTCAAAATTATAGTAATCGCTCTCTAATTCCGGCCCTTCCAAAATCATAAAACCCATGGACGAAAAAATTTTTTCTAACTCGCGCTGAACCAAAGTTAAGGGATGTAAATGCCCGGCTTCAATTTTTTTACCGGGTAAAGTCGCGTCAAAAAACTGCTTGTCCGCCGGAGCCTTGGCGAAGGCGGATTTAATTTCTATTAATTTCTGCTTAATTTCTGCTCTAATTTCATTCGCCAGCTTGCCGGTCTCTTTTCTTTCTGTCGCGGGCAAATTGCCGATTTCCTTCAGCAATAAAGTTAGCTCGCCCTTGCGGCCAAGATACTTTTTTTCCAATTCCTGCAATAAAGAAATGTCAGCTACTTCTTCCAGTTGCCTTAAAATATCTTGCTTAAATTGTTGTAATGTATTTTTCATTGGAACTTACTCATTGTACCACTATTCTGGCGCTACAAACTTTTGTATTTGAATTCCATGATATTTTAACGTCAAATATCGCATTGAGATTGCTGGTGCTATAATTGTTTAAATCAACAAGTATGCTGCTGTACTTATTATCGCATTCCTTCTGGCTGTTGATATTTTCGACTTGATTAGTATATATACCTACCCTATTTGGATCAGGGGGCCAAGTGTTAATAGTACGGGCATAACACACCTTTTTTTCAACATTACATAGGGGGTATTTTGGGTCAAGGCACAAAGTACCAATCGTGCTTATCCGCGATCCGGCTCCGCTGGAAGGCGTACAACTACCTTCTTGCCCACAAGTAAGTTTAGGATCTTGTTGTCCTCGGCATAAACATTTTATGCATCCATGGCCGTCTATATTAGATAATGATGCTGTTGCCGCCCCGCCGCTAGTGCTTTCGCATGCGGACTGAGCCTGTCGCTGCGTCATTTCCTCCCCTAAATCTTGGTAACCGGGCGGGCAAGAAGTGAATTTGCACTTATAGCACTGCACGTCGTTAGCCGTTTGTATTTCGCACGCATCCACGCCGCCGCACGCCGCGCAGTCACTTTCATCTGTATAATAGCCCCACGCCTGTCCGAGACCACCGCAAGCTGACGTAATTTCTTCCGATGTCTTTTGAATCGGCGTTACACTAATCGGCTTGAATTGAATTAAATCAGGATTGACAGTTAATAAAATAATATAAGAAAACAACGCGATAATCAAGCCGGTTAAACTTGCTTTTATCCACTCTTTAGCTTCGGTTACTTGTCCGGTATTGCCGCCGGCCGTGAGCCACAATAGCCCGCCGAACATTAAAACTATTGCCGCTAAAATTCCGATAACGCCTACTCCATATTGGTAAATTGCTTTGATGTATTTGGCGATGGTATCGCCCTGTACCGTCCCTTTGGGCCCGCCGGGAATTTCAACTTGCGGCGTAAATTCAACCGCCAAAGCCGGACTAATTAATAAAAACAATAAAGCCGTCAGTTGTAAAATAAAAACAACGACGAATAAAACAGTTAAAATTTTTGGCAACCGTTTGCGCATAATGTAACACGAATGTCTCAAATTACACACGAATATGCACAAATTAATTCGCAATATTCGCGTTATACTCTTTTATAGCTAATAAGAAAAAATTCCAAAACCGTCACGGCAACCACCAAAAACAAAACATTATACCAAGTCAGCATTCTAAACGATTGCAAAATCAAAGACGCAATAATGACCGACGCGAATAAGAACGACTGGCGGAAAGAAATCGCCACCTGGCGGAAAACCAGCTCTTTGCGCAGTAAAATAAAACGGATAAGAAAACCAAAAATCGCGCTTGTTCCCACAATCGCCAAAAACAAACTGGAGTAAAACAACAAAAAACCAATAACATTGGTCGTCTCCGGATTAATGCTATTTATCACCACCGCCCAGGCCGCCCAGCAAATGGCGGTCGCGAGGAACATTATGGTTAAATAAGTTTTGAGGGTCATAACATTATCTATACTGTATCAAAAATTTGCCACAACGGCAAGTTATGTTATGTTAAATACCTAATTTTTTCCACTGCCTGTCCGCCGGCTTGCTTATTGATTGCTTGAATAATTTCCGGCTCGCGGTAGCGCAACTCCTGCATAATGAGCGATGAGGCGCACTCTACGGTTAAAATATTATTTCTAATATAAATCGCTTTGGCGGAGCGGGAAATTGCTTCACCCAATATCTCCGGCGCTAACTTATTAAATAATTCCACTACCGTCGCCGCTTCCACCTGCCGGCTTACTCCCGCGCGCTGGATGGCGTTAAAGATTAAATTTTTTAGGTCATGAAACATAGGTTCAAAGAGTATTTACGGATTTAATTTGTTAGCGAACCATTAACGCGAATGCTCTGCGCAAATTTACATCTATTCAGATGAATGCGAATGCTACGAATTATCGAATATTGCGAATTAATTTGTGCATATTCGTGTGTAATTTGCAACATTCGTGTTAAATATTTAAAAAGCTACCTACTTCATCACTTTTATTGCAAAAACGGCACGGATCCGACGAATGAGGAAAATAACCGGCCTTAATGCTATTTTCAATTTTTTGAATCGTGGTGATTACCCACTCCTGCATTTTGGCAATGTCTTTTTGCTCGCCTAAAAAATTAACCTCGCTGTTATTTTCCAAATAATAAAACTGCAGATTAGCCGGTTTTATTTTTAAAACTTCTTCGGCGGCCAGCTGGTACAACAGCAACTGGTATTTCTGATCGTTCGTTATCTTATCTTCGTCTTTTATCTGGCCGGTCTTATAGTCAACAATCTGCACTCCTCTCTCACCCCAGTCATCTACCCGGTCAATTTTTCCGTACAATAAATGTCCGCCGATGCGCAATTTAAAGCTCTGTTCCAGTCCGATGACTTGCGGCCAATTACCCGCGTGTTTGTCAAAAAATTCTCTAAAAATTTCTCTCCCCTTTTTACGGTATTCTTCTTTTTGTTTTTCATCTTCATACCAATCGTCAATCCACGACTCTTCGTATAATTTTAACAGCGTCTCCGGCGTTAAATTATTTTTTAACTGGTTTTGGCTCTTGGCCTGGCCGAACAAATCGGACTGGACGGCGCTTTGGCTTGACATTAATAAACTAAAAAATTTCTGCAAAGTTAAATGCATGGCCTGGCCAAAACTGAAAAAATGCTTGCCGGGTTTGGGAATTTTTAAGACATGGTCGCGAAAATACTGGTGCGGGCATTTGTCGTATGACTGTAGCTGTGTGTATGAATAAAACTTCGGCGGTTCGTAAATTTGTTTTTGACTTTTTATGATGGGTAAAGCATTCTTTTGTTGAAATTTAAAATTGTGTTTATTTACATCCGGAGTTATGCGTTGTGCGTTATGCGTTATGAGATTTGCTTCTTGCAAAAACCGCGACGGCTTTTTCTTTCTAGTCCCCCCGTAATCCGGCGCCCAGGAAAAATATAGACCCTGTTTCGCGCGCGTCATCGCAACGTAAAACAAGCGCCGCTCTTCTTCCAGATGCTCGTCGCCTTCCGGAACTATTTCTTTCACGAGCGCATCCGGCAAGCTGATAGGATCTTTGCGTTCCGTCGTCGGAAAACGCAAATCAACCATATTCGCGATAAACACGTATTTAAATTCCAGTCCTTTGGCCGCGTGCACGGTTAAAACTTTTATCATTTCCGGACCGGCCTCCGAATCAACGGCTAAACTGCCCTCTGCGCCCGATTCCATTTCTAAATTTAATTCCGCTAAAAAATTCTTTACGCTCGCGTCGCTTGAGTCAGCTTCAAATTCTTTCACTCGCTTTAAAAACGCGTTTAATTCGCGCATGGTTTCTTTGGCTTTTAAGGGCTCTTGCGCTTCCAAATATTTCAAATAGCCGCTATCGCCCAAAAGAGCAAAAATAACTTCGCTCACTTTTTTGGCTTTAATTAAGACGGTATGCCTATCAATTAAATTTAATAAAATTTTTATTTTTTCTCCCGACTCTTGCGAAAAATTGGCTAAATATTTAGCCGTTTCATACAGCGACCAGGCTTTTTTTCTGGCTAAATTTAAAAAAACGATAATTTCTTCGTGGCTGAATTTAAAAACCGGGATGTTCAAAACGCGATACATGGCCGTGCTCTCGTGATAATTGTCCAGCAAATTCAAATAAGCGATAATGTCCATTATTACCGGCCGCGAGTACAGCCCTTTGGACGCTAAAAATACATAAGGCAAGCCGGCGATTTCCAGCGCGTTGACGAATTCTTTGGCGGAATTATTTGCCCGCACCAAAACCGCAAAATCGTTCCAACTTGTGTCTTTATCTTTATTTTTCAACTCCGCAATTTTTTCAATGACTTTATTCACCTCATCTTGTAAATCCTCACCTTGAATCACTTCAATAATTCCCCGCTCTTTAGTTTGCGTCTGCAGCTTTTTATCAATGTCGTTTTTAAACTGATGCTCCAGGCGATTTGGGTTGTTTAGTTGGATAAAATCATAAGCTAAATCTAAAATATTTTGGGCATTGCGATAGTTCTCTTTCAAAACTACGCTCTCTGAATCGGGGTAATCTTTTCTAAATTGCAGCACATTGCTCATGGAGGCCCCCCGGAACCGGTACACGCTCTGGTCATCGTCGCAAACCGCAGTTAAATTATCGCCTGCCGGCTTTAGCATTTTTATTAATTCGTACTGGTTCCAGTTCGTGTCCTGAAATTCGTCAACCAAAACATATTTAAACTGCTTTTGGAATTTGGCTAAAATCGCCGGCCGCTCGCGGAACAAGCGCAAAGTATAATTTATCAAGTCGCCGAAATCCAAAGCGCTATTGTCTAAGAGCAGCTGCTGATAAACATGATACGCGTTCGCGACTTCGTTAATCCGCGCGATTTCCTGCTCCGCCATTTCTTTGTTGGTAAAAGTATCTGGTATTTGGTATTTAGTATCTGGTATTTTTTGAAATTTGACATTAGGATTTGATTTGACATTTGTCATTTGAAATTTGTCATTTCCCCGCTTTTTCAAAGCACCGCCGCTTAGCATCGCATCAACATTTTCTTTCAACTCATTTGCGTAGGCAAGATAATCCGCGGGGCTGATGTCTTCGTCTTTCGCGCGGGAAAAATGCTGCAACAGCGCAGAAATAAACTTCGTCTGGTTGCCGAGCGGCCGGTAATAGTCCAGATCAAACTTTTCCAAATTTTTTTTAATCAAAGCCCACTGGCCGAATTCGTTCAGCAGTTTAAAATTTGTCGGCAAGCCGATATCCAAACCATGCTGTTGTAAGATTTTTTCGGCAAAAGAATGGAAAGTCATTATCCATAAATCAACATAGCCGTAAGGCAGGAGCGTATCCGCCCGCTCGGACATTTCACCGGCCGCTTTTTCCGTAAAAGTCAACGCTAAAATTTCATCCGATTTCGCTAAACCCTGCTCAATCAGCCAGCCGATTTTTTGCGTAATAACAGTCGTTTTCCCCGTGCCGGCGCCGGCGATGATAAGTAGCGGGCTGCCGGTGTGTTCCACGGCTTTCTTTTGTTCGGAATTAAGATTGTACATATATCAAAATTATACAGGAATATGCGGATTTGGCAAAAAAATAACTGCCCATAAAGAGCAGTACAAGAAAAAAATAAAAAATAATATAATTAAGCCGCTATCTCGTCGGGCTTAACGACTTTAAATTTTAATTTAAATTTATTGCTTTGTTTTTTTCTCGGCATTAATTTAATCCAAACTAACTCAATATCCACAGAGATACTTGGAAAGTGCTGTTGGATAATATGCTGTGCCTCGCGCATATCGGCTAACTGTCTTTCCTTCTCTTTTTTGAGAGTATCAATATCCTATTTTTGATACGCGCCGCAATGGCTATGGTGCACTAGTATAATATGGCATACGCCATGCTTATGAACTGCCAGCTCAAGATCGGCCAAAACTACTGACCGGCTCTCCGAATTCACAATTTTTTTACTAGCCCCTGCGTATGACAACTCATCGCAGTCGCCAATATAACCCCGCTTTGCCATCCAACGAAAGAGCTTTTTACTTAAACGAAAATCCATGCAGCGAATGGCTAGGTGTTTGCATTTTGACATGCCCTATCCTCTGAAAGAACAAGATTTGTTTTGCCAAAAAATTCTCCGGCAAAATCATATCATTATAGCACAAAAAACAAAAAAAACGAGGCTTTTAATTTTATCTCGACTTTTTATTGTAATCTTAGTCTATTTCTTCAAACTCAATCTCCCTGCCCTCGTCATCCCGCAAATTCGCCCAGATAAGTTTTACTGACATACCCGGATTTTTCGCTTTGATAATTTCCGCGGCTTTTTTCATATCGGAAATTTGCTGTGCTTTTTCTTCCTCCGCGCTCGCAAAAGTATAAGCGCCCGCGTACGCGCCGCACTGGCTATGGTGCACTAAAGCGACGCAACTGGAATGATGCAATTTTTCCGACAAGGAAATCTGGTTTAAAAGCGTTTCACCTTCCGGCGCGCCGTCGGCAATCGCTTTGCCCGCGCCGGCGAGCGAAACTAAATCGCAATCGCCCATATAACCTCGTTTTTCCATCCACTTATTCATCTCCCGCGTCAGGCGGAAATCCATGCAACGAATTAATAAATTTTGACAGTGGTGCGACATATGTTATAATATTTTTATGGGTTTAGAAAAACAATTCAAATCGAACTCAAAAATACTGTCAGACATTTCTTTGGATATTGGACAAATTTTTTTCGCGGCAATGTTTGTCGGTCCAATAATTACCGGGGGTGCCAATTGGTTCACTTTTATTGGAGGTTTGGTAGTATCGTTAATTTTTTGGTATTTAGCTATCTTATTCAATAACCTAAAAAAATATGGGGGCTATTATTAATTTTTATATTGTTGGAGCGATTATGGCCATAGCCGGAGCTTCATTGATAATTTTTCTGGTTCTTAGTGATAAAAAAAATCATTAACATTATTTTATGGATTTGACTACGAATGAATATGTTTTAATAACTCTTCTAACTATTGCGGTAATTTTAACGATTATCGCCGGAGTTTTGGTTAATAAACATACTAATAAAAAATAATTTAAAAAATTACAAAATAGACTTCGTAACGGCGTCTATTTTTTTATTTTGCAATTTCTCTATGATGTTTATGGCGGCACACGGCTTTAACGCGCGCCAGCTCTTTCGCGATTTTTGCCTGCACCGCGGAGAAATCAACGTCTTCGCGCTTTTCCGCCATCAATGATTCCGCGCGTTTGCGCGCTTCTTCGGCGCGCGCTTCGTCAATATCCGCCGCCCGTTCCGCCGTATCAGCCAAAATCACAACTTTGTCCGGCAAAACTTCAATAAAGCCTCCAGACACGGCCATCATTTCTATTTCATTGTTGGTTTTTTTAATCTCAATCACGCCCGGCATCAAACCGGCAACGAGCGGAATATGATTTGGCAGTACGGTAATCTCGCCCATTTTTGTCGGCACGGT
>Ga0210057_1002232_pt1 | contig 27994 bp, 31 predicted proteins | sample CryGeyCG2114_010_2_FD_183968 | JGI IMG/M metagenome (GOLD analysis project Ga0210057, IMG submission 183968) | Groundwater microbial communities from aquifer - Crystal Geyser CG10_big_fil_rev_8/21/14_0.10 (SPAdes) (version 2) | ecosystem: Environmental > Aquatic > Deep subsurface > Groundwater ...
AGAGATGTGTTTATTAATGGCAAGCATCATAACAGCGTATTTCCATGGATACTGTTCATGGGCGGCGGACGCAGAAAGCCTTGGGATAAAGGCGGCGGCTTTGGCGGCTTTGGCGGTGGATTTTCCGGCGGCGGCGGAGCTTCTGGCAGGTGGTAGGATGGGTAATGAATTTGACAGAATTTATAAAATATGATTTATTTATAATTCATCGTACTTTGATTCTTACCACGTTTCTAATCGTTTAACTATGGTGTTCAAATTTCAACGAGGAGGGCGTTATGAAAAATGAATACGCAACAGAAACCTCTTTGGAAAATGTTGAAGAAATGAGGCCGGTGGCGCGGTATATGAAAGAATTGCGCCGATATCCGCCCTTAACACGCGAGGAAGAGGAAAAAACTTTTGCCTTGGCCCGGAATGGCGACCAAAAGGCCATTGATCTTTTGCTCACCGCAAACTTGCGATTTGTGGTGAGCGTGGCTCTGGAGTACAAGGGGCGCGGCCTTCCCTTGGCTGATTTGATTGCCATTGGCAATACCGGCCTGATGGAAGGCCTTAAACGCTTTGATGAGACCCGCGGATTTAAATTTATAAGCTACGCCGTGTGGTGGATACGCCAGGCTATCTTGGACGCGCTTAAACGCGTATCAATGGTAAGCCTGCCTGCCAATCGGCAGGAAGATATGAGCCGCATGGCTAGGCATCGGGAACAGATGACCCAGGAATTAGGGCGGGTTCCCACTTGGGAGGAAATGGCGCAAGAAGCAAGCATCAGTTCCCGGCGCGCGGAACGCGCTTGGCGTTCCCTGGCTCCGGACTTGTCATTGGAAGCCTTGTTGAGCGGGGAGTCAGAGGAAGGGTTTTCCTTGAGTAGTCTGCTGCAATCCCAAGAAGCGGAACCTGATGAAAAAGTCATGACGCGCGAGCAGGCGGAACTGGTGGCGCGTTCGCTGGACGAAGCGCTGAATGAACGCGAAGCCAGCGTTATTCGAGACTATTTTGGCTTTAATGGCCATGATGGACGGACTTTGGAGGAAATTGCAGGGACTCTACATATTACTCGTGAAAGAGTCCGTCAAATTAAGGAAAGGGCATTGCTTAAGCTTCGCCGATATTTCTATCGGCGAGCTGAAGCAGGGGTGGAGGATTTTTGTTAAAAGCCAGGCTCCGAATTGCTTCGGAGCCTGTTTTTTTATTCTGATTATTTTTTATTTAAAAATAATAACCCCGTCCTTTTTTTATAAGAGTCGGGGTCATTTTGCGAGTGATTCTTCAGCCGGAGCTTGTTTCTATGGCTGAAGAATCTTGTTTGCGTCCGTGCGTTTTAATTCCGAAGCTAGTCCTATTTTCGAGCAAATCCAGATAAACCATTTGCTCGGGTCAAAATCCCACCAGCGCGCGCCCGTGCGAAAATCGTTGGGATACGCGTGGTGAAAATTATGGTCCATTTCGCCCCAGGTCACAAATGACAGCCACCAGCTTCCGCGGGCGGAGTATTTTATGGTGTACTTTTGCGAGCCGAAATAATGGGCCACGGAATTCACGCAAAAAGTCATATGCCACTGGATTACCACCCGCAGGAATCCGGCGATGAATAACGATGACCAGGCCTCTCCCCAGAACACCCAGCCGATAATGGCGGGCAGAATAAAGGCATTGCCTATGGCCAGCGGCAGATATACTTTATACTGCAGGATTAGCAGCCGGTTTTTTTCCAAATCCTTTACGCGTTTGTAATTGGGAAAGGTTTTTCGCATCACCCATCCCCAGTGCGCGTACCAGAATCCCATTTTGATATTGTACGGATCTCCGTTCTTATCACAAAAAGTGTGATGGTCCCGATGCTGGGCCGACCATTGAATGGCTGAGCCTTGCACCGCGGCCGCGCCAAACAGCAAATAGAAAAGCTTTAAAGGCCAGCGCGCCTTGTAAGTAGGATGGGAGAAAAGCCGATGATAGCCGGCAGTAATGGAGGTTGAGCTTATGCAGAAGTATATAGCAGCCAAAATGAGCGTTGCCGGGGAAACAGGAATTGTTCCCAGCCACCAGAGCGCGCACCCAAAAAGCGCCGCAACGTGCACCAGCCAAAACGGAACCAGCTTTCCTTGGTCATACGGCGGCCGCGCTGATAATGTCAGAGTTGCGGGTTTAGCCGTCATTGGCGTATCCTTTCGAGAGGGTTGTTTTTTCCTGTATTTTAATGAGCGTTAATAGTTAGTATAGCATTGTTTGTGGATTTATTGTTATTAATTTGACAATTGCGGTATATTTAGTATAGTTCTTTTTCCATGGTTTCTTATTTGCACCTTCCAAACTAATTTTTATGGGGGATACCGATGAGATACGACCAAAATTTTAACGCTGGTTGGGACAACCTGCCGGCAATGGAGGAATCGGTTTATGCATACTTGGCTGAACTTAATAGTCCCAGATGCCAGCCGATAAAGCCGGCAGAATTAAAAAAGCTAATGCCGGCGGTCAGAAGGGGCAACAAAAAAGCCGAAAGTAAAATTATATTGGCAAACTTGCGTTTTGTGGTGCAGGTTGCCAATGAGTATAAAAATCGCGGCGTCCCTTTGGCAGATCTTATAGCCGAAGGGAATACGGGTCTGATTGAAGCCTTGCGCCGGTTCGATGAAACCCGCGGGTTTAAATTCATAAGCTACGCCGTGTGGTGGATACGCCAGGCAATACTCCAATGCCTCTCCCGCAATGCGAGTATTGTGCATTTGCCGCTTAATCGGGGAGAGATGTTGCGCCGCATAGAAAAGTTTATCAAAAATTATCAGCACACGCATGAAGGCCGCAGTCCGGGCAAGGAGGAAATCAGCAAAGAATTCGATTTGTCCCGCGAACAAATTGAGGATCTCATGGCTAACCGGGCATGGACCGTATCTTTAGATGCCCCGTCCGTGGGAGGCGATGAGGATGCTAAGCTGATTGAAGTTTTTTCGGACCAAACCGAGGACAGTCCGGATAAAAAGCTCGAGCAATCGAACGCCGCAATCAAGATAGAGGATGTTTTGCAGACCATTGACGGCCGCGAAGCGGAGGTTTTGCGGCTGTATTTCGGCCTAGGAGGAGAAGATCCGCACACGCTGGAAGAAATTGGGAAGCAGTATAATTTAACCCGCGAGCGGATACGGCAAATTAAGGAAAAAGCCTTAAGAGGCTTGCGCCATCCTAAGAGAAGGGTGGCGTTGGAGTCGTTGTTGGACAAATAATAAGGCCTTAGTCACGGATTTTACGTGACTAAGGCCTTTTTTGCTTGACATAAATTTTTGGTATGTTATATTATTATCACTCTCACTTGACGAGTGATAATGGAGGGGGTATACTAGCTCTGCCACAATAAATTAATATGCCCGCGAAACTACAAATCTGTTACGAATTTACAAATACTTTGATGCTGTCATCCCGAGGCCTAGATTAATCGGAATTCAAAATAGCATGCTTGGCAAACGAATTTCATTATTAAGGCCGTAATACTTGTCAGGCCGAGAGGATCCCGGACATGGGCGCATTATACGTTCATGTCCGGGATCCTCTCGCCCTGTGTTGTCCTATTGATTATTTTAATTGGTTCGCTTGCCGAGCTTATTATCCTATTTAAGCATATTAAGGGCTCGGGATGACAATGAAATAATAATTTGTACTTTATTTGTAGATTCGCGAAAACGATTTATGAATGACCGTAAACAAAAATTACTAAAGCATATCATTGAAGCGCATATTAGGACCGCGGAACCCGTGGGCTCGGGCTTGATTTCCGCCAAATACATGAAAGGCGTCTCCAGCCCCACGGTGCGCAATGAAATGCAGGAGCTGGAAAGAGAGGGTTTGATAACGCATCCGCATACTTCCGCCGGACGAACTCCGACCGAAGCCGGATATCGCAATTATATTAAAAATTTGGAGCCGAAAGATATTTCCGAAAAGCACCGGCAGGAAATTGACGGGATTTACAATTTTTCCAAAAGTTTTCCGGAAAAAATAAAAAATATAGCTAAAAAAACAGCCGAACTTTCCCAGAACGCTACTGTGGTTGCTTTTTCCAAAAATGATGTGTATTATACCGGGCTTTCAAATTTATTCGCCAAGCCGGAATTTAGGGAGCAGAATTTGGTGGTAAACATGTCGCAGGTAATCGATCGGTTAGACGAAGCCATGTCCGAAATACATAATCGGCTGGATGACAATGTGTCGGTTTTTTTGGGGTCGGACAACCCCTTTAGCCGCGACTGCGGGTCTGTGCTTGTTTTGGGCAAAGGCGGTATGGTGTTCGGCATTCTGGGGCCGATGCGCATGGATTATGAGCGCGGTATTGCGCTAGTGCGATATATAAAGCAATTGCTTGAAAAGTAAGCTTAATTGTCACCCCGCCTGCCCGCCTCTGGAGGGAGCCCTTAATATGCTGCAATAATAATGTATGCTTAGTAATTGTAAGGCAACAATAGTCGCAAATATTTTGTAGAGCGAGAGGATCCCGTCGAACAAGCTCCGGCGTGTTCGACGGGATCCTCTCGGCTTGCGGTGTCTAATCAATTAATAATACTTATAAGTTTGCAATACTCAATTATCAAATAACACCCCCGAAAGCCTCGGGATGACAAAATGAATATGAAAAAACAAGAAATAGAAGAATTACAACAAAAGAACGAGCAATACCTGGCCGGCTGGCAGCGGGCGCAAGCGGATTACCAGAATCTTAAAAAAGAGTATAAGGAGCATGTAGCTAAAATCGGCGAAATTAGCGCCATGGGGTTTGTTGACCATCTTTTGCCGATTATTGACCATTTTGAAATGGCCATTAATCATGTGCCAAAAGCCGAGGAAGACAAAGAATGGGTGCAAGGATTTTTTTATATTCAAAAGCAGTTTAATGAGGTGCTGAATAATTTGGGAGTAAGGCGAATTAACGCGATTGGAAAAAAATTTGATCCGAATTTGCACGAGGCGGTTTTACAGAAAGAATCCAAGCAAGAGAGCGGCACAGTCATACAAGAAGCGCAGACAGGCTACATGTTCGGAGACAGCGTAATTCGGCACGCGAAAGTAATAGTTTCTAAATAATTAAATTCCTACGAATTACAAATCCTGTACGAATATACGAATAGCGTTTAATGCACGAACGAACGGTGAAACATGATTGTGTTAAGTACGATTTGTATATTTGTAAAAGATTTGTAATTTGTAGGAGTAATAAAAGGAGACAACAATATGTCTATAATCCAATGGCGGCCAATGCTGGACCCTTTTCAAGAATTCGACAGATTTTTTGAACAGGGCATCAATGGCCAAGATCACGGCTTCGTGCCGGCGCTCGACGTCTATCAAACCGATAATGACGTTGTGGTCGAAACGCCTTTGCCGGGCGTTGATCCGGAAAAGGTAAATATTTCGATTGAGAACGATGTTCTCACTATCGAAGGCAAATCCGAAAAAAAGAGCGAAGTAGATGAAAAAGATTATTACCGCCAGGAAGTCCGCGTCGGCGGATTCCATCGCGCGGTGGCTTTGCCTTCATCCGTCAACGGCGAAAACGCGCAAGCGGAATACAAGAACGGCATGCTGAAAATCACTATCCCGAAGGAAGAGCGCGCTAAGCCGAAACAAATTAAGATTAGCAGCAAGTAATTTTGTTATAAGGAGAATAACTATATGCCTAAAATATTAGGAATTGACCTTGGCACTACCAATAGCGCCATGGCAATTATCGAAGGAGGAGAACCAAAAATTTTGGAGAACGCGGAAGGCAACCGCACTACGCCATCGGTGGTGGCTATGAAGGGCGGAGAAAGGCTGGTGGGGCACGCGGCCAAGCGCCAGAGCGTAACTAATCCGGATAATACTTTGTATTCCATTAAGCGACTGATTGGCCGCAGGTTCAACGACAAAGAAGTGCAGGAAGCCATTAAGACTTCATCTTTTAAGATTGTTCAGGCCGGTGACGGCGTAAAAATTAAAATGGCCGGCAAAGACCATACTCCGCAGGAAATCAGCGCCATGATTCTTGGCAAATTAAAAGCAGACGCCGAAGCAAAATTAGGCGAGAAAATTACGCAAGCGGTTATTACAGTGCCAGCTTATTTTGATGACGCGCAAAGACAGGCCACCAAAGACGCGGGTAAAATCGCGGGTCTTGAGGTCAAACGCATTATTAACGAGCCAACAGCCGCGGCTTTGGCGTACGGATTTGATAAAAAGAAAGATGAGAAAATCGCGGTGTATGATTTAGGCGGCGGTACGTTCGATATCTCGCTTTTGGAGGTTTCCTCTGATACTGTGGAAGTAAAATCGACTAATGGGGACACACACTTAGGTGGAGACGACTTTGACCAGAAAATTGTTGATTATATTGTGAATCAGTTTCGCAGTGAAAACGGAGTGGATTTGGCGCAGGACCCAATGGCCATGCAGCGCGTCAAGGACGCGGCGGAAAAAGCCAAGCACGAGCTTTCGGTGGCAAACACCACGGAAATAAATCAGCCGTATATTATGACGGATTCATCCGGGCCCAAGCATTTGGTAATGACCATTACCCGCGCCAAGCTGGAAGAGCTGGTGGGCGATTTGGTGCAGAAGACTTTTGGCCCGGTGGACCAGGCCATGAAAGACGCGGGTTGGAGCAAGAGCGATATCAATGAAGTGGTATTGGTCGGCGGCATGACGCGCATGCCATTAATTCAGAGCAAAGTTAAGGAATATTTCGGCAAGGAGCCGCACATGGGCGTGAATCCGGATGAAGTGGTGGCCTTGGGCGCGGCTGTGCAGGCCGGAGTTCTGCAAGGGGACGTTAAGGATATACTACTTTTGGATGTAACGCCTTTGACTTTGGGGCTGGAAACTTTGGGCGGAGTTCGGACGGCGCTGATTGAAAGAAACACAACCGTGCCAACTTCCAAATCGCAGATTTTCTCCACGGCCGCTGATAACCAAACATCCGTTGAAATCCACGTCTTGCAAGGGGAGCGTGAGTTCGCTCAAGACAATAAGACTTTAGGCAGATTTATTTTGGATGGCATTCCACCTTCCCCTCGCGGTGTTCCGCAGGTTGAAGTTTCGTTTGATATCGATGCCAACGGCATCCTGAACGTCAAAGCGGTTGATAAAGCAACTAATAAAGAACAACACATCACTATCACAGCCTCCACCGGGCTTTCGGGCGCGGAAGTGGAAAAAATGAAGCAAGACGCGGAACAGCACGCGGAGGAAGACAAGAAAAAGAAAGAAAATATAGAAGCCCGCAATTTGGCGGATTCGCTTATCTACACAGCCGAGAAAGCGCTCAAAGACGCCGGGGACAAGGTCGGCGACGATGTCAAAAAGCCAATTCAAGAGAAAATTGATGCTTTGAAGGCTTTAAAAGAAGGGGATGACATTGAAGGAATTAAAAAGGCCGCGGAAGAATTATCGCGGGAGATGCAGAAAATTGGGGAAGCCATGAACAAGCAAGCTCAATCTCAGGGTGATGCGTCACAGGCGCAGTCTGAACCAACAGAGGCTTCTGCCTCATCGGAGGACAAACAAGAGGGCGCTCCGGTTGAAGGAGAGTATGAGGAAGTTAAAAAATAAGATGTATATATTTTAATATATATTAAAATATATACATAAAAAATTATGTCAAACGAAAATCCCGCCTCAGGCGGACAAATAGCCCAGCCTCAGCCAGGACAGCAGCAGCAAATAAAAATCGCGGATAATATTCCCGGGGCGGAATACGCCAATATGATGCAGGTGAACCATACGCAGGAGGAATTTATGATGATGTTCGCTAATGTAGCCGGACTCTCCGGCCGGGTAGTGAGCAAAGTACTTACCAGCCCCGGGCACATGAAGCGAATTGTGGCGGCCTTGCAGGATAACATTAAAAAATACGAGGAGCGTTTTGGCGGGATAAAGGCCGCGGACGCGCCGCAGACCAATACCGGCTTGGGATTTGAGGACAGGAAATAAAAAAAGAACCTGCAGAGGGGTGGGTCTGCAGGTTCAGGCGGCGTGATTAGATGCGGTTTTTTTATGCGAGTTCGTTTACCACATCTCGGAATGATGTATCTTCCGTAATAAGGATTGTTTTTCCAAATTTTTTACTGAGCGCCGCTTGTATTTCTTGGGCGCTTCTGCCGGAATCAACGGCCAGGCGCGTGTACCATTTGATTTCGTCTATATCGCACATCATGACTTCAGCTAATGTGTGTTTGATTTCTTCCACAAGCTTTGGGTCTAAGGTTTTCGCCATTTTAATTCTCCTTTTTAAAGAGCTGGTGGTTGACAGTGTTTGTGGATTTGAATATGCTTTGTATTTACCTTGAGCTGTATGCCTAAAGACTATTATAATATACTTGGCGTGTCAAAACACGCCTCCCAAGACGAGATAAAAAAAGCCTTTCGCAAGCAGGCCCATGTTCATCATCCGGACAAAGAGAACGGCAATGAAGCCAAGTTTAAGGAAATAAACGAGGCCTACCAAATTTTAGGAAATGCCCAAAAGCGCAAACAATACGACCAGCACGGAGAAGCGGCTTTCAGCGGACAAGGATTCGGCGGCACGGGCATGAAGTGGGAAGATTTTGTACGCAACGCCCAGTCCGCCCAAGGAGGTCAAGATGGTTTTCAAGGCGGCAATGTTAATTTTGATTTTGGGGATTTAGGAGACATCTTTGGCGACATATTCGGCTTTGGCAACAGAGGCGGGCGCGGGCGGCAGCGCTCCGGCCCTCAACAAGGGGAAAGCATGGAGATTGAGATTAGCATTGATTTTATGGATGCTATTTTTGGAACAGAAAAAAAGATTCGCTTGGGCCGAGTGGTTAAATGCGAGAAATGCCATGGCAATGGCGCGGAGCCGGGCACAAAGATTTCCCTTTGCACGCGCTGCAACGGATCCGGGCAAATTGTGCAGACCCGCTCCACCATGCTGGGCACGTTCCAGTCCGCGTCAATTTGTCCGGAATGCGGCGGCGAAGGCAAAAGCGCTCAGCAGCCCTGCCGCGGCTGCAACGGCCAGGGGCGGGTAGAGAAACAGAGCGATGTCGCTATAAAAATTCCCGCGGGCATAAACCACGCGCAAACAGTGCGCATGTCCGGCCTGGGGAACGCCGGGGAAAAAGGCGGTCCGAGTGGGGATTTATACGTTCATGTCCGCGTAAAACAGCATAAAAAGTTTGAGCGAAATGGTTATGAAATTATTACGCATGAGCCGGTGTCTGTTACCCAGGCGGTATTGGGTGATACTATTAAAGTGGAAACAGTCCATGGCAATGTTAATCTAAAGATTCCGGCCGGCACCCAGCCGGGAACAAAATTCAAACTTCGGGGCAAAGGCGCGCCTCATGTGCAGTCTTCATCCAAAGGCGACCATATTGTGATTGCGGACGTGAAAATTCCGTCCAAATTATCAAGAAAAGAAAAGAAATTGTTCGAAGAGTTAAAAGAGAATAAGGATAAGGGTACTTGGTTTTAGGATGCCTGTTTTTTTTAATTTACCATAAAATGTACTATACTTAATCAATAACATTTAAGTATTTTTATGGATACAGAAAAAGGGCATAACAAATTTTCGTATGAGCATCAAGCCGAAGAGGCGGGGGAAGAAAAGGAGCCTAGGCCGGAATACGCGGAAGAAGTTGAAAGGGCTTTTATGGGAGCGGTAAACCATGAGCTTAATCAAAGCCTGGCAGTTATATCTGGAATGGCTCAAGTAATTGAGAATTCATTGCGGGAAGGAGAAGCAAAGGAGAGGATAAAAGAGATAATAAGCCAGGCGTTTGAGATTGCTGAAATTATCAAGCCCAAAATACATTATTCAGCCGGCAGGCTGAAAGATGGAGAAGCGCCTGCTCTGGAGCGCGCCGCGCAAGAAGAAAAAGACAATTTTATGAGAAAAATGGCGCTGGCTCTGGCCGATAAAATAGAGCAAAGGCTGACCGCGATTGAGGAAAATCTATCGCTGAATTTTTCGGATGAAGACAAAAATAGCCGGCTGGGAATTAAAAATGACATAGAATTTATAACAGAAGGCGTTGCGTCGGCAAAAAATATTGCATCAAGAATAAGGTCAGCCAAGCATTATCGCACCAAGCCATATGTTTCCGGCGCTTTGATTGTTGATTTTGACAAGGCCATTGAGCCGGAGGATTAATTTTTTTTGTGGATAAAAAGTGACGAGCTAAGTAAAAAGTGGTATAATTGTATACGAAAAGCGCAATCCCGTTTACGCGGGGATATAAGAAAGCGCGCATACGAAATTTTAATTTTTTTTTAGTGTTTTTCGTATGTTTTAGTATTGATTTAGCATCGCTCCATGCTACTTTTGCAAGCGGCATCCACAACTGACGCAGTCAGTAATTTAAATAATTGGATTTCAGGCATTAATTTTAAAGAGCCTACCTGGGATTTGTTTATTATCGTCTTTTTTTTAATGGCGGCTTTTGTTTATGGCTTAACTTTGGGGCGGGAGAGGATTATTGTCATACTGGTGGCTATTTACATGGCTTTGGCTATAATCAACGCGGCGCCGTTTTTGGATTCTTTGACGCCGAGCGATTCAGGGCCGAATAATATATTCGCTTTTAAAATTAGCGTGTTCCTTGGTATTTTTGTTATTTTATTTTTCCTGCTTTCGCGCAATACTCTGCTTCGCGCGCTGACAAAAAGCGAAGCTCCGGGAAATTGGTGGCAGGTGATAATTTTCAGCATGGTTCACGTCGGCTTGCTGATAAGCATTACTCTTTCGTTCATACCGTCGGAATTCTACGATCAGCTTAGTCCCATTACTCGTTCTTGGTTTGTGGGGGTGGAAGCAAGGTTTTTTTGGATTATAGCGCCTATTGTCGTCATGGCCTTAAGCAAAGGCGTTAAATCGGACGAAGACTAGGCATTTTTTTCTAAAATTGAATATAAACTGGTTTTAACCGGTGCTCTTGTGGTGCCGGTTGACTATTTATTGGCTTTATGATATTATTGGGTTAGAAATTAAGTGTTATAATATTTTTTCTCTAATATTAGGTAAAAAAAGGCATATAAATTATCCAATATTTCGAGAAATATTGGATAATATTGAGAAGAATTTTTAAACGCAATCAGAAATATTTTATACATGGAAGACATTACCAATAATTCAATCCTGGACAAAGTTATGGCCGCCAGTGAAGAGGAAGAGCTGGAAAGCTTTAATCCTGTGGAAATTGTGGCCAAGTTTTTTGCTGAACTTCCCAGCCGCGAACAGGACATTCTGCGCCGGCGTTTTGGGTTGCATGGAAAAGGAAACGAAACATTGGAAAAGATTGGCGCCAGCTATAAGGTAACCCGCGAACGGGTTCGCCAAATAGAAAACGCGGCTATAAAGCATATTAAGGGATTTAATAAATTTGAAGAATCAATTAAGCCGGTAGAGCTGGTTGTTTTGGGCGCGCTGGAAAAGCACGGCGGAATTATGGCGGAAAGCCATATGTTATCTTATCTTCTTGAGTTAGAAGACAGCGAGGACGCGGTCGCCAAGCATCTTCTATTTTTGTTAAACAAGCTTTCTTCGAGCCGGCTTATTTTTGAAAATAAGAAAGGTTTTTCACCAAGCTGGCGCGTTGATTTTGTGGATTGGGATAAGGTTGAGCAAACAGTAGACCAGATGGTTCAAATTTTGGAAGTGGAAGGCAAACCCCTCAATGAAGATGAGCTGATCGAGCTTTTCCGAAAAACCGCGGTATACGAATCACATAAATCTCATTTTAACTTCAACGAGGGAACAATAGAGCCTATTCGGGCGCATATGTACGTGTGCGATAAGCTTAAAACCAACCCTTTCAACGAGTGGGGACTGGCGCACTGGACGACTGTTACTCCAAAACGCATGGGCGACAAAATTTATTTAATCATGAAAAAGAACGAAAAGCCTTTGCATTTTAGGGATATAGCGGAACATATTAACAATGCCGGTTTTGACAAAAAGAAGGCCTATGCTCCTACGGTTCACAACGAACTTATTCTTGACGATAGGTATGTCTTGGTGGGTCGGGGAATTTATGCCCTGAAAGAATGGGGATATATTCCCGGCGTTGTCAGCGACGTAATTCAGAACGTGCTTAAGGGTTCCAGCGAGCCTCTCTCAAGAGAAGACATCGTTTCCAGGGTTTTGGAGCAGAGGATGGTAAAGCGCGGTACCGTGTACCTGGCTTTGAGCAATAACGATCGTTTTGCCAAGGACGAGCAAGGCAGATATTTTTTGGCCCTTAAATAAACAGCGCTAGGCTGTTTATTTTTTGTAATCCGCTTTGGCGGATTTTTTGTTTGGATTGCCGCCGTGCCTGCCGGCAGGCACGGCGGTCGGGGGTACCCTCTTGGCAATAACGAGAAAAGGCGGTTGTCTGTTGAGCTTTGTTTGTGTTATAATAAAGCATACTAACACAAAAACATGTCTTTCATATTTAGCTTAATAGTGCAGTTTTTTACTGAAGTTATACAGCAGCTGTATTTATCTAATTCTCCGCTGACTTCCGCGATTATTTTATTGGCTAACGGATTTTGGATTGTTGTTTTATTGATGTTTCTCGGGGCCGCCAAGAGCTTGTGGCGCGATTGGCGGCAGACGCTGTACCATGTGGCAACCAGGAATTTTATAATGCTGGCCATAGACGTGCCGCGCGACAATGAGCAATCCCCCAAGGCAGTGGAATATATTTTCGCGCATTTGCACGGCGTCCTGCCGGGAAGCAATAACATGTATGAGGAATGGTGGGAAGGGAAAACCGAGGATTATTTTAGCATGGAGCTTGTCAGCATAGAGGGATATGTGCAGTTTTTGGTATATACCCAGGAAGAATACCGCGATACCGTAGAAAGCGCTTTTTACGCTCAGTACCCGGACGCGGAAATTACGCAGGTGGAGGATTATGTGAACGGACAAAACGGGGAATTTAAGAATCTAAAATTTCCCAGCCAGAAATATAAGCTCTTTGGCACGGAATTTGTGCTGGCAAAAAACCAGGCCTATCCCATCCGGCTGCACCCGGAATTTGAGCATTCATTGTCCCAGGAGTTTAAAGATCCGATGGCTTCTTTGCTGGAGAACATGAACAAGATCGGACCGGGCGAGCAAATTTGGCTGCAGCTGGTTATAACCCCTGAACGCGATAAAAATTGGCAGCCAGCCGCCAACAATGTGGCCATGAAAATAGCCGGCAAAAAAATTGATGCTCCTAGCGGCCGGGTTGATAAAATTGCCGGCGGATTTATTAAGTGGCTGGACGCTTTTGGGGTGGCTGTTTTTCCTTTTTATAACGCCACCGAAGAAAGTGATAAAAAAGACGATCTGCCCAGCCTGATGCTGCATTTGACGCCGACGGAAAAGGCTCAGATTGAAGGCATCCAGCTGAAGGCGGACAAAATGGCTTTCTGGTGCAAGTTCAGATTTATTTATATCGCGGAAAAGGAAATTTATTCAAAACAAAGAGGCGTTTCCACTATCTTGGGATCCATGAAGCAGTTTAGCTCCTTGAATCTTAACAGTTTTGTGATGCATAAATACACCAAAACATCGGGCATGGATTATATTTTTACGGAAAAAAGAATGGCCCGGAGGCAGAACAATATCCTGCTCGCGTTTCAAGAAAGGGCGCGCTCCGAAGGCTCAGACGGCATTGTTCTCAATATAGAGGAACTGGCCACAATATACCACTTTCCGACCATTACAGTTAAGGCTCCGCTTGTTTCCCGCACTCAGTCTAAGCGTTCCAGCGCGCCGGTTAGCCTGCCGATTCAAGGCGCTCCCCGGACTTTTCAGTCCTTTGCGTCTTATGCGCCGCAACCCTTGGAAGAACCAAAAAATACGGAGCAAGCGTCTAATGCGCCTAGCCCCGCGCCGAGAGATAATTCCAATTCTGGTGTTCCAGGGGATCTGCCTTTTATATAGTAATTATTAAGCATCATTCCGGTATCTGCCTGTTATGCCTTGTGGGCATGAAGGCGTAGAAAATAGGGGTGACATTATGAATAAAGAGCCTACCCAAGAAATTACAGCGCTAGCCGAAACCAATTTTCGCAACCAGCGAAGGCGTTTTGGCATTAAAACAGATGACCGGCGGCGGCATCTTTATCTAATCGGAAAAACCGGAATGGGGAAATCAACGGTGTTAGAGAATATGATTATCCAAGATATTCAGGCCGGCCGGGGGCTGGCAGTGGTGGATCCGCATGGTGATTTGGTGGAGAAGGTTATTAATTATGTTCCCAACGAAAGAGTTAATGACGTAGTCTATTTCAATCCGGCAGACATGGATTTCCCGATTGCTTTTAATGTTTTTGAAAAAGTGGATAGAGAACACCAGCATTTGGTGGCATCCGGTTTAATCGGAATTTTTAAAAAGCTGTGGGCGGATTCCTGGGGTCCGCGGTTGGAATACGTGCTGCGCAACGCTATTCTGGCTTTGCTTAGTTATCCGGATTCAACCTTGCTGGGCGTGATGCGTCTTTTGGTTGACAAAGGATACCGCAAGCGCGTTATAGATAAGGTTACGGATCCGGTTGTGCGCTCTTTTTGGGTAGATGAATATTCAAAATATCCGGATAGGTTTCAGTCCGAAGCCATTGCCCCTATTCAGAACAAGGTGGGACAGTTCCTTTCCAGCTCCGTAATCAGGAACATTGTGGGGCAGGTAAAATCTTCATTCTCCCTGCGGGAGGTTATGGATGACGGAAAGATTATTCTCATGAACCTGGCCAAAGGAAGAATCGGGGAAGACAACAGCGCGCTTTTGGGAGCTATGCTAATTACCAAGATACAAATGGCGGCCATGAGCCGGGTTGATATCGCGGAAGAAGAGCGGCGTGATTTTTATTTATATGTTGACGAATTCCAGAATTTTGCCACTGAATCATTCGCCAATATCCTGTCCGAAGCGCGCAAGTACCGCCTGAACTTAATCATCGCGCACCAATATATTGAACAGTTGGACGATTTGGTGCGGGCGGCTGTATTTGGAAACGTGGGAACCCTGATGTGTTTTCGCATCGGGGCCACGGACGCGGAAGAAATCGTTAAAGAATTCGAGCCGCAGTTTACGGAAGAGGATTTGGTAAACCTTGCCAAGTACGATGTGTATATGAAGCTCATGATAGACGGAGTCGCGTCTCAGCCGTTTTCCGCCAGCACTTTGCCGCCGGTAGAAGGTAAAACAGACAACAAGGAAAAGATCGTAAAAGTATCCCGAGAACGGTACGCGGCCGAGCGGGGAGCGGTGGAAGACAAGATTTCGCGTTGGAGCGAGGGAGGCCGGCCGGAGATTGAGCTGGCCGGAGCCCAGGAGGCTAAAGCCTTTGAAAGGCGGTCTAAGAGAATCGAAAAGGAGGCTTCGCCCTTTGCCGAAAGAGCGCCCGCGGCCATTGGCGCGCGTTTTGAGCGTGAAGAAAATCCGCCTCTGCCGAAGAGTGAATCCGGGAACCAGCCACACTTCGACGCGCCGGGTTTTGAAGCTAGATGCGATATTTGCGGGGACGCGGCCCGGCTTTCGTTCAAGCCAGACGGCAAGCGCCCTGTATATTGCAAATCATGCCTTAAAAAAGTGCGCAGCGGCGAATTGCCGCGCGTGGAAAAAGCGCCAAATTCAAGGGGTGGAAACAGCGGAGGCGCTAATCCGGAAAGAAGCAAAAAAATTCCCACTCCGGAAAATATCGATACCGGCAATCCAATATCCCTGTCGGAGGCGCTTAAGCAGGGCGCGCAAAGATTCAAGGGCTAGGGTTACTTGTCATCTCGAACCCCCGTAAAAATAAATAGCACGATGCACATATATTTTGTATAGACATGTGCAATCCCGAGTATTTGGTGGGGTGAGAGATCCCGAAAATCAACCAAACTAACTATCATGTACAAAGACCATAATTACTATGTCTATATAATGATCAATCAAAGACATACTACTTTGTATGTAGGAGTAACAAGTGAAATAATTGGTAGGCCATGGCAACATAAAAATAAATTCTATAATGGTTTTACTAAAAAGTATAATATAAATAAATTAGTATATTTTGAACATTTTGATGATATAGAAACAGCAATATTAAGAGAAAAACAAATAAAAAAGTATTCTCACCGAAAAAAAGTTATAATGATTAATAAATTTAACCCAGAATGGAATGATTTGTATGAGACGATTTCGCAATGAATTCTGGGATCTCTCGGCCTAATAACACATTTTTTCTATTATCTTTTACTAAAATATACACATCCTTGGTTATTGACTTATGTTAAGGCCTCGAGATGACACTAAAAAATTTATGAAAATACACATAGATCCCATAGCTTGCAAAATTCCCGCGTCTCCGGAAGAAAAGCAAGTGCATAAAAAAGAAGAGCTGGAATCCAGCGAAAGCATTACTTGGCGCATATTCCGCATAATGGCCGAGTTCGTGAGCGGATTTCAGTTTATCGCCCGGTATAAAAAGACGGTTTCCGTTTTCGGCAGCGCCCGCCTTCCCAGAGGAAGCCGGTATTATAACGACGCGGTTGAGCTGGCGAAGAAACTGGGCAAAGCCGGGTTTAACGTTATTACCGGCGGCGGCCCGGGTATTATGGAAGCGGCCAACCGGGGGGCGCGGGAAGCGGGCAAGGCTGAGTCAATCGGTTTGAACATCCAGCTGCCGTACGAGCAGCGCATCAATCAGTATGTTACCCGCGGAATCGGGTTCCATTATTTTTTTACCAGAAAAGTAATGCTATCCGCTTCCGGGCAGGCCTATGTTTTTTTTCCGGGAGGATTCGGCACTTTGGATGAATTTTTTGAAATTATTACTTTAATTCAAACAAAAAAAATGGAAAAGATTCCCGTTGTTTTGTATGGAAGCGAATTTTGGGGACCTTTAAACGATTTTCTTCATTCAGTGGTGTGCAAAAAGTTTGAGAATATACACCCGGATGACATGGATTTATACACAATTGTCGATTCCCCCGACCAAGCGTATAGGATTATAAAAAAATCCAAAGCCAGGAAAGATTTCTAATATCCCGCGAATTAACACTTGCCTGCCGGCAGGCAGGAATCAGTTCCAAATTTACAAATATCGATGTATCTCGAACCCCAGAGAAACGTCATTTATGCGATTGCCGGAGTACTTGAAATACAAGGTTAGGAAGTTGAGTGTGGCGGGGTGAGAGATCCCGAAAATCAACGAGCAAAGCGTCAATTAAGAATGCTCGGAATATTTTTTATTCCCCAAATTTTTTATTCCAGGCGTCAAACATTCCCAGCGCTTCTTTGCCGTATGTTTTGTATTTTGCCCGGATTTCCTTCACGCCGCGTTCCGTAAAAAGACGGGATTCCACTTTGTTGTAGAATTTGTCCGCCCAGGCGATTAATTCTTCTTCGATGGTTTGCGGAGTATAATCTTGGGGCGGCAAGTCTATGGAATTTTTAATAATCTGATTTTTTGTGATGCTTGTATGTCTTTCGCAAACTAGCGCGTGCTTTGGCAAATTTTCCTTTTCTAGCATTTTTTTGCCCTCAATAAGATGCTGTTCGTAGGAAAGCTTACCAGCGCAGCCCATGCTGCTGTCTTTTACTTTTATAATTCCGATATCATGCAACATGCCGGCTTCTTCTATGAATTGAAGCTGTTTTTTTGAAAGATTAATCCGCCGAGCGGCCGCCAGAGCTTTAGCGGTTACAAGCGTCACATGCGGAATATAAAAGCGGTAAGCAAGCGAGTTTGGCTTTATATATTTTTGAATTATTTTAAAGTAGTCGACTTTTTTCATAGCTCCTACGAATTACAAATCTGATACGAATATACCAATAAGATAATGATACATTTCACATTGAGTACAATGTGTCGCTTCGGTCGGGATGACAAAAGTTACCGAATGACACTAAAATTATAAGTAATTATCAAGATGAAATTTTTTAATATTTTTTAGAACCGGAACAATCCATTTTGGAAAGCTATCATCTAAGTTGTCCAGATTAACCCATTTATATTCAGTGTGCTCTTCGGACAGCTTAACTTCTTCGGAAACAGGTCGGCATAAATAGATAATCATGGTAATAACTTGGCCGTCTTGGCGGGTAAAATGCTGGACATCAATTGGCAGGATAATCTCAATATCAAGGTTAACTTCTTCCTTGGCTTCGCGTTTTACCCCTTGGGCTGGGTCTTCGCCAGGCTCAAGCCTGCCTCCGGGGATATCCCATGTTCCCGGATTGTGGACATCATTAGGCCGGCGCTTAATGATAAGCGCTTGGTTATTTTTTATAATTATTGCTTCAGCGGCCACGGCAGAATTCATAGGTATGCAGTCTTAATGACAACTATTCTGGGCGAGAATTCATCATTTTTGCTTCTTTCCATCCGTCTATTGCCATGCCAATAGCGATCAGGAACACGGAGGCAAACATGTAGTTATACAGCTCTGGAGCGGCTGTTTTAACCTGCAATTCAACATAGGTGGCGCCGATCGCGCCCAATGTTACTAAAATGCCGGTTAAAACGCGCTTGCCATTGTATACTGTGCCAAGCCCCAAGAGAAAGAAATTGAGAATGGCGGCAAGCCATGGTTGTTTCTTTTTCATGTTATTTTGTTAATGATTAAATAAATACCTTATATTATTATAGCACAAGACACTTATTTTTTAAAGTACTCTTTCAAAGGTTTCCAGTAATAATCTTCCCATCCTTCGGCAATGGCTTCTTTTTCATCCGGCGGCACGTTCTCTTGGGTAAATTTTAATTCAGTTTGACCGTCCTTTTCCGCCAGCGCAAAGGTAACCGTGGAGTAGTGTCCGTTTGGCCAGTCCGAAGCGCGCCATTTTTGCACTATTTTCTTGTCCGGCACTAATTCAAGATTCTCGCCCTCGATATAATCACCCCAGGCTTGAATTTTTCCGCCCACTTCGCGGCTGATTTTGGCTTCGGCGTCCGTGAATTCAGCGTGCTTTTTTGAATCCATTAAAGCTTCATACACGTCATGGGCCGAAGCTTTGATGATGACTGTTTGTTCAATGTTTTTCGACATGGTATATGTAATTAATTATAAGATAAAATACGCAAGAATATTATAACATGAGTTTGAATATTACCAAATTATCTGGCGATAGTTTTCCCCAGTTTGACAATTTATACGGGCGTGATAAACTCTTACTATAATTATGGCTAAGCAAATAACAACCTTTTCATCTTACATGATGATGCAAATGATGATGAGCCTGAATAAGGCGCAGGTTTTATTTTGTTTAAGATAATTTTTACCTAATCTTAGATAAAACTAGAGCCTTCGCCTGAAGGCTCTTTTTTAATTGTTCATTGCAGCAGAAAAAGATTATAAGCCGCTGTCAGAAGTTAACTCTTTGAAGGAGGGTAATCAATCATGGCAACAAAAATCGGCTCTAACGGCGTTGCAAGGTGCTTGCAGTGTGGCGCCAAAATGACGACCAGGACTCCGGCGGGCGATTTCAAATGCCCGGACTGCGGTTTTGTGCGGGACAAAAAAAGACGCGTGCTTATAAATCCATCGCAGTCTATCACTGCTATTGGGTCTTTGTTCCGCGGCAAGGCGTTTGTCTCTTAAGCGCCGACGTGTAAATTCCCCTCGCGACTATTATTTGCGGGGGGATTTTTTTTACATCCGATTATACTTATCTTCGATCCGTACGATATCTTCCTCGTCAAAATCGCCAAAAGAAATTTCCAGCCACTGGAATCCATCCGGTCCGGCAATGTGGCGGTGCTTTTGGCCGCGCTTGACCCAGTATTCATCTCCTTCTTTTACTTCGCGCTCCTCATCATCCAATAGAAATGTGGCGCTGCCTTTAATGGCGCGGTTGAATTCATCCCGATTTTTATGATATTGCAAACTCAAAGCCTCTCCTGGCGCGACTGTCAGAATTTTTATGGTTGTCTCTTCATTCAGGGTAAATTGCTCGAATTTGCCCCAAGGCTTTTTTACGTCTAATTGATTTTTTAGCCGCATATTTTGACTTGAAAGGATTAGCAATATATGATTTAATCATGTGTCTATGAAAAAAGTATATCCTAATCCAGAAAATACCACAATCACCCCCTTTCGCCAACTCGGCCTCCGCCGCCACTACGGCGAAGGGGGCGGCTGCAGTGGGCAAGCTGTGAAGACGGTTGCGGTTGCTATGTCCGGCGGGGTGGATTCGTCCGTGTCCGCGGCTTTGCTAAAGGAACAGGGCTGCAATGTAGTTGGTTTTTTTATGAAGAATTGGGGCGATGACACGCGAGGGCTGAAGAAATCCGACTGCCCTTGGGTGGAGGACAGGGAAGACGCCATGGCCGCGGCCGCGAAACTGGACATTCCTTTTCACACTTTGGATTTTGAAGAAGAATACAAAAATCAGGTTTTGGATTATTTTTTTAAGGAGTACGAAAAAGGCCGAACTCCGAATCCGGATATTATGTGCAACGCGCGGATTAAATTCGGGGTGTTTTTGGAAAAGTCGCTGGAAATGGGAGCGGATATGATTGCAACCGGGCATTATGCGCGACTCGCACCCGTCATTCTGAGCGAAGCGAAGAATCCCGTCAATGTTGAAACGTCCGGGATATATTCACGAGATCCTTCGCCTACGGCTCAGGATGACGTGTATTTTAGATTGCTCAAAGCCCGCGATCAAAATAAAGATCAAACATACTTTCTGTATCGTTTGACGCAACAACAATTATCAAAATCTATGTTTCCCATCGGCGGGTACACCAAACCCGAAGTCCGGGAGATGGCAAAAAAATTCGGCTTGCCAAACCATGATAAGAAGGATTCGCAAGGCGTATGTTTTATCGGGCATTTGGATTTGAAAGAATTTTTATCGCAAAAAATAAAAAACAAGAAAGGCGATATTGTCGCGTCTGACGGACAAAAAATCGGTACGCATGACGGATTATTTTCATACACCATCGGCCAGCGCAAGGGGATTAATGTTGGCGGCACGGGCCCGTATTATGTTGTCCGAAAAGATTTTAAAAATAATGAATTAATTGTCACAAATAATTCAAAAGATGAACATCTGTATTCATCGGAAGTTATTATTGAAGATGTGAATTGGATTGTGGGTTCGGCATCCAGCAGAGACGCGGCGCCTCGCGCTTCTGCCGGATGCGAATGCCGCATTCGCTACCGCGAAAAATTAACCAAATGCGAGGTCAAACCCTTAGGACGCAAGAAATACAGCGTTAAATTTAAAATTCCGCAATGGGCAATTGCTAGCGGTCAGTCTGTCGTGTTTTATAATGGGGACGCATGCTTGGGAGGCGGCATTATTGAATAGAAAGGCGGCAGCTTTGCCTTAGTACGGTACTAGTATTCGTTCAGCCAGGAAATTGGTAAAAAAAAAGACCAGAGAGCAGCACATGAAGGGGAAAAAGCAAGTGAAAGGGGTGTGTTGGTGTCTGGTCTTATATTTTATAACAGCGCCGAGCGTCTTCGGCCTGTTTTTAGCTTCTCTTGTTTAGTTCCGTTTCCCTAGTATGAACGGAGCTCTAGATGAGAGCAAGGGTGAAGTCCGGCCAAGGAACAAAATGACGCTGAATTAAAAGAGCGGGCGGAAGAAAGAACAAAAAAACAAAAAACCGATACTCACGATGAGAAATCGGCTTTTTTATATCTTCTGTATTGTGCGGTTTGTCGGCCCCCAGGGTCGTCGGAATCGGAAGTTTCGGCGTTCATTGAAAGTTAAGAATTTTATTTTTTTATGATATGCATTATAGCACATTTTTTGCCAGGCAAGAGAGGGCGGCAAGGCAGTTGTGGATAAATTATGGCTATAAAAAAAGACAAGACCCAAGCAGATGCGCTTGGGTCTTATTTTTTTGTTCGTTGAGCGTCCTTTTGGCTGATTTTTTAGTCGGCTGCCATGGGCGCGGCATTGTCCCAGTTTTCAATCGGGACAAATTGTTGTTGTTCGCGAAATTTTAAAATCTCGATAGATTGCCGGGGGATTTTGCCGCACACAATAGCCTCAAGAGATACCACTCGATTAAAGGCTTCAAGCATGGCGCCTTCCGCGTCTGGCGCTTGGCTTTTTAGGTCCTCAACTATCGTTGTTGACCCGCCATTGCAGACAATACAATAATGTACTGTCACGACTGTTATTGTCCCATTATGAGATGTTGTCATACTTTCCTCCCGAGAAAGAACGTTGGCTGCATTTTTGCGAATAGGCGGCGGATTAGTTGATTCAGATTAAATAATAATTTTATCCCTCCACATTAACATCAGAAAACAGCGTGCTAACCGGCTTTTTGGCGTGCACTCTTTTGATGGCTTCGCTGAAAATAGGGGCCACGGAAAGCACTTTTATTTTTTTGGCGCTCTCTCGGGCGGACAAAGGAATGGAATCAGTCACCACCAGTTCGCTCAGGTCGCTGGATTGGATTTTGGCGGCCGCGTCATCCGCTAGAACCGGGTGCACAATGCAGGCCATAACATCAAGCGCGCCTTTTTTCCGCAGAGTTCGGGCCGCGTCCACAATTGTCCCGCCGGTAGAAATCAAATCATCCACTATAATAGCTCTCTTGCCGGCCACTTCGCCGATGATGTTCATTACTTTGGCCTGGCCGCTGATTGCGCGGCGTTTGTCTATTATGGCGATGGGGCAGTTGAATATTTCGGCATAAGCTCGCGTCATTTTGGCGCCGCCGGCATCCGGTGATATTATTATCAAATTCCGCATTTTTTTGTTTTTTATATAGCGGCTGAAAATATTTATGGCGTAAAGGTGGTTAACCGGAATGTCAAAAAATCCCTGTATCTGGTTGGTGTGCAAGTTGAGGGTGATAACGCGCGTGGCGCCGGCGCTTTGCAGAAGGTTGGCTACCAGCTTGGCGGTTATGGGCACGCGCGGCTTGTCCTTGCGGTCCTGGCGGGCATAGCCGAAATAAGGAATCACGGCTGTGATATGTTCGGCTCCGGAACGGGCGGCCGCGTCGATTAACGTCAAAAGCTCCATTAAAGCGTCATTAGGGGAGCGGCCTTCGGCATTCGCGCAAATCGGCTCAATAATGTACACGTCGCGGCCCATAACGCTTTCTCCCAGCTCCACGTGCGTCTCCCCGCCCGGAAACCTATCCACCACCGCCGGCGAAAGCTTAACGCGCAATTTGGCGCAAATAGAGAGCGCCAAAGCGCGGTTGGTGTTGCCGGCAAAAATTTTTATCTGGCTCGCGGCCATAAAAAAAACGCCCTATGCAAAATCAGGGCGCGATAGCTTAAAAAATAAAAAACACTCAAATAAGTTCGGTTCACTCATATGTCAATTATAACCTAAGGCCAAAAATTCCGCAACATTGCAAAAATATGAATAAATCTGGTATGATTTAGTACAACTGTTGCCTTGTTAAATTTTATATTGTTTTTATCAAATAAGGCATATTTTGAGCACAACAATTTAACAATGCAACAATTTATTATTATGATAACAGCCAAAGAACTTCGCGAAAAATATTTCGAATTTTTTAAAGAAAAAGAGCACTCTCTTATTCCTTCGGCTTCTTTAGTTCCAGAAAACGACCCAACTGTTTTGTTTACCACAGCTGGAATGCATCCATTGGTGCCTTATTTGATGGGAGAAAAGCACCCAGAAGGCAATCGAATTGTAAATGTGCAGAAATGTATTCGTACTGGAGATATCAATGAAGTAGGCGACACAACGCATCTTACTTTTTTTGAGATGCTTGGAAACTGGTCTTTGGGCGATTATTTTAAAGAAAAGTCAATTCCTTGGTCCTGGGAATTTTTAACGGATAAGAAGTGGCTTGGATTAGACCCAGACAGATTGTTTGTTACTGTTTATGAAGGAGACCCACCCTCCGCTAAAGCTGCGGGGGGAAAGCTAATTCCCCGGGATGATGAGTCTATTGCATTATGGCAGGAATGCTTTAAACAGGTTGATATAGATGCGCAAATGGATAGCCGTATTTTTGCATTGGGGCGCGAGGATAACTGGTGGGGGCCGGCGGGTAAAACCGGCCCATGCGGACCTGATACGGAAATATTTTATGATGTTGGAATTAAAGCGTGTTCTGATGGCTGCAAACCAGGATGCTCTTGCGGAAAATTTGTTGAGATATGGAATAATGTATTCATGGAATACAATAAAAAGGATGATGAAACTTATGAGCCTTTGAGCCAGAAAAATGTTGATACTGGCATGGGAGTAGAGAGAACTTTGATGACTTTGAATGATAGCGGCGTTATTTTTGAGATTGAAACACTTTTATCTATTATAGAAAAAGTGCGCGAGATTTCTTCGCAGAGCAATGATGTGTCAGAGCGTATTGTTGCTGACCACGTTAGAGCCGCAACCATGATAATGTCAGACGGGGTAGCTCCTTCTAATATCGACCAAGGATATGTGGTACGCAAATTGATTCGCCGGGCAGTCAGGCATGGAAAGATGCTTGGAATCAAAGACGCTTTTACGTATAAGGTGGCAGAGGAGGCAATAAAAACAATGCAAGGCCAATATCCAGAAGTTAAAGAAAACAAAGACTTGGTTCTTAATCGGTTTACGCAAGAAGAGGAAAAATTTAGAAAAACTCTTGAAATAGGATTAAAAAAGTTTAATAATTTGGTTGCTTCAGAACAAGCAAAAGACCAAACAATCGATGGAAAAGATGCGTTTGATTTGTTTCAAACATATGGTTTTCCTTTGGAAATGACTCAAGAGCTTGCGCAAGAAAGTGAATTAAGCGTAGATGAAAAGGGTTTTTACGAAGAATTTAATAAGCATCAGGATTTATCTAGAACCGCAACAGCAGGCAGGTTCAAAGGCGGGTTAGCCGATGCTTCGGAGACAACCACTAAATATCATACCGCCAACCATCTTTTGCTGGCATCCTTAAAAGAGGTTTTAGGCGGGCATGTTTCGCAAAAAGGCAGCAATATCACGGCCGAGCGCCTGCGGTTCGATTTTAATCATCCGGATAAAATGACGGATGAAGAGATAAAAAAGACGGAGGACCTTGTCAACGCCGCCATTAAGCGCGATTACCCGGTCAGTTTTGAGGAAATGACTCTGGAAGAAGCAAAGGCCCGGGGCGCGACCGGAGTTTTTGAATCCCGTTATGGCGAACGGGTAAAAGTATATACCATCGGCGACCCCGCTAATCCGCCCCAGGCGGATCCGGAGTCTCCCGCGTTTTCCAAGGAAATTTGCGGCGGTCCGCACGTGGAGCATACAGGCGTGATTGGCAAATTCAAAATCGTCAAAGAGCAATCCGCTTCCGCGGGCGTGCGCCGGATTCGGGCGGTTATAGAATGACCCAAAAAGAAAAACCCGCATCACTTGCTTCTTGTGTGATGCGGGTTTTTTGTTGCGCCAACGGCGCTTTTGGGGAGCGGGGCGCCGCCGGTGGGGAAGGAGATTAGGAGTTCATACAGCGATTGATTGCCCTTTCCTCGGCAATCTCGGCCGCCATCTGGTACCACGATGGACAGGCCTTTCGCTTGCACGGCCAGTTGCTTTTCAATCCGTCGGCCGCCGGTATTACAACGCCTTTGAATTCAGGCGTTTTTTTGGGCTCGTCCCTAACCTCAACCAAGGTAGGGACCATCACGACTTTAAAACGTCGCGACCGGCGCCGCCCTTGCTTTCTTTTTTGGGGAGGCTGGACATCCTCAGGATGATATTCGGCTTCTTCTTGAAACCAGCCGTCATCCTCCAGAATTTCTACCGTATTTTCGTCTGCCCACTGCCAGTGTCCATTCTTACCCATCTTTGAATCCTTTCATCTGTGGTCGCGTAATATATAGGCGATCTGTGATGATGTAGGAAGCCTAGGGGAATTAGCTCCCGGGAAATTGCTCCTCGTGTTCACGAAGAGCACGATTAAACATATTTTCGTTCTGTTGCCTAAACAGGTGAAGCAGTAGAACGTCCCGTACCAACCGGCTGGTTTTTTGGGCTCCCACATGAGAACTCAATTTCGTGCGGGCTTCCAATCTTACATCTTTCTGCGAGAGTCCCTCGGGGAGAGAAACAAGAAACTCTCTAATGACTTTGTCGCGCAGCCAATAACCGTTTTGCGACAAAATCACAGTTGGGCGGATTACTCTGCCCATTTTTGCCACCTCCTTTATTGTTTGACGTGAAAAGACCAATTTTGTCTGAATATATAGTTTAGCACGAAATAGGGGTTTTGTCAATGTAGGCTAATTTAACCTAAAATTAGCCAATTTTGAGGCTTTAAAATGCCATAAAACTGTGGTACAATATGGGCATATTTAAACAAAAAATTATGAACATACAGTTTCACACCAAAAAAGCGGAATTGCCGGAGCCTATAAAAACAAAGATAGAAAAGAGGCTGGAGAAGCTAAAAAAGTATAAAACAAGCGGCCAGGTTCTCATAATACGCGTAGATATTATCCGGGACCAGCATCACCGCAAAGGCGACGTATTCAGCGTGGAGGCGCGCGTGGAATTTCCAGGCAAGGCTTTGCGCGTGCTTGAATCCGGCGAAGATATTTTATCCGCCTTTGATATTGTATACAAAAAAATAGAAAGGCAGGCGCGGGATTTAAAAGAGAAGCATGTTGAGAGGAAAAAGAAATACTGAGTACAGTTTTACGTTTCGGTCGAAATGACAAATGTGACATTTGTAAATTCGTACTTGATTTGTTGATTAGTGGATTAATATATATGTCTAATTTTTTAAATAAATTATTCGGCGACCCAGGGGACCGCCATATCAAGAAAAAGCTTCGCCCGATTGCCGATAAAATTAACGGCTTGGAATCAAAATTCGAGAAAAAGAGCGATGACGAGCTTCGCGCCGCAACCGAACAGTTCAAAAAGGAGCTAAAGGACGGCAAAAAATTGGAAGATATTCTGCCGGAAGCTTTCGCATTGGTGCGGGAGGCGTCCAAGCGAACCTTGGGCATGCGCCATTTTGACGTGCAGATGATAGGAGGCATGGTTTTAAACCAAGGCGATATCGCGGAAATGAGAACCGGCGAAGGCAAAACTTTGGCCGCGACCTTGCCCGTATATTTAAACGCGCTCAAAGGCGAAGGCGCGCACGTGGTAACAGTCAATGATTACTTGGCCCGGCGCGACGCGGTTTGGATGGGGCAGGTGTATGATTTTCTCGGGCTGGCGGTGGGGTGCATTCAGCATGATAAATCCTATGTTTATGATCCTGGTGTCAAGGCAACTAATGGGGATGAAACGTCTTCTGATAAAGACGTAGAGCCTTCGACTGCGCCTGACTCCGCTAGCGCTCCATCAGGCTCCGCTCAGGATGATGGAGGCATTCAGGACGAAACAGAATCTCCCATGGTGGAAATCGATTACGATCATCTGCGGCCGGTGAATCGAAAAGAAGCGTATGACGCGGACATTACTTACGGCACGAACAACGAATTCGGGTTTGATTATCTGCGGGACAACATGGTGTCCAAGTTGGATCAAATGGCGCAAAGGGGGCACGCGTACGCCATTGTGGATGAGGTGGACTCTATTTTAATTGATGAAGCCCGCACTCCGCTTATTATATCTTCGCCGGATAACCGGCCGATTGATTTGTATTATAAATACGCGGATTTGGTCAAACGCCTGAAAGAGAATGAGGATTATAATGTGGATGAAAAAATGCGCGCCGCCACCCTGACGGACGAAGGCGTAAAAAAAATGGAACAATGGCTGGGCATGGAAAATATCTACACCGAAGGCGGGTTAAGCGCGGTGCATCACATTGAGCAGGCATTAAAAGCCAATACTTTATTCCAAATCGACCGCGATTACGTTGTCCGCGACAGCGAAGTTATTATTGTGGACGAATTTACCGGCAGAATGATGGAAGGCCGCCGTTTCAGCGAAGGCTTGCACCAGGCCATTGAAGCCAAAGAGGGCGTGGAAATCAAAAAAGAATCCCGGACTTTGGCCACTATCACTTTCCAAAATTATTTCCGGCTATATAAAAAACTGGCCGGCATGACCGGTACGGCCAAGACCGAGGAGGAGGAATTCCGCAAGATTTATAATTTGGACGT
>Ga0210057_1002233_pt1 | contig 27992 bp, 40 predicted proteins | sample CryGeyCG2114_010_2_FD_183968 | JGI IMG/M metagenome (GOLD analysis project Ga0210057, IMG submission 183968) | Groundwater microbial communities from aquifer - Crystal Geyser CG10_big_fil_rev_8/21/14_0.10 (SPAdes) (version 2) | ecosystem: Environmental > Aquatic > Deep subsurface > Groundwater ...
TTTTTTTATCAAGAACAACAGGTTTAACAACATATTCAAGCTTTACTCTCCCTAAAGGACTTTTAAAAATAATAAATTCAATATCTGTCCCGCCCATTTCATCAAGATGTTTATTATTATGTTCTTCGACTTCAAATTTATCTTTAATATTGTTTACTAAATCTACCCATTTATCTTGATTCATAAATATTATCTATTAATTCCTATAAACGGACTCGCTTGACCCCAATAAGTTGGAACTTCGCCATTCCATTTTTCTATCCAACGCAATTCAACTACTTGCGCGTTGGCTCTCAAGGCTTGAGCTTCTATTTGAATCGCTTGAGCCTTTCCTTGAGCCTCGGCAATTCTTTGATCAGCTTCAATTTTTATTCTTTCTAAATCTCTATCTGCTTTAAGTTTTAACTGTTCCGCTTTTACCTTAGCTTCAATAGCTTCATTAAAAGCCGCTGAAAAATCAAAATCAATAATATTGAATTCATCAACAACAATGAAATTTTCTAATAATCTTTCTGCTAGATTGGCCTTTATTTGTTCTTTTACTATTTCTCTTTTAGTAATTAATTCTTCGGCTGTGAACTTAGCTGTTGTTGCTTTAACAGCTTCTTGAATAGCTGGAGCAATAATTCTGGAATTATAGTTTTTACCAACATCCTGCCAAACCTTATTAACTGATTCGGGCAATAAATGATAGTTTAAGGCAATTCTTGAAGTAACTATCTGTAAATCTTTAGAAGAAGCAGTTGCTGGAACTTCGTCTTTTTGTATTTTTACGTCCATTTTTACAACTTTTTGAACAAAAGGAATTTTGATATAAAGACCTTCTTTAAAAACTTTATCTTTAACTGCTCCGAATTGAAGTAAAACTCCGCGTTCTCCAGCGCCAACAGTTCCAAAAGCTCCAAAGAAAAGAATTAAAACAATTAATCCAATCGCAATTCTAGAAAAGAATTTCTTTCCATTAAAATTTTGTATTTTTTTATTTATTTCTCTAATATTATCCATATTTTTTTATTAAATTAATTTATTTTCTAATACCTTTATTGTACCATGATTTTTTAAAATTAAAACCCTTCGGTTTGCACCGAAGGGTATTTTGTATTAAATATCAAGCAATAAGAATTCTTTGACGACGAATTTTATTTTTCATTCTATAAGCCCTTACCAGTATCCTAGCGGCTTCATAAAATGTTTTCTCTCCGAAGAGAAGATGAAAAGCCGCATGACGATTCTCATCAAGATAAAAAATATTTTCCGGTTTATCATCCCCTCCTTTATTTTTAGGAAAATCATGATGCTTATTATGCCTGCCTTTTCTTTGAAGAAAGGTTTTACTTGCTTTTTTCATAATTTCCTCCTTTCTTTTATCTGATTGTTAAGGATCTTAAGAACTATTCGTCAATTTCTTTTTCAAAACCTGTTTTTACCTTTTCAAATTCATTTTCTAATTCTTTCAATCTTTTCTTGCTTGTTTTGATTAAAGCAAAACCTTGTTTTGCTTTTTCTAATCCAGCTTCAACATCTATTTCATCTTGATTGTCAAACCAGTTAATAATTTCCTCTATTTTTTTAAATGAATCCTTTAGCTTATTTTTTTCCATATTTTTTAAATTATTTATTACTAATAATCTCTTCGACTTGAGATTCAATTCTCCCATCTGAAACTCTAATATTAATTTTCTCTTTTTTATTTACATCTCTAATGCTTTTTATAACCTTATTCCCCAATGAAACAATACTATATCCTAACTTAAGTTGATTTTCAGGATTATTACTTTTCAATCTCTGTTCAAATCTATTTAAACTCTCTTGAATTTCTTTAAACTTATTTTTAAGATTTAAAAGAATATTTTGAGAATAGTCATCCATTTCTTTCTTTTTTTCTTTTAGAGCAAATCCTAATTCTATTAATTTATTAATTAAGCGATTTTCAGCATCTTTAAATTTTTTGAAAATAAATTCTGATTTTTCTTTTAATTCTTGAGAAAATTCTTTTATTTTATTCTTTCTATCCATTAAAGCTTCCTGGTATTTATAAATAATATCTTTTTCAAAAAATCTGACATTACTTATCGCCTCATCCCATGATTTATTTAAAACAACTGTAACAGCTGTTGGAGTAGAAACCATTAAATCAGCCGCCAAAGAAGATAAGGGAATATCTTTATCATGGCCGATTCCGCAAATAACTGGCTTTTTAAAATTAGCTATTTCTCTAACTAAAATTTCATTATTAAAAGCCTGTAAACTTTCTAAACTTCCTCCTCCTCTGATAATAACAAGAATATCTATATTTTCATCTTTAAAATATTCTATTGCTGAAAGCAAATCTTTAATTGCCGCTTGACCTTCAACTCTTGAATCAAAAAACTTAATTTGATAACCGTATTTTCCTAAATTATTTAAAAAATCATGAATAACCGCGCCTGTTTCTGAAGTTATCAACCCTATTTTCTGAACAAATTCAGGAATTTTCTTTTTGCGTTCTAAATCAAATAATCCTTCTTTTTCTAATTTCTTTTTTAACTCTTGATAAGCTTTTTTTAAAGCTCCTTCTCCAACTAATTCTGCTGTAGAAACTTTAAAACTTAATCTTCCTTGAGGTTTATAAATATCAGGGAATCCATCAATAATAATTTCTAAACCTTCTTCAAAATCAATTCCACAGATATTATAATCACTCGCCCACATAAAACAGTTTAATAAACTTTCATCATATTTATCTTTTAAAGAAAAGAAAAGATAATTTCCTCCAATATTTAAACTGCTTATTTCTCCTTGAATTCTCGCGTTATTATTTCTTAATTTACTATTAAGTAAATCAAGATATTTGCTGACTGTAAAAAGTTTTTCTTCTTCATTTTCTTTATCTGGTAATTTTAATTCTGAAAAAGAATCTATTTTATCATTATTTTTAACTAAATTTAAAATATCTTCTCCGTATTTTTCAAATTTTCTATCTTTAATTCCCTTAATTTTTAACAATCCCTCTTTATTATCCGGCATTGCTTCAGAAATTTCTTCAATAGTTTTATTTTGAAGAATGCGATAAACAGGCAGACCTTCTTCTTTCGCCTTGTTATTTCTCCATTCTTTTATTTTTTCAAAAAGTTCATTATTCACAATTCTTTCTTTAAAATATATATCATAGCGACTATTGCTCCAAATAAGTTAGAAATTAAATCTAAAGAAGTATTTTCATATCCGCCAACTCCAGTTTCAGGAACAATTACCGTTGTAACAAATTCAACAATTTCATTAAACGCGCCTACACCTAATCCAGCCATAATAATAACAATGGATAGGGCTACTTTTCCAATATTATCTTTTATTAAATAGGGCTTGATTAAATAAAACATTAATAAAGTAGCTACGCCAAATCCAAAAAAATGAACAAACTGATCATATTTTAAAATATTATATGGTTCTCCAACTATTGGCAGAAGCATTAATTGATAAATTTTCTTTCCATTTAAATAAATTCCTCCGCCAATCATATGGAGGAAAGCCCAAAAACTAAGACCCCATAAAACTACTAAAGGATAATTAACTTTTTTCTTAGTTAATAATATTATTATTAAAAATAATATTATTACGCCAACATAAATTAAAAATTCTAAATTTTTTCTGTATACAAAGATAGAAGAAAAAATAATTAGAAAAATAATGTTTATAAATAAAAGTAGTTTGTAATTTTTTGTTTCAATCATTTTTTAATTATACCAAAAAAATATCTAATTGAAAATCCGCTAAACTATTAAAGCCCAGCGGATTGATTATTTAAACAATTAGATCGCTTTTTTCACAAGTTTTTTTCTTTTTTTGTAGTAGCGACAATGAGTAACTGCGTAAGGATTAACTCCTTTTTTAATTACTCGGCAGTAGTCATTAGTTGCAATATAATGTTGACAATCTTGACATTTGACTGCTTCGTCGCGCCCAAATGGAATACCTGTTATCATCGCGCTCATTCTCTCCCTCCTTAATTTTTAATGTCCTATTACATTCTAAACATTTTTTGCGCAGCAATTGTTTGAATTTTTTTCATTGCCTCATTAACGCAATCTCTAACTATTCTCTCTTGTTCCTCTTTGCTTAATTCCGGATTTAAAATAATTTCTTCTATTTCCATTTTTCCATTAAGAACTGCTTTAACGCCATTTTTCTCAACTTCAATTCTTTCTTTTGCAAGTTCACTTTGCATCTCTTTAAGTTGTTTTAATTGTTTTAATTTATCAAACATATTTTTTTAAAAATTTATTCATTTTTATAATATCACAAAACATTGCTTTTTGAAATAAAATTACTTAAGATTAAATAAATAAGTCCTTTAACAATAAGGGAGGTCAATATGGGCGAAATAAAGTATTTTCAAAAAAAAGAAAGAGTAGAGCCAGTTAAAACGAGAGCTTTAACTATCAGAGATTTAGAATGGAGTGAAGAGAAATGGATTCTCTTCGCCAATATTATTGCGGTGATAAAAAACGGATGGATTTCCAAGGGAGAATTGATAAAACTTATTGATTTTCTTATGAATTCTTACGAAATAAACCTTGAGGAAATAAAGAATTACAAAATTGAAATAATGGAATATGAGGAATTTCTTAGAAAAAACAGAATAGAAAAAAGAAATAATATTGATATTAAAAAACTGGTCTTGGATATAAAAAAAACAGCTAAACAGAAAGGATTTGGCAAATGTGTAATTTTAAGAATAATCAGAGTGGCAAAAATTTGGCAACAAATGCCAATTCTCAAAAGAATAAAATAAGAGCTTGTCAAAAGACAGGCTCTTTAAAATTGTATTAAAAAAGCGGAACAAAAAATGTTCCGCTGCTATAATGTTCTCATTCTTCCTCCTTAGATAAAAATCCAGCCCAAAGCTTTAATTAAATCATTTTTAACATATTCTTCTTCCGGAATAACTTCATTTTTTTCAAAACAGTTATTTTCTTCGTTAAAGCAAAAGAGGAATAATTCATTTCTATATAGATAGCTATAAGCAAGAATTTCTTCTCTGTTTATTATATAAATACAAGCAATAGGAATATCTGAAAAGATATCTGGATTTCTAAGATAGACCTCAACAACATTTCCTAAAAAAATCATTTTTTCTTTAGACCATTTTTCCATTTCCCCAATCCTTATATGGCATTGATCACAATGATCAAAACTCAATGATTTTGAAAAAAACAAAAATAAGAAAATCAAAGAAACAAAAACTAAAATGATTTTTTTCATCTTAACCTCCTTGTTCTTTATTTTAATGAACTATTTTAATCCAAATCAAAATCAATTGTCGGAATATCAATATTATCAATATTAATATCGGGTAATTCAACTGATTTAATAGAAGAACCAGAAATATCTATTTTATCAAAATTTTCTAATTCTGGAGGATAATTTATTGATTCCTTGAAATAAAAAAACCAAATAATAAATATAATTATTCCTAAAATAATTAAAATAAAAATTAATCTAAAAATTTTCTTTTTTAAGCTCATTTATTTAAATAATTAGAACATTCTTGTTTTGAAATCTCAAAATTATATTTATAATTTTCATTAAAACTATTATATGATTTCTGAAGTAAACGAAGTTTTTCAAATTCAGAAACTAATTCATTTTTAAAAGATAAAGCTTGGTCTATTGAAACTAAAGATTTATTTGATTGATACTGCTCAAGCTCTTCTATTAAGTTAAGACAAACTTCTATCTGAATTTTAATTTGAACTGAATAATTAATCAATTCTCTCAATTGATTTTCATTAGAGCAATAAGAACAATATCCAGCTTCTTCTTTATTGGAAGGATTTAAAATATTAGAATCATTTTGGCATTTTTCCAATAAAGGAGTATAAGTTTCTTTAATGCTTTCAGCATTAGGAAAATTTTCATTAAGCATTACCTTTAATCTTTTCCAGTCAGTATGTTCTATTATTTGATCAATAACTTTTTCAGCTGATTGAGTTTCTATTTTTTCCATTTCTTTTTTGATTTCTTGCCATTTATTCTCAAATTCATTTTTAACTTGATTTATTTTATCTTGAGTTATTTCTCCATTTAATAACAAATTTAATATTTCTTGCTTATCTTGATTTAGTTTTTCTTTTATTTCCTCAAAAGTTAAAATTTCTAATTCAGTATTTTGTTCTTGAGCTTTGTTAATAAGATCCTTTTTAGATATAATTATTTCTTCAGCTTGATTAAAATAATAATCTATTACTTTTTTAAAAATATTTCTTTTAGTTTCTAATGCTTGATCCTTATATTTCAACCACTCTTGTTCTTTCTTTTCTTTAAGAGAATTGATTTCAAAAGGTATATTTTCAAGCAAATCTCTAACTTGATCAATTTTACCTGTATTGTCTTCAATAAATTGATCAATTAATCCCTGCATTCTATTTTTTTCATTTTCAACTATTTCCTGACTTATTTCAGCTAATTCTTTTTTATGAATAGCATCTTCTTCTGCCTTAAACTGTTCACTTAATTTTTTTCCTAATTCTAGATAATATGAAGAATCTGGATTAGAATCATTCTTTGCCTGACGATTAACTTCTGCTATTACTCTTGATTCAACTCTTGCTTCCAATTCAGCTCTTAATTTACTGTCTTCAATTTCAATCAATTCTTCAGATCTTTCTTCCATTTCTTTTTGAAGTTTCTGGGAATAAGAATCTAATTCATTCTCAAAGCTTTTTTTTATTTCCTCTTCTTTATTGCTAAATGCCTTTTCTACATTTTGCCTTAATTTTAAAGCTAAATTATTTTGAAGAGATTGTTCTAAATTTAAAGCTTGATTTTTAAAAGAATCAACTCCCTGAAAAGCTGATTCTATTGTTTTGGCTGAACAGATTGAACTAAGAGCAGATTCTAAAGAATCCGATGAAAGATAATCAGAAGAATTTAAATTAATTCCAAATTGCTTTAATTCTTGAAAAGAATTATTTAAAACTTCTTCAATAGCTTCAAGATTTGCCATTGCTTCTCCGCCCTTCCATTTTGATTCAAGACAAATTAATTCAACAAAATCTTCTTCTGGAACTATTAAAAGCGCTTCTTCAGGAATATATATTGAAGGTGCTGAAGCATAAACAGGAAAAGCAATTAATAAAATAATGAGTAATTTTATTATTCTCAACATTTGTTTTAATTATACCAGAAAATATTAACTTTATTCCATACTTTCACAAACTAATCCATCATTATCACTATCCAGTTTATGAATATCATTATTTCCGCATTTTTCAAAAACTTCTTGAGCTTCTTTTTGTGTTTTAAAATCAGAACAGTTATAAATATTTAAATTGCAAATAATTCCATCAATTTGACATGAATTCCATAATCCTAAATTATTTTCTCTGGCTTGTTTCTGAAATTCTTTAAAATCTTCTGAATATTTAACATCTGGAGGAAAAGTGGCAGCAGAAGCATAACCATTTTCAACTAAATATTGATTAACAAAAATATCATTAATCCAAACATATCTTAATAATCTTCCGTATTTATCTCTTTCTGAAACATCTTTCTTTAATTTAACTTCTTTTCCTTCAACTAATTCCCTATTTATATTCAACGCCTCTTGAGCAAAGCAATCTCCTCCTTGACTGTTCATTTCCGGAGTATCTATTCCAATATATCTGACTACTTCTCCGTTTTCTAAAACAATCGTATCTCCATCAATAACTTTAGTTACTTTAAACAATTCTTCGTCTTCCTTAGAATTAAAAAGAAAAATAAATCCAATAACAAGAATTAAAATAGAAATTATCAGTATTATAATATTTCTTGTGAAATTAATCATTTTTTTAATTTAAAAACTACTAATCCGAATTTTTCAATTTTCTCTTTATATCCTGGAAAACTGAAATAAACTTTCTTCATTTCTTCTATTGAATTAACAAAAGGCATAATTTTTTTAAAATCAATGACTTTAACCATTTGATCAATATTTTTATAGCATTCTACCTTTTTAATTTCTTTTTCTATCGTTTCATTATCGCAAACAAAAACCAAAATATCATTTTTTTCTATTTTACGATATTTGTCAGTAGCAGCCCTAGTTTCAATAGTTTTTTTATTTTCTTTTATTGAATCAAAAACAATTTTATCAACTTTTCTAATTTTTAAAATATGTTTCTTCATATCTATATTCTATCAGAAAAAAATAAATTTGTAATTAAGAAATAAGAAAGATATATAGATTTTTTGCTTTAAAAATAAAGAGCCGGGATATTTTTACCCGGCTCTTGCCCCTTACCCGTTTCGGCGATGCGAATCCGCCGCATTGTCGAAACCTGCGTTGTACGCATCGACTTTTCCCTCGTATTCTTCATTTGATTCAAAAAACTTCCAGGGTTCACTCCTGGAGGGGCCCAGAAGATTGTCCTTGGTACTGTTGTAGTTATCTTGCCCTCTTTCATATTCTTCTTGTTCCGTGCTCATGATGCACCTCCTTTAGTAAGAGTTTAAGTTAATAAAGAACCACTTAGTCATATTCTAAACTAATTATATTAATTAGTCAATAGTATTGTTTAGCATGTATTATTTCCTCTCCTTAAACCTATTCTTAAGATATTCCCTTTCTAATTTTAAGGAATCAAATCAATAATAAAAATCTAACTTTTTATTTTAAACTTTTTTTTATAAACTTCTTCCAGCATTTTTAACGATGCTTGAACTGAAGGATTCTGAGTGTTTTTTAATATTAATTGATCGCCAAATTTGTTAAATAAAGGACCTAAAAATTCATCACCCCAAGAAGGCGTAAAAGTTATTATTCCTTCAAAATCAACTATAACTTCTTCATTTTTTTCAACATCTTTTAAAGACGAACTAAAAGCGGCAAAAGATTCTCTGCCAAATTGACGGCCATTAAGCGTTGTGCCAAATTTTTTTAAATAGATAATCATTTTATTAGAATTTAATTAATGCCAAACATCCATATATATAAATGTTTGATTTTTTTATTTTTAAATCAGAACTATTTTTTTCAATTTTAAGCTGAGCGTCTCCTGTTTGGAAAAACAAGCTTATTTCATTTTCAGCGATAACATTTCTTACAAACTTTAATCCATTTCCTCTGTATTCAGGAGCACGACCAGAAATAATTTCAGTAAAAGCAACTCTTAAAGCATCTTGATGATTTATTAACTCTGGTTTAATTTTTTTTAAAGTTATTAGTATTCCTTGTCCTCTATCTGCTAAAACAATTTTGCCTTGATTCAGATTATAAGCAAAAAATATGCCTGGCACATCAAGCCAATTGCCTAAATTATGATCAAAAGAATTATTACCAATCTCGCCGGTTATAGCTGATATCAATGGAAATATTTTATTCAATCTTTTTATTCCGCTTAAATCTTTTTCCAATTTTGATAATCTGCCTTGAAAAACAGAAATATCGCGACAATAGAAAGCCGATGGTAAACTTTGTTCTGATTTACTGGAAGCCCACTTCTTTCCTAGACCAAATAAATTTCTTAAATTATTTTCTATAAACTTTTCTACATCGTCCTTTTTATAATATCTGTTACCTGTTTCTTTTTTGCGAAAAGAAAGCAATTTCCCAGAATCATCCCAACGACGCAAAGTTTGAATAGAAACGCCAATTATTTCAGCTGTCTGACTAATTGTTAGTAATTCTGAATCCATATCTATACAAATTAATTTTAAATCTATACATTTTATTATATAATCTATACAAATCTCTGTCAAATTTAAACATTATAACTTATCCACAGCAGAGTGATCTATTTTTTTATGAATCCTTGATTCATCGATAAAAATAAACATATTATAATAATTTCTTATCTTTTCTCCTTAAACCTATTCTTAAGATATTCCCTTTCTAATTTTAAGGATTTTATCTTAATTTCACATAATTCTTTTTCTTTCTTAATCTCTTCATCTATTAAATCTAATCTATTCATAGTTTCTAAAAACTCATCTTGCTTCATAGATTTTATCCCCCTAGGTCTCATTATTTTTATTCTCTTTTTAGTTGTTTTTTTATTTTTAGGCATAGGTTTATTTTTAAAACTGAATATTGTATTTTATGATAGTTGGATAAATTTAATTATTCCGCCAGTAAATTCTTGATAATTTTAATCATAGTTTCTTTTTCTCTCGGATCACTTTCCGCGATTAAAAGCGCTAATGCAGTCAAAGCATTGTCATTAATTTTTCGCTCGCCAGTTTTTTTAAAAAGATAATTAGATTTATCTAAAAAATAAACAAACAAAAACACCGCCGAGCGCTTGTTACCGTCAGAGAATGGATGATCTTTAATTGTCAGGTAAAGTAAATGCGCCACTTTATCTTCAATCATCGGGTAAAGCTCTTTTTTAGCAAATGTCTGATATAGTCCTTTAATAACTCCTTCAAAACTTCCGCCTCGTTCCTGCCCGAACAAATTACCTGCTTCTTTTTTAGCAATCAATTCCTTTTTTAATTCAGCGATAATTTTTATACAGACATCGTATTTTAAAACAAATTTTGTTTTTCTGCCTTTTTTATCGCCCAATTTACCTCTGTCGTATTGTTCAAGTAAAGAAAATGTCTTGGAATAATCCGCCAGTAAATTCAAAATTTCAGTTTCTTGCCCTTTTAACAATTCTTTTTTAGACTGTCTTTGTAGAAATAAAATCGCTTCTTGAAGTTCGTGAAATTTGTTTTTTGCTTCAAGTAATCTTTTTTCATTGATAGCAAATCCTTGCGATAAATACTGCTTTAGAATTTTTGTCGCCCACTTCCTAAAATGGATAGCTCTTGAAGAATTTGTGCGATAGCCAACCGCCAAAATAATATCTAGGTTATAGAATTCAACTGGTTTATTAGAATTTGGAATGTGCATTTTTTGCACATTGCTTTTTTTATCAACTTCTTTATCAATAAAAATTTTATTAATGTGCTTAGTAATAACTGACCTCTCTTTATTAAACAAAACAGCAATCTCATTTTGTCTAAGCCAAACAGATTCATTTTGAAAATGCACTTTTAACTCAACCTCATTTTGAGGAGTTTTGTAGATTATAATCTCGCCTTTTTTAAAATCTTTTTTTACCATAGCTTATTTCTAAAAAAATAATTATTTCAATTGCTTTATAAATTTTATTATTCTTAGTCTTGTTCTTTTGATTCTTCTTTCTGTTTAATTTCTCTTTTCACATTAATTCACCATAACTAATTTTTGCTAATTTTATCTATAACATCATCAATATTTTTAATATCAACTAATTCAAAATAATATTTTTTATCACTTAATTTTTCCCATTTTTTTCCAATACATTTTTTATAAACTGTATCTTCTGATTGTTTTAAATGCTCTCCTTTGTATTCTAGCACAAAATAATTTTCTTTTTTTGTTTTTACTATAAAATCAGGATAAAATTTATTCTTTAACCATCCCTGGATATAAAAACCTGTATTTTCAGGATTGCGAAACCACCAAAAAATATTATCTAAATTATCTAATTTCCAAGCTAAATTTAATTCTTCTTTATTCATTTTTCCAGCTTTTTTATACAAATGATTCTTAAATTCATCAGGACAGATCTCAGTTAATCTCAAAACATTAGGAAAATCAAAATAACTATCTTTAGCTTTAATTAAATTCTTTTTTTCTAAATTATTAAAATTATTAGTTGTAAAATTATCTATTATCTCATTTATTTTTCCATCTATTTTTTCTCTTAATTTATAGAAATTTGCGCCTAATTTATCTAATTTATGTTTTTTTAATAAATAATTAATTATCTTATCTAAATATTTTTTCATTTCATTAATTGAAATGAAACTTTTTTGAATTTTAATTAAAAACCAATTTAATAAATCTTCTTTAGTAAAGTCCTTGTGATAATAAATAAGATTTAACTTGCCGGCAGGATGACGAATTAACTCTCCTTCTTTTCCTATATCAATTTTTGTAATAGTTCTATCTTCTTTTATTTTAAAATTAAGCTTAAAATCCTGATTATTTAAAATAAAATTATTACCGATTAAGTCTCCGATGTAATCCATTTTTCTGAATAATTTTCCTTCTTTAATAGATATGTACGGAATTTTTTTGTCATTATCTTTTATTAATTCGTTAAATTCGCCTATTTTTATATCAGCTCCATCTTTGATTGGAATAACATCATATCCATTATTTTGTAATCCTTTAATAACCATATCTGAAGTCTGGCTAAAATTTTTAGTAGAAGCAAAAATATAGGCAGAATTCAATGCTGGATTATCTTTCTCTTTAGCATTTGGCAATCTCATAATTCTTCCAATTGTTTGTTCAACTGATAACCTTGCTCCTAAATTAGAAACAGACACTAAAACATAAGCAAAAGGGCAATCCCACCCTTCTCTTAAGGCATTAACAGTAATGATATATCTGATTGGACATTTAGAATTAAGCAAAACTTTTGATTCCGGCATTTTCTTTGTTTTACTTGTTTGAATAGTAATTTCTTTTTCTGGAATTTTTGCTTCTTTAATTAAAAATTCTAATATTTTTTCTACATAAACTTTATCCTTATTTTCTTTTTCTTGCTCCGCCTGAATAATCATTATTGGCCTGATATATTCTTCTTTTATTTCTCTAGCTTTCTTTTCTAATTCATTTCTTTTATCTATTCCTTCATAAATTGTATCTTGCCAAGGAGTTTTATTCGCTAAAAATATTGGCATCTTTATCATTTTTTCTTTCTTTAATTCCTGCGCTGAAATGTTAATCAAAATATTGCTATCTCCTTTAGGAGTAGCGGTAAATTCTAAAATAAAAGAAGGATTTAATCCTTCTAACATTTTAAAAGAAAGATCTGTTTGAATATTATGACCTTCATCAGCAATAATCAAAGGATTATGCAAACGAATAATATTAGCTAATGAATAAATGATATTCCCTTCTTTATTTTTATCTAAAAAATCAATATTTTCTTCATTCAGATCTTCAAAATGACTCATTAAATTACCATTATCCTGATAAGCTTTTAACCATTCTCTGTCATTTCTTTTAAAAGCGCTTAAAGTTGAAATTATAATGCAAAGATTATTTAATAAATCATCTTTTTTAATAGCTTTAGCTTCAGATAAATCAAAAACTTTTACAGAATTATTAAATTTTTGATCTAAAACTTCGCGATATGGATGCTTTCTATCTTTTAAACTATTAATCGTTTGTTTTTTAATAGCATCTGAAGGAACAAACCACATCACTAATCCTTTATCATTTCTTTCCGGCAGATAATTTTTAAATACAGTACTGACAGCATAAGAAGCAATAAGTGTTTTTCCTCCAGCAGTCGGAACCTTAACGCAAACAAAAGGAGAATTTTTTAATTCAGGAACCCAGTTGTAGTTTTTATCAGTTAAAACCATAAAAGCTATGCCGGCAGCTTTTTCAGTGTCATATTTCTTCATTTCTGAAATATATTTATCCAATTCTGTTAATGTTTTTTGCTGGTATTTTTTTAATTCCAACATATTTTAATTAATAAACTTTTATTTGATAAGGAATTTGTTTGAATATGATATTATGTTCTTTTAAAATATCTTCATCTAATAAGCATTTATCCGCATAAACAATTTTTTTATTTTCATTTTTCTTAATTTTATTTAAAAATTTTCTGTCTAAAATATTTTTATCAATACCTTTAAAAAGAAGATAGTATTCTAAATCATTATATTCTCCAATAAAATTACCTTTTATTTTTGATTTATCTAAATTAGTAAAAGTTTCAGTAAAATATACATATTGAGCTAAATCATTAAATCCAACTTCTTTATTTATTAAACCGTTTTCATTAAATAGAGGAACTCCTAATTGAACATATTCAAACCCTCCGCCCAATCCTTCAACTTTAACTTTTTCTCCGTTATTTTTTTTATAAGAATAACCCTTAGCCACTCTTTTGATTCTTTCAGAGGTAACTTCTTTTGCAATTTTTGGCTCCATTTCAACTAAAATAAATTTCCTATTTCCTCCATCTTCTTTATTTAAATCTAAAACTGCATGACCAGTAGTTCCAGAGCCTGCGAAGGAATCAAGGATAATATCGTCTTTTTTAGTGCAATGAAATAAAATTTTATTTATTAATTTAGCAGGTTTTACTGTTTCAAAATTATGACTATATCCTAATATATTAGAAAGTTCTTTCTTCCCATCCTCTGCTGTTTTAGTATCAATTAAATGAGACCAAAAAGGAATATAAGAAAAATTATCTTCATTTCTTTTATAATAAATTAAATATGGCTTATTTTTGATAATTTTTATTCTTTTTGCTTTTAATAATTTTTTATATCTCTCTTGGCTTAATTGCCACCTATATCCTTCCGCTGGATTTATTCCCTTAAGAGAATAAAGCATTGTATCTCTCCTCAAACTACCAAGATTTCTTCTTTGAGAAATTAATTCTAATCTATAATAATTACCTTTTTTATCTTTATATGGATATTTCTTTTTTTCTAAATTTTTAAGTATAAATCTAGGATATCTAGTCATTGGAATTTTTCCATAAACATAAATATATTCTGTATTTTGTTGTATATTAAATCTTGCCTCCCCCATGTTTTTAGGTTTAGATCTGTTAATCCATGTCAATGTTGCAAAAAAATTGTTTTTACCAAATATTTCATCCATCAATATTTTTAAATTAGATTGCTCATGATCGTCTATACTCACAAAAATTACTCCATCTTCAGATAATAATTCTTTCAATAATTTTAACCTTGGATACATCATACAAAGCCATTTATCATGACGTGTTAAATCCTCGCCTTCTGGTCCGACTGCTTTACCTATCCATTCTTTAATTCTGGAACTATTTACATTATCATTATAAATCCATTTTTCACTTCCAGTATTATAAGGAGGATCAATATAAATACATTTAATCTTTCCATAATAAAAAGGCATTAAAGCTTTTAACGCCTCTAAATTATCCCCTTCCACAATTAAATTCTCGCTTTTGCCAAGCGAGAATTTCTTAACTTTCTTCATCAGCCGAAAAGGAACCTCCTTATCATGATTAACTATTTTATCTTTTCCAATCCAATTTAACGTAGGCATAAAAATTAATTTTTAATATAAAAAGGAAAAAAGAAACAGTCCTGCTATCATCATAAATACTGCTACAGGCATAAAAATTATTACTAATGGATTTATATTTTCTTTGTTTAAAATAAGATCAAATATTAAAATAAAAAACAAAAGGGCTCCTAAAAGAATTAATGTTAAACCGCTAATTTCTTTTGGATCTTGATAGATTCTAAATGTTTGAAATTCCACAGAAATAAAAGTAAAAAGAGCTACGAAAATTCCAAGCGTTTCTATAATTTTTAATTTACTTTTTTCTATTTCTTCCTTTAATTTTTTAAATACCGGCTCGGCGTATTCCCTTATAGTCTCTTCGGAAATTTCTCTAAATTTTCTTTCATACTCTGTTGTTGGAACTGATATTTTCCATTTTTCCTCTAGTTTAGACATAAATTTTATTTAAGAATTAAACTTAATGGAATGGTTTTAATAGATTTAATACTGTCATTAATATATATTTGAAATTCATATTCGCCTGGTTTTTCAAATACAATATTATCTAATTTATTAATAAAACCTACATTGCCCATATTTTTAGCTTCTATATTTAACTCGGAAACTTCTTTAATTTGTTCGGGAGCATCTTTTTTTATTAATTTTACAGTTTGTCTATATTTTCCAGACTTACCTACAAATATATTCACAACTATATACATTTGAGAATGCTTATAGGGGAAATTAGAAACATTAATATTACTAAAGATCCCTAGAATGTTAACTTTCCCTCCCTCGCTTAATGAAGCATAATCACAAAGATGAGCAAAATTTAATTCAATCATAAATTTTATTTAATTTTAGCTATTTTTTAATCCAAAAACTTTTATCATTATCAATTCTTTTTCTTTCTATATCTAGAACTTCTTTAAATGAAAGTGCTTTCTTGAATATTCTGTTAAACGGAATCCATTTAAAATCCTCATTAAGCCATTTATGATAAATAAAAGTACCTTTTTGATAAGTAATAAAATTACTTAGAACCATTCCAGCTAACATGGAGCAAGTTCCATAAGTATCCACTCCTTCATAAGAAATACATTGATTCTTTAAATGCCAGTCGTTCGAGAAAACGGCCGTCCAAGAATATTTAGTTTGTAATTGTTGAGCAGTTTGAATAATCTGTTTATCTTCTTCAGACAAATGTTTATAAGAAAAAGAATTCCCCCATAAAGTTTGTTGGACAGATTCTGAAAACTCTGTTTTTAGACTTGATATTTTAGGCTGATTAATATTATCAGAAGAAGAATATAAATTCCCGACATCCGATAAATATATTGCTTCATTGGCTTTAATTGGCGACTCAATAAATAACGATCCTTGATTATTCCAATTATAATTAAATTCATCGTAGCAAGAATCATCATAAAAAAGGTCTATATTAGACTTTTTAATAAAATTATTAATTAGATCTGAAGTGAAATGATTATTGCTTAAAGAAAAGTATAAAGGATTTAAACTAGAAACGTCCACAACAAGAGCTTTATTATTTTTTTTATTTTCAACTGTCATATTGCTATTATTATTTTACCTCCACCCTTGGTTAACCGCTCTCCAAATTACCTTTTCCTGAGGAATTTGAATCGGCCCCTGAGGCGTTTGTTGAGTTGTTTGAACTTGACCTTTTTTAAACTCTATATTGACTCCAAAATAATTTTCTCCGGCATCACTTTCAATAAAAGCAAGCTTATACTCTTTTTTGTTAAATGACTGATTTTCTCCTAATTCTGTTTCTGCATTCCAAACTTCATCTAATTCCATTTCATTTTTATACTCCATATATAATTGAGTCATTAATTCAGTTAAATCTTCATCAGCTGATTGAACAGTAGCTAATCCTAAATCTTGTTTAGCTTCTTTTCTGCCGATAAAATACTGATGAGAATAAAGTTTTTCAGTAAAATAATCTACAATTTTTTTAACTTCCTCTTGCTCTATTTTATCCTTATGACTCTTTAAAAGACGCTCAGCTAATATTCTTATTAAATTATGAATCCGGTTAATATTACCCAAAGACAAAGGATGAATTTGAGGATCTGATTCAACAAATTTATTAAATATTTTTGCCAAATCTTCATCATTTTTAATTCCAAACTTATTCTTAGCCAAGTCAAAATAGGCCATGACATCTTCAACTGAAATAGGAATTTTATTCTGAGGATTATTAGGATCTTGAGGATTGAAGAAATTAGCCGCTGAAGGATCAATTGGAGATAATTCAGACAAATCAGTCATTAATATTTCATCAGCTCCTAAAGAAATCATTGTTGCGGCGCTATGCGCTTTATAAGGAACCAATACTGAAAAATAGTCGCAGTATTCACGAATCATTGAAACTAAACGCCAAGGAACCATTGTATCTCCGCCTGTGCTGTATAAAAATAAGTCAATTTTTTCCGTCTTGCCTATTTTCCTTAAATGACTGCTAATAATAGGAATAATATCCATAGCAATCTTAGCATTCATAAGACCCCTTCTATCACTAGTTAAATAAGTAATTACTTTAGAATTCCTTTTTTCTTCTATTTTTTTAATTAAATCTTGTTTAGACATAATAGTTTCTTTTCTTTTTATAATAAGCTTAAAACAATAAAAAATCAACTAAAAAAGCCGTTTCAATAAACAGCTTTTTTAATTTTAAAATAATAATTTTTTTTAATCAACTGAAATATGCCTAACTACCCATTTTTGATTTTCTTTTATCGCTCTAAAACAAGGTTTGTGTTGTTTTTTCATTATCTTTTCTGCCAATTTAAGATTTTTTTCTGTTAGCTTGGAATCATTTTTAGGAGTCATAACAATACAAGCGTTCTCTGGAACGTTTCTTATTGCATCTGGATTTTTAATAACATAATTATTAAAATCTTCAGAAAGTTCAAAATTTTTTTCTATATCTTTTTTGCTCATTTGTTTAAAAAATAATTTTGTTTAATTTTTTTCTAATTTTTTATAAAATTTATTCATATATTTAATCCTACTCCTTTTAAACTTAATTTCAATAAAATTATCTATAAACTCTGTTGCGATGGCCAAAACGAACAACAATCACCAAAATTTGTTGCCGGTAAATCTTATAAACAATCCTATAAGGCCAAATTCTAAAAGAGTATAATCCTTTAAATTCTCCCTTAAGTTTTTTACCTAAAAAAGGATTTTTTCTAATTTCTAAAAAAACCTGATAAATTCTTTTTATATCCCTCTTATTCTTTATCTTTTTTAACTCTTTTTTTGCTTTGGGCTCTATTCTTATTTGATACATATTTATTATCAGTTTTATCAGCTAATAAAAAACCTTGTTCTTCTAAAAGCTCTTCTAAAGTTGAATATTTCTTGTAAGCACCGGTTTTAACGTCTTGATTAACTTTTTGAATATCTTTTTCTAAATTAGGAAACATTTTCTGCACTTTTAAAGTTTCCTGCCAAGATTCAAATTCTTCAGCAGACATAATAACAGCTTTAGGTTTCCCCTTTTCAGTAATAGTGTAATAAGATCCTGTTTTTTGAATCTGATCAACTATTTTAAAAATTTTTGTTCTTGCCTCTGAAACAGGCAAAGTAGTTTTTGTATCCATAAATTTATCCACAGCTTTACTATATTAATAACTTGACAAGAATTAATATTATTTGTTATATTGAAAATGCGCTTGTGGGGGTTTTGGCTCCCTCGCGGTCAATTTTCATAAACCGCAGACGGGCGCTTTTTTATTTATTTAATCTTCTTCTAAATTCCCTGTATAAAATATTTTCTGTTTATTTCCTAAAATATTCTTCTTTTTTCTCCATGACGGATAAACACTCCAAAAGAAAGGCTCTCCACCTTCAATTTGTTTGCAAATAACTTTAAATCTAATACCTTTATCAGGAAATAAAGCTATAAAAACATAATATTTAACAGTCTTTCTTCTATGTTCCCATCTAGAATTAATTTTCTGTCTGACAAACATATTTTCTTCATTATATTCTTGGAGAGTATGACTTTTTTTAATAACCTCAACTGCTTTTGATAATAATCGTAAACGAATATATTGTTCAACTTTTGAACGACCTCTATTCCAAGACTTAAATAGAACATGTTCAAATCCTTCGCTATTGAAATTAACATTCTCGCTTAAATAAGGACAATAAACCCTGTTTAAAGAATCATAGAACTCTTTAGCTTTTTTTCTTACTTCCTTAAATTTTTCTTCGTTAATTTCCATTTTTTAAAAATATTAACTATATGTACATTATGACGTACATTAAAGATTAAAGCAACTTTTTTCCTTTCCTCCAAAGGCAGATCTACGAAAAAAAATTAAAGCATTTTTTTCTCCGAAAAACTAAAAACTTTGTTTTTAGCGATAATAATATGATCCAGTATTTCAACCCCCATTATTTTCCCCGCTTCAACTAATCTTTTAGTCACATTAATATCATCTTCTGATGGTTCTGGATCGCTAGAAGGATGATTATGAACTAGAATAAGAGAAGCTGAATTCTGTCTGAAATAAGACAAATGGGACACTATAAAAAAAGAGTTTATCTTGTCTCATTTGCATTCTTAATACCAAAAGAAAAGGTCTTTCCTATTATATTACAGGAAAGACCCCTTTTTAATATGATTTATTTGGATTTTTAATACACCTGGATAGAAGGAAATTCGAGTAAATCTAAGATATTTTGTCTGCTTCTTTTCAGTAATAAACAAATGTTTTCAAGAGATATTCGCTTAAAACAAAATTTCTCTTCGGCAAGATCGTTGATTAGTTGTTCAGTCTCGGCACTGCTCAAATCCCCTTCAAATAGACGTTCAATTCGGCCATCGCGGAGTTTCTGGCTTAATTTCTGAAGAATCAACAAATAATACCAATACATACAATGATGTCCTAAAAACTTAAAGAATGAATATCTCTGTATGTCAAATTTTGACAACGATATTCGCTGATTATAAGTATCCAACAAAACACGCTCTACTTGATTTACATCTTCCATTGAATAAAAATCAGATTTTACTGCGATAATCAAGAAAAAAGAGATAAAAGTTGATAAATCGTAAACCGGATCAGAAAAGCAGGAATTTTCCCAATCAAAAATAATAATTCTGGGTTCATCTACCATACAAAAAACATTTTGATGGATAAAATCACCATGAATAAACGTCGCCCTTGATTGCAGTTTCTTAAAATCTACCAATTGGTTCAATATCTGATCGATAACTTTCTTTGCCGTTTGACGACTAATATTCCGAAACCTATAAAGATCGTTCTGAAGTCGAATTAAACGTTCGCTTTGTAACCTATAGTCCAATTTTTGATTCTCACTAGAAATCTGGTGTAGTCTAGCAATATGATGGCCACACAACTGAACAAATTCTAGATGCTGCTTTTGAGTATTTCTGCAATTACTCGATATCTGGTCTAATCGTAGCCAATTTATCTTTTCAAAAGTAATAGATTTTTCTACTTCGTTAATTTTTTTAATGTTTAAAATTGGCATTGCAACTTTTCTAGCTAATTGATATCCGGTAAGTTCTGTCCTGAATTCGGTCTCGATATCATGATACTTGGTAAAAGAATTTGAATCCTCTCTGTACTTCTTGATCTCGCCAGATAATTTATATTTGCTATTCATAACCGACCTCCTTGGCCTAATATTCTAGAATTTTTTGGTTTATCATTTATTGTCAAAAAACAAAAATATAAAAACTATATTTTATTGATAACATCAGCGTTTTTGGGGAGTAAAAACTAATTTAGCTAAAATTCTTTTCCCTATTGTAATTCTATAAATTGAACCGTGTGGACAATCCCAACACTCTAATTCTCGTAATGGTTGATTAGTAATCTCATTCAAAAAAACTCTAATTGGGTCTTTATGACTAACATAAACACGGTTATTTTTTTTACCCCTCAAAATAGACTTCATCCTTCTGGCAATATCTGCTGTTCTTTCACCTTCATCCCATTCGTTTAGATAATCCTTACGATATATCTTTATTCCTGGATCGTCCATAGTTTCTCTGATTATCTCCGATACCTGAATGCATCTTTCCATTGGCGATGTAAAGATTTCTTTAATTTTATACTTTTTTAGAAAGAGACCCATCTTTTTGGTCTCTACTTCGCCCTGCTTGCTTAAATAATATCCGGGCAAACGACGGTAAACAATCTTTTTCGGATTATGAACTTGGGTATGACGACAAAGAAAAATATTCATGTTAGTTCGGTTTTAAATTTGATCATAGTAATAATTTTCATTATCTCCCATTTAGAAAATATTTTCAATACATAAGTAATTCTTTTAATAACTGTTGGAATATAAGATTTAGTAGGTTGGCTATTTTTAAACTTATAATTTTTATTTATTTTGTTTTTATTTTCATCAATAACAACCGCTTTAATCTTTTCGCTGGTAAATAACTCCATAGGATTAAAGATGAAAATAGGTATAAAGAAGATTTTTAAAAATTCTATACATAAACTATAGACAACTGTTAATATTTTCTCTTTAAAATTGTAGTTTTTTAAAAACCATATATCTTTTATGAAAACCATTTCAAGAATTATCGCTACAAAAAACAAAAAAATAAATTCCGCTTTTAAAATGAGTAGTATAAGAAAAATAGCCAATAAAAAAGGGAAGTGTAAATAATATCTGTCTATTTTTGGCATCCCTAAACCAAAATCGGCGCTACTTATTATTATCTTAGAAAAACCATAAACATCTTTTAAGATTCTGTTATAAAGAGCTTTAAAATTATTATTCTTTTCGTGGTGCAACCCTTCTATGCGAGATTCAAAATAGAGCGGTATGTCTTTATTTAAAATCTGCAGTTCAAAAAAAATATCTTCTCCCGCAAAACCACGGAAATCTTCTCTAAAAAATCCCACACGATCAAAGACGCTTCGACGAAAAGCTCCTATACCAGAAGAGAAAGTCACAAAATTATCTAAGTTTATTATTTTAGATACCTTATTTTTGCCAGACAGAGCTTCGTACCGAATATTTCTAATGTTATCTAATCCATCAAAGGGGGTATGATATTTTCCGCAAATTCCATAAATATCGGGATATTGATTAAACCGCTTATTTAAAAACTTAAAAGCATCTTTATTTATAAAAATATGTCCGTCAACAAAGAAAATAACTTTTCCTGTCGCTTCCAAAACTCCGACATTCCTGGCAACTGATATTCCGTATGATTTTTTCAAAACAATTACTTTGACGCCTTCCTGTAAAACTTTTTTAACTGTATTATCTTTGGAACCATCTGAAACCACTACAATTTCGGTTTTTTCTTTTGGATAATTTTGAGCGCGAACTATCCGAATGACTTCGTTAATATTTTCTTCTTCGTTTCTTGCAATAATCACCGCTGAAATTTTCATAATTTATTCTTTATTATCTTTTTATAAAAATCAAAAACTTTGTTTGCGTAAACTTCCGGAGCAAATAATTCTTTTCTTTTATTAACTACCACTTCAAATTGACTCAAATTTTTATCGTTTAATAAATATGATATCGCCCGTCCCCATTTCTTAGGATCACTATCATTTAGAATTATACCTGCATCCTTAATATATTCCGGCAAAGACGTAGATTCACTAACTACGGCTGGTTTCCCATGCCAAATATAATTAGATAAAGTGCCACTGCCTTGAAATGTTGGATAGTTGGTATATGGGAAAACACCAAATCTAGAGTTTCTGATAAAAAGCGTATAATCGCTGCCCTGAAGATAATCAGGGATTACTCTCACGCTTACTTTGTTTATTATCTTTTTAGTAAAACCCAATTTTTTATCCCACCACGGACCGGCAAAAACAAAATCGATCTGCTTATCTACATATTTAAAAGATCGTAAAAGCAATTTCCAATTTTTCCATTTAGAGGGATATCCAATTATTCCTATATAACTGCCGGCAAGAAGAGAATACTTATCTTCAAATTTTTTAATTAAGATATTTGGTATCTTAGAATTAACGTGGGTAGGTGGAATATAAATTTTAGTGCTGTTTATTCGGCCATATTTTTCTTTAAAATATTTTTGAGGATAATCTCCATAAAAAATAAAGCTGTTAAAAAATTTCGGTATGGTGTTATTAATCGCCCGTTGTAGTTTTGGAAAGCCCATTTTTTTAAACATTTCAAAAGAAATATTATGAACAGAAAAAATCCGTGGTGGTAAATCATAGTTAACAAGAAGGAGCATTAAAATTTGCTCTGGTTCATACATTCCGATGTGGCAATCGATTATATCGTATTTTGAAAAATCTATTTTATTTAACAATTTTTCCGCGCCGTTAATAATTTCGTTGAGTTCAAAAGTTTGATCTTTAAATCCGTACCAGTCTACGCTTACACCTAAATGTTCCAAATACTTTTTATGTACTTTTATTATATTAGCTACTCCATTATATTTTGGACCGATTACTAGGCATTTCATTTTGATAATGATTTATATATCTTTAAAGTTTCGTTGGCCATTTTCTTCCAATTAAAATGGCGAACTTGTGTTCTTATTTTTTTAGAGTCTAGTTTTTTTGTTCTGTATATACATTCTATGGCCTGATCTAAATCGTTATAAATAAATCCGTCTATTCCATCACGAATATATTCTCTAAACGATGGTACATTTTGAGGGACAACTACCGGAATGCCGCAAGCCATAGCTTCTAATGGCACTAACCCAAAACTTTCATGGCGAGACGTAGATAAGCAAACATCGCTTTTATTATAGAGATCAATCATTTTCTTCCGGGATAAATTTCGATAATACTTTGTATTTTTATTTCTTATCAATTTAATCGGGCAATTTTGAGATGCATTACCAAAAACAATATGAAAAGATAAATCTTTTGGCGCTAATTTTACCAAATTCATAAGTATATCAAATCCCTTAACAAAAGTGGGCTTACCGACCCAAATTATCGTCCGCGATAGATCCTTGGATTTTAAATTCTTTTTATATTGAGGTTTATAGATATTTATATCTACTCCATTTAAAATATATTTGTCTATTTTAATGCTAAATTTCTCTTCAAGATCAAGCGCGCAACTCTTACTTACAGCCAACCTATAATCAGCAAGTGTTAATATTTCCCTCTCTAAATTGGCTTCGATTTTATTGCCAAAACAAAGAACACTTAAATCACCTCTAATAACCATTGATTTGTGATTTTTCTGTCTGGCATATTCTAATGCCTCGGCTTTCCAACTTGAGCATTCAATAATGTCAAAATCAATTTTATTCAGAAGACAAGATACTCTTTCTCTATAATTTATAGAATTAGCATAAGGGATATAATAATGCTTAATCTTTTTATTCACTCCAGTTTTCCAAGAAGAAACAGTGATTACCTCAACTCCCAACTTATTTAATTCTTTTGCCAAATAATAATAAAGGGCGCAGATTCCGCCATGAATACTGCCTCCCTTTAAATCCTTATGACATAAAACTATTTTCATTACCTAATACAATAAAACAGAAATAGGTGAATGTCAACCCATTTAAAAAATTATCAGGTAATATTTAAAGTAATTCCATTATCTTCTCCTTCGCCAACTCCAGATACAAATTATCTAAATTTTTTAATTTATCTAAATCAATCCAAATGGGATAATGCACAAGTTCAGATAAATATTATAAATAGAAGTTTAATATATTATGGACGAATACAATCTTAAAGACATTATTTTACAACAACTTCCTCTCTTTTCCTCCAAAGGCGGATCTACAAAAAAAATTAAAGCATTTTTTTCTCCTTAAAACTAAAAACTTTGTTTTTAGCGATAATAACATGATCCAGTATTTCAACCCCCATTATTTTCCCCGCTTCAACTAATCTTTTAGTCACATTAATATCATCTTCTGATGGTTCTGGATCGCTAGAAGGATGATTATGAACTAGAATAAGAGAAGCTGAATTCTGTCTGACAGCTTCTTCAAATATTTCCCTAGGATGGACTAAATTAGCATTCAACGTCCCAACAAACATATGTCTTTTAAAAACCATTTCATTTCTGGCATTTAAAAAAAGAACCTGAAAATGTTCTCTTTTTTTACCTCTCATATATACAGATTGAGCAACAACATCATTAACCGATTTTATAACAGGCAATGTCTCATCATCTTTGAATTTTAAAAATCTTTTTGTTAATTCTATAGCTGAAATTATTTTACAAGCTTTTGCCTGACTAATTCCCTTTATTTTTATCAATTCATCATAGGTTGCGGAAATAAATTTCTTTCTGGGATATTTAGATAAAATAGATTTACTTAATTCTAAAACATTCTTTCCTTCATAACCGCTACCTAAAAGAATAGCTAAAAGTTCAGCATCTTTTAAATTTTGAGCTCCTTTTGCTTTCAATTTCTCTCTAGGACGATCTATTAAAGGAATATCGCTAATTTTAAAATTTTTAAGCATACCTTATAGTCCAATTATAACCTCATAATCTATTTTAATCAATTTAAAAAGGGATTCGTTTTGAATCCCCTTTCTTTTTTAAAACTATTTTTTATCTCTCGCATTCTCTAACGCTCTGTATGCGCTGGCAATAGCAGGTGCTAACCCCGGAACATTCGTAGATGCCCCTCCTGAAGTGCAGATTCTGACTGCTCGACCAACTATTCCTTCTCCTTCGGGAACAACGGCAACATACCAGTCTCCATTGCCTCCCATCATTATCACCAGTTCATTCCTTTTTCTCTTATCTCTGTCATCGGTAAGAAATCTCACTTCAATGTTCTCTTCCATTTTTACCACCTCCATTATAATAAGTATAATTACACATATATTGCACCTGTATTACACCTGTGTCAACATCTATACCCCCCTCACCCTATAACCCATAATATATTCATAAAATGAAGACCAAATAGCTCCAGCGCCAAAACTAACAAGAATTTCCTCCAAAGGAACTCCTAAAATCATAATTCCAAGCATATTCTCCAAAGAATAAACAGAATAAATGTAATCAGGATATATTTTTGTGAAGATATAAAAAAGGAAGAAATAGACAATAGTAAAGAAAATTCCTCCAAATATAATTTGAATAATTAAATCCTTTCTTCTGAAAGCAATAATAGTTGCTCCGATTAATAAAGATATAACAGCGCTGTAAATCGTCTTTTCTGGAAAAATAAATTCTAAAAATAGAAAAAATAGGATGATGAAAATATATGGACCAAATAATAATTTTCTTCTTCCTTGAATTTTAACAATTCTCTTTTTAGCAATAATTTCATAAATAACAGCAGCCACTCCTCCGCAAATAAAACAAAATAAAAAACTTTCTATGCCAACGCCATATTTAGATATTAAATTAAATAAAGAGAGAGGATTCCAATACTCCGGAACCCATAAAGATTCAGCCAAACCAAAAGGCATGGCTAACAAACTGCCAAAAATAATTTCTTTTCTTAAATCTTTTCTTAGCGCGAAAAATAAAATCCAAACGCTTAAAAAAATTAGACAACCGACGAAATAAGCAAATTGCATAGTGTTAATTTAATAATACCTTTTTAAGCATCTAAAATCAATTAAGTGCATCCGTCAGATATAAACACTTGACAAATATAATTATATTTGCTAACATTTTAGCAATGCTCGATAAGGGGCAGACAAAAACGGGCTGGGCACGCCCTCTTGCAAGAAAAAAATAAAGTGAAATATAGTTCATAAAAAATAAAGTAAAAGAAAATGGGCGTGCCCGACCCACAGAAAAAAACAAGGTCTTCCAAAGGAAGGCCTTTTTCTTTTCTGAAAAATAAATTTTAATTACTTAAAGGTTATTGATATTTCCAAGGCATCGTCATTCTCAGGCAAACCAGAAGGATTATCTTTTTGGAGAATTAAACTTCCTCTGTTATAAAGATCAGGTTTCTCAAATTCAATTGTTCCCTCAAATTCAACAAAATCTTCAGTCATCCAATCCCCTTTGGCTGAAGCATAGCTTTCAGCAATAATTAAACCATCCCAGTTTGTTAAAATAATAGGAAAATCTCCTTCAAAAAACCATGTTCCCTTTGCTTTGCCCTTAATAACCAATGGACTCTCTATTTCTTGATTTGGAAAAACATTATAAAGAGTTATTAAATCATGCTCTTCATAAACCTGAGGACACTCGGCAAACTTGCAATCAGGAGCAATTCTTCCAACATATGAACCATCAGGACATAGCTTAGCATCCATTGAACAAGCAACAGGATTAATATCTCCTTCTTTTGTATAATCCCAACAATAGTAAATAATACATCCAAAAATGATAAGTAAAATAATTAAAACAAGTAAAATAAGCTTCTTCATATTCTAATAATACCTTTTTAAAAAAACATAGTCAAATAAAAAAGTCGGCTTAAATTACAAGCCGACTTTTACTTTCAATGCGTGGTGTAAAAGATTGAAATGCATATTGAGTCATAAAACCTTTCGCCACCATTCAACATATCTTGTTTGATAGCAACAATATCTTCTTTTCTGATATTCACTGCCATCCAGGTGTTAATTTCTTTTTCAAGAAAAGACGGACTGTTGCCATGAAAAATCTTTACTTCTATCTTTTCCATTTTTTCCTCCTTTAAAGGTTAATGAGCTTTTAAAATACTAACACATATTAGAATATAAGTCAATATCTATCTTCAAATAAAAAAATATCTCTTTTTAATATTTAGTTTTTTCTCTAAAAATAAAGAATTTTCAACTTTTAAAATTAAAACTTACAAAAACAAAGGAGTGAGGAAAACTTCTATTGCCGCGGCAAGAAGAATTAAAATAAGCATTATTTTTACAAAAAAATCAAGTCCAATTTTAATTTCTTTTTTTATTTCTCCCTTTTTCTTAAAAACTTTATCAATAACCGTCTTCCCTATTTTTAATCCTATTGCAGAGCCAATAATTAAAAGAGGAATTTCAATTATTCCATG
>Ga0210057_1002234_pt1 | contig 27991 bp, 24 predicted proteins | sample CryGeyCG2114_010_2_FD_183968 | JGI IMG/M metagenome (GOLD analysis project Ga0210057, IMG submission 183968) | Groundwater microbial communities from aquifer - Crystal Geyser CG10_big_fil_rev_8/21/14_0.10 (SPAdes) (version 2) | ecosystem: Environmental > Aquatic > Deep subsurface > Groundwater ...
TTCGACCCCTTAAAAACAACCAATATTACTCAAAAAATAGTTAAATTAATTAAAGATAATAAGTTAAGGAAAGATTTAATCAAAAAGGGGTATCAACGGGTTAAAAAGTATTCTTGGGAAAAAATGGTAAAAGAGATAGTTAAAGAATATCACAAAGTAATACTAATGCAAATAGCCTCACAAGGTGACTCCTTGCGAGGCTAACCAAGTATTTTGAATCGGTTTGAAAAGAGTAATTCTTTTTTTATTTATAATTTATGAAAGTCGCCCTTGTTTACGATTGGCTTGATTCTTGGGGAGGAGCAGAAAGAGTTTTATTATTATTTCACAAAATTTTTCCCACCGCTCCTATATACACTTCAATATATAATAGTAAAAGGGCTTCTTGGGCAAAAACTTTTCAAGTTAAGGCTTCTTTTTTACAAAAGATGCCCTTGGCAAAAAAGCAACGTAAATATTACCTACCGTTTTTTCCTGCCGCCTTTGAAAATTTCAACTTCGACCAATATGATTTAGTTATCTCTATTGCGAGTTTCGCCGCCAAAGGAATAATCACTAAACCCCACACTCGCCATATTTGCTATCTTTTAACACCAACACGATTTTTATGGAATGATCAGAAAGACTATTTTAATAATAATTTCCAAAAGAAACTGAGCGAGCCTATTTTCCGCTATTTGAAAAAATGGGATAAAATCGCCGCCCAGCGGCCCGATCAAATAATTGGTATTTCCAAAAATATCGCCCGAAGATGTCAAAAATACTACCAAAGAAGGGTTAGTCAAATCATTTATCCGCCGGTAGACACAAAAAGGTTCCATATTAAAGAGCAAGGCTTTGAAAAGAAAAGACCTTACCCTTTCTTCCTTTTAGTTTCCCGCCTTGAACCCTATAAAAAAACGGACCTGGCCATCAAAGCCTTCAACGATTTAGGCTGGAACCTGAAAATAATTGGTCAAGGAAGTCAATTAAAGAAACTCAAAAAAATGGCTAAACCTAATATTGAATTTTTAGGTCATTTGACAGACAAACAGATTTTAGACTATTATCAAACTTGCCGAGGAGTCATCTATCCTCAAGAAGAGGATTTTGGCTTGGTTCCCTTAGAAGCCCAAGCTTGCGGTAAGCCAGTAATTGCCTATAAAAAAGGTGGAGCAAGAGAAACGATTATCAAAAATAAAACCGGCGCTTTTTTTAAACCGCAAAATGAGAAAGCGCTTGTAAAAGCTCTATTAAAATTTAATGATAAAAGTTATAATAAGAAAAGTTGTCGAAGAAACGCAGAAAAATTTAATGAAAAAAAATTCACTAAAGCTTGGGAAAAATTAGTCAATCAAAATGCCTAAAAAAGAAGAGACAAATAATTATTATTCTTTAATTGTTTGTGGTGGAGGAGGAAGCAGATTATGGCCTCTTTCGAGGCAAAAAAAACCTAAACAGTTCATTAGTCTTTTTACCAAAGAAACTCTTCTTCAAAAGACAATAACTCGAGCCCAAAAAATAACCCCAATGAGCCGGATCTTTTTAGTTGCCGGTCGGGAATATGTTGGTGATATTCTCAAAACCAACCCCCAAATTAACCCCAATAATATCATTGTTGAGCCGGACAAAAAACACACCGCTATCGCCATGATTTTAGGGGCGGCAAGAATTGCTCAAATTAACTCCCGGGCAACAATTATTAATCTTTGGTCAGATCAATACATCGAAAACGAACAAAATTTTAGCGCCGATTTAAAAAAAGCGGCTCAATCAGTTAACGAGCGGAAAAGCTTAGCTACCTTAGGAATCAAGCCCACATTTCCCCACACCGGCTTGGGTTATATTAAAACCGGACAAGAAATAAAAAAAGGAGTCTTTAAGGTAAATGGTTTTATTGAAAAACCAAACATTAAAATTGCCCAAAAGTTTATAGAAAGTGGCCAGCACTACTGGAATTTAGGCACCTATATCTGGCCGGCGGAAGTATTTTTCCAGGAACTTAAAAAACTAAATCCTCCTCTTTATAATGCTTATCAAAAAATAAGAAAAAGCTTAGGCAAAGAAAATGAGTGGGAAGAAACCAAAAAGGTTTATGGGAAGATAAAACCTATCTCAATAGATGAGGCGGTAGCCCAAAAAACAAAAAATATGCTGATGATAAGAGCAACTTTTGATTGGTGTGATATTGGCGATTGGCAGGCAATCTGGGAAAAAAGTAAAAAAAATAAAAATAAAAACGTCATCTTAAATCCACTTAATAAAAAGGGTAAAATAATTATTTTGGATAGTAAAAATAACTTAATTCGCGCTGATAATAAACTAATTGCTGTCTGTGATATTAGTGATTTAATTATTGTTGATACCGCCGATGCCCTGTTAGTTTGCCGCCGAGATAAATCTCAAAAAGTAAAAGATTTGGTTGATAAAATTAAAGAAATAAATCCAGAGTATGTTTAATAAAGAAAAAAAATATTTTTTTACTAAACGGCTTTTAGACATTGCTTTAGCAATCATTCTTCTGATTATATTTTCTCCTGTCTGTTTAACCACGGCTATAGCGATAAAAATTGATTCACCTCAAGGGCCAATATTGGCTGACGTTCCCCCCAGAGTAGGTAAAAAAAGAAAGCGCTTTAAAATTTACAAGTTTCGCTCGATGATTCCCAACGCTCACCAACTTTTAAGAGAAGACCCTAAATTCAAAAAACTATACGAAGAATATAAAAAAAACAGCTATAAATTAAAAAAAGATCCACGGATTACCCGAGTAGGAGCTTTTATCCGCAAACATTCCATAGACGAGATCCCTCAATTAATCAATGTTTTAAGGGGCGAAATGAGTGTTATCGGTCCTCGGCCTTATTATTTTGACGAATTGGCAGAACAGCAAAAAAAGCACCCCCAAACCAAAAAGTTGATCAAACAAATGTTAGAAGTTAAACCGGGTATCACCGGCCTTTGGCAAGTTTCTGGACGATCCGATGTCGATTTTGAAAAAAGAATTACCTTAGATGCCCAATACGCACAGCGAAAAAATCTACTTGATGATATGATAATATTATTAAAATCGCCTTGGGTAGTTATCAGTGGTAAAGGAGCATCGTGAAAAATTTCAAATTTCAAATTTCAAATTTCAAATCAAAGAAAGAAGAAATTCCTCATTTGGGTTTAGAAGACTCCCCAATGCAAAACTCCCTCTTTTCCAAAAAAGCCTCAAAAAAAGTTTTTATCACTGCCGGGGGAGCTTTAATTATCTTACTAATCTTGATTTGGTTTTTTGCTGTTAATCCTGTTTTGACCCTTAAAGATAACCTCCAAAAAAGTCAAGGACTATTTGCCGAAGCCCAACAGGGCTTATCAGAAAAAAACTTGCCTTTTTTAGAAGAAAAAATTTCTCAGGGGACCACGCTATTAGCCAACTGTAATCAACCGCTGAAAAAATTAGCCTGGCTAAAGATTATTCCCAAAATTGGTGGATACTATCGAAATGGGAAGTTAATCTTAGAATCTGCCGATTATCTTTCCCAGAGCATTACCTTAACTATAGAGGCAATTTCTTCTTATACTGATATCTTAGGTTTCAAAAATGGGCAAGAAGCTACTTCGTCCGGAGAAACCACCCAAGGCAGAATTCAATTTTTGCTCGAAAGCGGCCAAGATTTGGCCGGTAAGATTGATGATATCCATCAAAATCTTAATTTAGCTAATGATAAAATTCAAGAAATTAACCCCCAATACCTACCCGATGAATTTCAGGGCATAAAGATAAAAGAAAAATTTGATCAAATTAAAGAAACCTTAGAACAAGCTAATCAATTAATGGGTGGATCAAAATCAATATTAGAAAACCTCTCTTATTTTTTAGGGAAAGAAGAGCCAAGAACTTATTTGGTTTTATTCCAAAACAATGCTGAATTACGATCAAGCGGCGGATTTCTCACCGCCTATGCTCTTCTAAAAGTTGACAACGGCCAGCCTACTCCTTTGTTGTCACAAGATATCTATGACTTAGACAACCGTTTAAACAAAAGAATTGAAGCGCCACGACCAATCAAAGACTATTTACCCAATGTTTATTACTGGAATCTACGCGACATGAATCTTTCTCCGGATTTTAAAGTTTCTATGGAAAATTTTTACCAATACTACCAAACTATTCCTCAAGTTTATGAAGCGGACGGAATTTTAGCGGTAGATACTCAATTTTTAGCTGACTTACTTTCTGTTTTGGGCCCAATTGGCGTCCCCAGCTGGGGAACTTTCTCAAGTGAAAGTGATGACCGTTGCTTTGGTTGCCCTCAAGTAATTTATGAATTAGAAAGGTTAGCCGACAAACCGACCAGCGAATTCCGAACCGATCGCAAAGCGGTTATCGGTCCCCTGATGCACTCAATTCTACTTAATATGATGGGGGCATCAGCGGAAAAAATGCCCAAGCTTTTTGAAGCCCTCATCACCAGCATTGAGGAAAAGCATGTTCTTTTTTATTTTCCTCAAGAAGAAAAACAAGAAGCAATTGAGGGGTTAAATTTAGGGGGAAGAATAAAAGAAACAGATAGCGACTACTTTCACCTCAATGATACTAACTTCGCCGGCGCCAAATCCAACATGTTTATCGAAGAAACAATAGAACAAAAAATTACGGTAGAAAGTGACGGCAGTATTATCCGTGAAGTGAAAGTAAAATACCAAAATCCCGCCCCGCCATCTGACTGCAATTTAGAAAGCGGCGGTCTTTGTTTAAATGGATTATATCGAAATTGGTTCCGATTTTATGTCCCTAAGGGGAGCACGCTTTTGGAAATGAAAGGTTCGGAAGTAGAACCATTAGTTTATGAAGAATTAGAAAAAACAGTTTTTGAAGGTTTTTTTGGCGATAAATATCCCCTCCATCCTCAAGGTGGAGTTACTTTAGTAAGTATAAAATATAAATTACCCTTTGAATATAAAAACCAAGATTCCTATTCTCTATTAATACAAAAGCAACCGGGTACTAAAAATCATCACTACCAGGTTTCATATGGAAAAGAGGTAAAAGAGTTTGACTTAAACAAGGATCGGATACTATCTTGGTAAAATGCACTCTTACAAAATAGAGGGAATTGTTTTGGGACGGCGTAATTTTGGCGAAGGCGATAGGGTAGTAACAATTTTATCTAAAGAGCGGGGGAAAATTTTGTTATTAGCCAAGGGAGTAAGAAAAATTTCCTCAAGACGAGGGCCGCACATTGAAGTTTTTAATCTTGTTCGTGGGCAAGTATTTTTAGGAAAAACGTGGGATATTTTAGGAGAGATAACCGCAATAGAAAATTTTCCCAGCCTAAGGCAGAGTCTTTCTCGCATCAGCGTTGCTTACGAAATGAGTGAAATTGTCAATAAATTTCTGCCCGAAGGAGAAAATAACTTAGCCGTCTTCAATTTACTTAAAACAAAATTTAGACAACTCAATAATACCAAATATCTTAATCTTGATAATTTTCTTTGGAGCTTTAAAGTCCATCTTTTAAACTTAACCGGCTTTTGGCCTAAGGGGAAAAAAATTAGCCGTTATCAAGTTGATCAATATATTGAAGCGATCACCCAAAGCAAAATCAAAAGCAAAAAAATAAGAATCTAAGATAAACGATAAATGATAAATCAAACTTAAAACTTAAATATTAAAAGTTAAAAGTAAAAAGTAAAAAAACAAAAAGAAAGAAACATTGTTACATTGTTACATTGTTAAATTGCTAAAGTCGTCATCCTGAACTCGATTCAGGATCGTCTGAAGATGATTCTGACTTTCGTCAGAATGACGGTTAAGTATGTATGCCGTCATCCTGAACTCGATTCAGGATCGTCTGAAGATGATTCTGACTTTCGTCAGAATGACGGTTAAGTATGTATGCCGTCATCCTGAACTCTATTCAGGATCGTCTGAAGATGATTCTGACTTTCGTCAGAATGACGTTGACAAATCAAACATTTCAAGCATTTAGTTTTTCTTATGAACACTTTAGAAAAAATTGTTTCTCTTTGCAAGAGAAGGGGATTTGTTTACCCGGGATCGGAAATTTACGGGGGATTAGCTAATTCTTGGGATTATGGGCCTTACGGGACTGAATTGAAAAAGAATATCAAGGCACTCTGGTGGCAACACTTTGTCCAAAGTCGAGCCGATATCTATGGGTTAGACGGATCTATCCTTCTTTCTCCTAAAGTCTGGAAAGCCTCAGGCCATATCAAGCGCTTCCTTGATCCCCTTAAGGAATGCCTCTCCTGCCACAAAAGATTTCGTACCGATTTTTTAGATGAAAAGGGGATTAAAAAATGTCCAGAATGCGGCGGAAAACTTAGCAAAGAAAAAATGTTCAATCCTATGTTTAAAACATTTATCGGCTCGCAAGAAAATAAGGCTTCAACTGTCTATTTGCGACCGGAAACTGCTCAGGCAATTTTTATTAACTTTAAGAATATTATTGACTCTTTTCATCCCCCTCTCCCCTTTGGTATCGCTCAAATAGGTAAGTCTTTCCGCAATGAAATTACCGCCGGCAATTTTATTTTCCGCACTTTAGAATTTGAGCAAATGGAGATTGAATATTTTATAGAAGAAAAAGAATGGCAAAAACAATTTGACTATTGGCAAAGAGAGATGATTGAATTTGCTAAGTCATTAGGAATTAGTGAAAAAAAATTGACATTACGAGAGCATAGCTTAAAAGAGCTATCTCATTATTCTAAAAAAACAGTGGATATAGAATATATGTTTCCTTTCGGAACCAAAGAACTTTATGGATTGGCCTACCGAACTGATTATGACCTAAAAAATCACAGCCAAAAAAGCGGCGTCGACTTGCGCTACCAAAACCCCAAAACCAAAGAAAACTTTTATCCCCATGTCATTGAGCCCTCTTTCGGATTAGAGCGCACCTTATTAGCCTTACTCTTAGATGCCTATCATAAAGAAACAGCCAAAGAAAAAAAACGGGTCTTCCTAAAATTCCCTCCCCTTGTCGCTCCAATCAAAGTAGCTGTTTTTCCTCTTTTAGCCAACAAAATTGAACTAATAAAAGAAGCCAAACGTATTTTTGCTGATTTATCGCCTCATTTCCCGATTGCTTGGGATGATAATGGCAATATCGGCAAGCGTTACCGCCGCCAAGATGAAATTGGTACTCCCTGGTGTGTAACCGTTGACTTTGATACCCTTAAAGACAATACCGTTACTGTGCGCGATCGCGATACAATGAAACAGGAAAGAGTTAAAATTAATAATTTGCTAAACTTATTTAAAGAAAAATTAGAAAACAGCAAAGATTGAAATTAAGGAAATGTTTTCCCTGTCATTTCCGGAATTCCTTGTCATTCCCACAATTCTTTGTCATTCCCGCGAAAGCGGGAATCTATAGGAATAAAAGGAATAAGTGTTACTTAATAAAAGAAGGTTTATTAATATAGATTCCCGACCCGCCTCATCGGCGAGGCTGGTTATGCCGGGAATGACAGTGAAAAATCAGTTAAAAATAAACAAATGATAACCACAAAAATTAAAAAAATTTCTTCCAAAAGTATAGGAATTATTTTGATTATTTTAGTTGCGGTAGGCTTTATTTTAAAATTTACTGTTTTTAAAAAATCTAAAATTGTTTCTAAACTACCGGTAATTGAGCAGACCCAACCATTATCTCTCGAAGAAATGCCTTTAGTTTTACTGTCACCCAAAGAAGAGGGACACCAATTACTACTACAGATCAAGGAGGCAAAAGATACCGACTCTTTAGAATATGAGCTTATCTATGAATTAGAAGAAGGGTTAACCCGAGGCGCTTCAGGAGAAATTGAGCTAATTCAAGGAAAGGGAGAAAAAAATATTCTTTTGGGAACCTGTTCCAGCGGCACTTGCAAGTACGACAAAGGAATAGTGGGGGGGAATTTAACGATTAGCTTAAAAAAGGGCAATAAGCTTCGCTCATTCAAAACCACCTTTAGTTTTTGGGACGGTAGTAAAATTCAACAATCCAGCGACGGCAAATTAACTATTAAACTTATAGGCAACAGAGCCGCTAAATACATTCTTCTTAAAGGGGGCGGTCTGCCAAAACCAATTAATCGGGAGATTATTGGCGGCCCCTATAATTTAGCTTCCGAATTAGGAAACGAAAAGAGCGAAATAACTCTAAATAGCGAGGGACAATTATTTTTTTGGGACGAAAAAGAATGGGTGACAGTAGAAAACCTCGAATCCGCTTCTTTAGGGACCTATATCGTTGTTAAATAAAATAGCCTCGCAAGGCGACTCCTTGTGAGGCTAAATCAATCAATCATTATCTTAGAAATAAGCTCTAAGTTAGGTTCTCCCATAACAAATTTCTTATAGGAACCATAAAGATCTTTACCGGGAAAATAAGCTAAGATATCATTTGTTTTAATCCACTTTGTTTTTCGCTTTCCTAAGTATTCAAGAAAAGAGCAGGGCTGTTTTATCTTCCAATCTCCAGAGGTGACTCCTTGCGAGGCTAACGCTTGTCTATGAATATAAAGAGAAAGATATAAAAGTTGTTCATCTGAATTGACTAAAACAGCTTTATATACGCCTTGATACAAAGGCCCTATTCTCTTATACTTGCGATTAAAATACATCGTATATCGCGTGGCAAAGGAATTCATAAAGAGAGCAATTGATTCTGAAGATCCTTGCTTAAGTAAAAAATGAAAATGATTGGGCATCAAACAATATGATAGTAGACTAATTTCGTCAGAAAAATTGTTTAATGCTAACAGTTTATTTATCCTCTCCCTCTCTCTATAAGAGAGATTATGATCAACGAGTCTTAAATGTAAATTTTCTTCATCCCTTTCTGTTAGATATTCTTTAAGATAAAAAAGGAAAACAGAATAGTCTTGTTTATCCAAGAAAATGGATCCTTTGTTAACTCCTCTATTATAGATGTGATAATAACTATTTTTTCTATAGTCTTTAATCGAATTCTTAGAGGGCATTCTTAAAAATTAATATTGTTATTTTCAGTTAAACAGTTTCTCCGACAAAAATCAACCAAAAAATTTAGCCTCGCAAGGTGACTCCTTGCGAGGCTAAGCGAAGCTAATGCAATTAGCTCTCTTTTTCCCTCTTGACAACCCCCTAATTTTGGTAGAAAATGGGTAAAAGTGGTGAAGATTATTATAAATTAAAGGAGGATCGGGTGTTTTTTGGTGAATATTCTATTAGTTTCGCTAAAGAAAAAAATCGCTTAGCCTTGCCGGCTAAGATTAGAAAACAAATAGAAGATAAGGAGATTGTTTTGACAAGAGGATTCGACGGCTGTGTTTCGGGATACGGAAAAAAAGAATGGCAAAAATCAGCCAGTAAACAATTAGAAATTCCTATTACTGAAAAGCAAGGAAGAAATATCAGAAGGTACCTCTTTTCAAGGGCGACCATTGTTAAATATGACCAACAAGGAAGAGCCGTTATCCCTCAACCTTTAATAGATTATGCTCAATTGAAAAGTGAAATTGTTGTTGTCGGCGCCGGTGACCATTTTGAAATTTGGGATAAAAATAAATGGCAAAAATATCTAAACACACACCAGTACTTTTACAAACAGCGATCAAATATTTAAATGTTAAGCCTAATCGGCTTTATATTGACGCCACTTTAGGCGGTGGGGGACACGCGGAGGCAATCCTGAAAAAAGGCGGCCGGGTCTTAGGTATTGATTGTGATCCTGAAGCCTTAGAGATTGCTCAAAAACGTCTTGCTCAAGCCTGCCCTAACTCACTCTTTTCCCAAAAGGGTGAGGCAAGCGAGCAAGACCGCGTTCCCCCCAAAAGACAATGGCAATTAATTAAGGGCAATTTTGCCTATCTTGAAAATATTGCCAAAGAGGCGAGGATAAATCGGGCAGAGGGAATTTTATTTGATTTGGGGGTTAACACCTATCAATTAACCAGTAAGCGGCGGGGATTTTCTTTTAAAAGCAGGGCCCCGTTAGATATGAGAATGGACCCTAATCTTAATGTTACCGCCGCCGACCTGATAGCAGTTTTATCAGAAAATGAACTTTACCAAATTTTTACAAAATTTAGCCAAGAACAGCTTGCTCGGCCAATTGCTCGCGCTATTGTTGGCGCCCGTAAAGTAAAACCCATCAAGACTTGCCAAGAACTGACAATAATAATTGAGGGGGTTTACCAAAAAAGGGGAAAAATTCATCCGGCGACCAAGGTTTTTCAGGCACTGCGGATTGCCGTTAATGATGAATTAAACAATTTAAAAAAGGCATTACCCCAGGCATTGCGGCTCTTAAAAAAAGGAGGAAATTTGGTCATTATCAGTTTTCACGAGGGAGAAGACAGGATAGTAAAAAACTTTTTGAGGGAAAATAGTCAGGCGGGGAGATTAAAAATTATGACCAAAAAAGTTGTCCGTCCCAACAAAGAGGAAATTATTACCAATCCTCGTTCTCGAAGTGCTCGTTTACGCGCCGGTCAAAAAATTTAAAAGCTCATAATAGTAATTTAAAGACTTGGATATTTAGGCATTGAGAAAAATACATAAAAAATATGGTTGATAAAAAGAAAATTGATCGTAACCGCCAGTTAATCACTGTTTTATCTTTAATAGCCTTGGTGCTTGTTTTCGGTCAAGTGGCGGTTTTCATATATTTTGGCGGTCAGGGGGCAAAAGCCGCTCAAGTTAATCAAACAAAAAATGACTTGATAAGAGAAAATAAACAATTAGAGACAGAGATTCTCCATCAAACCTCCTTCTCTTTTATTTTAGAACGAGCCCAGGAATTAGGCTTTAAACAAGCAAGCTCAATTGTCTATCTTGAAGACCAATTGCCAATAGCGTTTAAAAGCAAATGATATGTCTCTTTCGAGAACGCGTTTGGTTTTTATTCTTTTTCTTTTCTCCTTCTTGGTGATAATAGCCCGTTTAAGTTGGTGGCAAATTGTTCAAAGCAAAGCTCTTTTAGCTCAAGCCAAAGCCCAGAGATGGGAAGAAAAAGTTGTTCCGGCCAAAAGAGGAGAAATTTTCTTTGCCGATTCCTATCCCTTGGCTTCAAGCAAACCTTTTTATAACCTCTACGCCTTTAAGCCGGAAATTAAAATCTCTTATCAAGAGTTAGCAGAACAATTAGCCAAAATTTCTTCTTTAGAGAAAAAGGAAATTCAAGAAATGTTAGATGCCGATCCCCTTTGGATACCCATCTGGAGACATTTAGAGGAAAAAGATAGAGAAAAAATTTTATCACTTAAAATAAGCGGCTTTCAATTAGAAGAGGAAACGGGAAGAGAATATCCAGAAGCATCTCAAGCAGCTCATTTGTTAGGATTTTTAGGGAAAAATGAGAAGGGTGAAAACCAGGGATATTTTGGGTTAGAAGGATATTACGATCGCCAATTACGAGGCAGTGATGGAAAAATTATTCAAGAAAAGGATGCTTTGGGTAGACCTATTGTCCTCGGTAATTATCGTCAATCAACAGTAAAAAATGGTGTTGATCTGCGGCTTTTTTTGGATCGCCAACTCCAGTGGATAGCAGAAAAGCATATTGCTGAAGGGACAAAACGATATGGCGCCCAAAAAGGTTTGGTGATTATCAGCAATCCCCAAAATGGAGGCATCTTGGCTATGGCTGCTTACCCTGATTTCGATCCTTCTCATTATAGCAAGACCGAATCAGAATTATTCCTTAATCCGGCTATTTCAGAAACCTTTGAGCCGGGATCAATTTTAAAAATTTTAATAATGGCGGCCGCCTTAGACAGCGATACCATTACCCCCCAAGACATTTGCCCTGATTGTGCTGGTCCCTTAGAAATTGGCGAATACACTATTCGGACTTGGAACGATCAATACTACCCCAACTCAACAATGACAGAAATTATCCAACATTCCGATAATGTTGGTATGGTTTATGTAGAAAAGCAGTTAGGCTTAGAAAAAACGCTTGCTTATTTAGAGCAATTTGGCATTGGTCGAAGGACAGGTATTGATCTTCAGGGAGAAACTACGGGAAAACTCAAAGAAAAAGAATATTGGTCACCAATTGATTTAGCGACTATTAGTTTTGGCCAAGGAATTGCCGTCACCCCAATACAAATAATTCAAGCAGTAAATGCTATCGCCAATCAAGGAAAACTTATCCAACCTAAGGTAGTTCAGGAAATAAACAATAACCAAAAAATAGAAAAAATTAAGCAGGAAACAAAACAAATAATTAAGCCAAAAACAGCGAAACAGATCACGGAGATGATGGCTAATGCGGTTGAGCAGGGTGAAGCCAAATGGACTAAAATACCCAATGCCTCGATTGCCGGGAAAACCGGAACAGCGCAAATTCCTATTCAGGGACACTACGATCCGGAAAAAACTATCGCCTCTTTTATTGGCTTCGCTCCTGCATTTCAACCTCAATTGACGATGTTAGTTATTTTATATGAACCAACGACATCTCCTTGGGCCGCAGAAACGGCCGCTCCTCTCTGGTTTGACATCGCCAAAGATATATTTTTACTCAAAAGCATTAATCCAAAATAAGATTAATTTTCAATTTTCATTAAATTATCAATATTACAATTTTCAAATTTAAGAATTAAATTATTAGAAATTGAATAGAAATTAAAAATTAGAAATTAAGAATTATCTATTATATTCTGATATAATATACGTCAATGTTTGATAAACTGAAACAGTTTGTCCACAGGCTCATTCCCCAATCTTTTATAAACTTTTTTTACCACTTCCCTCAAGCTTTTTTCTGGACTCTTTTTTATCGCTATCCCACTAAAAATTTAACTGTTATCGGCGTTACCGGTACTGACGGGAAAACAACCACCTCAACATTGATTTGGCACATTCTCAACCAAGCGGGGGAAAAATGTGGTTTAATTAGCAGTGTTTCCGCTAAAATAGGCAACCAAACAGTTGATACCGGCCTCCATGTTACCACCCCTAATCCTAAAAATCTCCAAAAATTTCTCCGGAAAATGAAAAACGCAGGAATCAAATTTGTTGTTTTAGAATCTACTTCTCATGGTTTAGATCAATATCGTCTTTGGGGATCTAATTTCCAGGTCGGTGTCATTACCAATGTTACCCATGAGCATTTAGATTACCATAAAACACTGGCAAATTATCTAAAAGCAAAAAGAAGACTATTCAAAAAAGTAAAAATTGCTATTTTAAACCGCGATGATATTTCTTATCAAGTAATCAAATCATATATCAACCCCAAAACCAAAACCCTAACCTATGCGATTAAAAATAAAGCTGACTTTACCCTCAAAAATTTCAAATTCACCGCTCCTTTAAGAGGAAAATATAATCAATACAATTGTTTAGCGGCCATTGCCACCGCCAATGCTTTGAAAATAAAAAAAACAGTTACTTTAAAGGCTTTAGCTAATTTCAAGGGAGTTAGGGGAAGAATGGAGGAAGTAAATTTAGGCCAAAATTTTAAAGTTTTTATCGATTTTGCCCATACCCCTAATGCGTTAAATTGTGTTTTGCCAACACTTCAAAAAAAATTAAGAAAAAGGGGTAAATTAATTGTTGTTTTTGGCGCCGCCGGCTTACGAGACAAAACTAAACGATTTAAAATGGGGGAAATAGCCGGGAAATATGCCGATGCTATTATTTTAACCGCCGAAGACCCCCGCACTGAAAATGTTAATGATATCATCAACCAAATCGCCCAGGGATGCCTTAAAACAAAAGCAAAAGAAATTAAATATCACCCAAACAAATTTATATGGCGATCGCCATATAAATTTGTTCCAAAACATCATTATTTCTTACGCGTGCCCGATAGGGAAAAAGCGATTAATTTAGCCATTCAAAAAATAGCTCGGAAAGGAGATATTATTGTCATCTGCGGCAAGGGTCCGGAGAAATCAATGTGCTTCGGCAATAAAGAGTATCCTTGGAGTGACCGGAAAGAGACAGAAAAGGCAATAAAACAGCGTTCAAAGCTCAAAAATAGAGAAATTTACACCTCTAAGGCGTAAATTTATATTATTAAATTGCCAAAGCCGTCATTCCTGAAATAAATTCAGGATAGGCTCTGAACCCTGATATTCATCAGGGCAGATTTTATTTCGGGATCTATATTGCCAAATTGTTATAGACTCTCTTGATAAGAAATACTTATTCCTATAGATTCCCATTTTCATGGGAATGACATTAGTATAGATTCCCGCTTTCGCGGGAATGACAGGGAATCGCGGGAACGACAAGATGATTGTCAAAAAACTTAACCAGGTTCATTCTATTCATTTTACCGGCATTAAAGGAGTGGGAATGACTGCTCTTGCTTGCTGTGCCCAAGACTTGGGAATCAAAATTAGTGGCAGTGATATAGATGAGGTGTTTGTTACCGACGCAACATTAAAAAAGAGAAAAATTAAGTGGCTTACTGGTTTTAGGCCAAAAAATATTGACCACCCCGATCTGTTAATTGCTACCGGAGCCCACGGTGGCTTAACCAACCCCGAAGTAACAGAAGCTAAAAAGAAAAAAATTCCCGTAATGACACACGGCGAAGCCTTAGGATTGTTTATGAAAAACAAAATAGGTATTTCTGTCTGCGGCGTTGGCGGCAAAACGACTACCGCCGCTATATTAGCCACGATAGTTCATTATAATAAAGTACCCTTTTCATACGCTGTAGGGGTAGGAGAAATATTCCCTTTAGGAGCACCCGGACATTGTGATAAAAAAGGAAATCTCTTTATTGCCGAAGCCGATGAATATGCGAATAGTGTTGGCGTTGATAATCGCCCTCGTTTTTTCTGGCAAAATCCCAAGTTTATTATTTGCACCAACATAGAACACGATCATCCCGATATCTATAAAGACATTAATGCCACCCAAAAAGTATTTTTAGAGTTTTTTCAAAAAATCCCTAAAGATGGATACTTAATCATCAACGGCGATAATCCTCATAATTTAGAGGTTTTAAAATCTTTCTCTGGGCCCTATTACACATACGGAATAGGAGAAAAGAATGACTGGAAGGTAAAAAATATCAAAAAGGAAAAAGAAAAAAACACTTTCTCTGTTTATTTTAAAAATAAACGAATAGGTGATTTTAAAATAAATGTTCCCGGCCAATTCAATATATTGAATGCTACGGCAACAATTATCCTATCACAGATTTTAAAGATTCCTATTTATAAAATTAAAAAAGGCTTAGAACAATTCAAAGGAACTAAGCGGCGATTTGAATTTATTGGCGAAAAAAACCAAATTAAAGTTTATGATGACTACGCCCACCATCCAATGGAAATAAAAAATACCCTTAGGTCAGCTCGTCATTGGTTTGGTAAAAATAGTCGTATTATTGTTATTTTCCAATCCCATACTTACTCTAGAACTAAAAAATTACTCCCTCAATTCGCCCAAAGTTTTAGCGACGCCAACAAAGTAATAATTACTAAAATTTACGCTTCGTCTCGAGAAAAGAAAGATCTTAAAATTTCCGGGCAGATATTAGCCAACGCCATAAAAAAATATCACCAAAGAGTAAATTTTGTACACAACCCATATATGGTACCAAAATTGATTAAAAAAATTATTCAAAAAAAAGATATAATAATAACCATGGGGGCAGGAGACATATGGAAAATAGACAAAAAGATAATAGAAATACTTTAGTAAAAATTTCTCATCACTAATTAAAATTCTAAATACTAAGTTCCAAATAAATTCGAATAACTAAACATAAAATCAAATTCTAAACAATTTTTAGAATTTAGGATTTAGTATTTAGTGATTATTTGGAGCTTCGGATTTCGAATTTAGAATTTAAAAATAGTTATGCTTAATCCCAAAACCATCCGCCAATTGAGTAAAATCTTGGGCAGTGATCGCCTTAAAAAAAATGTCTCTCTTGCTTCCTATACTACCTTTGGTATCGGCGGCCCGGCGCAATTATTTTACGAAGCTAAAACAAATAAGGAAATAACTAAAGCAATAAAAACCGTTCGTAAGTTAAAAATTCCCTGCTTTATCTTGGGCGGAGGCTCTAATACTTTAATTGCTGATAGCGGCTTCCCAGGATTAGTCACTAAAATTGAAAGTCAAAAGATAAAAGTTAAAAATAATACAATTTCTGCTGAAGCAGGTGTCCCCTTATCCAAGTTAGTAAAAGTGGCCCAAAAGTATTCTCTCTCTGGATTAGAATGTTGCGTTGGTATCCCCGGAACCGTAGGGGGAGCAGTTGTTGGCAATGCCGGCGCCAAAGATCAATGGATTAGCCAATCTATCAAAAGCATTACTATATTAAATAAAAATGGTAAAATTATTAGCTTTAAAAAAGATTATTGTCGATTTGGTTACCGTAATAGTTTCTTTAAAAAAGATCCCTCAAAAATTATTCTTAAGACTATTTTTAAACTAAAAAAAGAGAATCCTAAAATAATCAAAGAAAAAACAAGGCAATTTTTAGAAGCCAAAAGCAACCAACCTAAAGAAAAAAGCGCCGGTTCAATCTTCAAAAATCCTGCCAATGATTCTGCCGGCCGACTTATCGACGCCACTGGTTTAAGAGGTAAAAAGGTTGGCAATGCGCAAATCTCTCCCCAACATGCCAACTTTATTATTAATCTTAATAAAGCCAAAGCAGGTGATGTTTTAGCACTGATAAAATTAGCGCAAAACAGCGTAAAAGAAAAATTTGGGGTAAAATTAGAACTGGAAATAAAATTAATAGGATTTTAGGCAATTTAAAAGTTAAAAGTCCAAAGTCAAAAGTAAAGAAACATTGTTATATTGCTACATTGTTATATTGTTAACCGTCATTCTGAACTTGATTCAGAATCTTCTGAAGAATGATCCTGATTTTCATCAGGATGACGATGAGAAGGGGATTCTGGCCCCTGTACCATTCGATACAGGGCTAGAGCAAGCCAGAATGACGAACCTCTTTAACCGTCATTCTGAATTTAATTCAGAATCTGCAGATTAATTATTAAAGATTGAAAACTAATTAATTGTCCCGCCACAGCGGGATCCCGCCATAGGCGGGAAAAATTTAATAAAAATTGAAAATTGGTAATTTGAATTTTAATTTTTAAATTATCTAAGATTATGTCTAAATTCATCATCCAGGGTGGTAAACCATTAATCGGCGGCATAAGATTAGGCGGCGCTAAAAATGCCAGTTTTAAAATTATGATCGCCTCACTTCTTTGCGAAGGTAAGTCCCGACTTTTAAACTTAGCCAAAATTGGCGACGTAGAAACTACCCGACAAATCATTGAAGCCTTAGGCGCTCATACCCTTCCCCGTGGTGAACGAACCATTTTTATTGACCCCACAAAACTTTCCTCCCATAAAATACCTAAAAAATTTGGCGATTTTTCTCGCGCTTCTATCCTTTTCGCCGCCCCTCTTCTTAAGAAATTCGGTAAAGCAATTTTGCCCTTCCCCGGCGGTGATAAAATCGGAGAAAGACCAATTGAGCGCCATCTTTTAGGATTTAAAAAATTAGGAGTAAAAATAGAAATTAATAATGACAAAATCGTTTTATTAACGCCCCGTGGGCTTCACGGCAACCGGTATCGCTTTACTAAAAACACCCACACGGGTACAGAAAATTTAATTATGTTAGCGGCTATCGCTTCAGGAGAAACTATCCTGGAAAATGCTGCCCAGGAAACAGAAATCGACGATTTAATTCTTTTTTTAAATAATGCTGGCGCCAAAATCAAAAGATTGCCGAAAAGAAAAATCAAAATTATTGGCGTTAACAAACTCAAGGCCCAAACCCATGCCATTATCCCTGATGCTAACGAAGCTGTTTCCTACGCCTGCGCCGCTTTAGCCACCCGCGGGGATATTGCTATTGAAGGGGCAAAAGAAAAAGACCTCATTACTTTTCTTAAAAAGGTTAAAGAAATCGATGGGAAATACAAAGCCAATGGCTGGGGTATTCGCTTTTGGTGGGAAAAGCCTCTTAGGGCAACCAATACGACCACTAAACCTTACCCTGGTTTCAAAACCGATTGGCAACCCCTTTGGACAACGCTAATGACTCAATGTCAAGGAGAAAGCAAAATAATCGAATCGGTTTATGAACAACGCTTCAGCTTTATCCCTGTTTTGCAGAAAATGGGTGCTAAAATTACCTATTTTAAACCCAAAATCAAAAATCCCGAAAGGTTCTATAGCTTCAATTATAGTGATTGTGACCCTCATCTTTATCATGGTATCAAAGTTATCGGTCCCACACAGCTTAAAGGAGCCAGAATAACTGCCGAAGATATCCGCCACGGGGCGACTCTTACTATCGCCGCTTTAGTCGCTAAAGGGCGAAGTGAAATTAATAATACTCAAATTATTGATCGCGGCTATGAAGATTTAGGAAAAAAGCTAAAAGAATTAGGGGGAAATATTAAGATAATTAAAAGTTAGAAGTCCAAAGTTAAAAGTAAAGAAACATTGTTACATTGCTAACCGTCATTCTGAATTTAATTCAGAATCTTCTTAAGATGATCCTGATTTTCATCAGGATGACGATGAGAAGGGGATTCTGGACCCTGTACCATTCGATACAGGGCTAGAGCAAGCCAGAATGACGGTGAAAAGACGATTCTGTCCGCCATCCGCCAGCTGGCGGACAGAATGACAAAGAGAACAATTAAAAGTTAAAAGTCCAAAGTTAAAAGTTAAAAGTCCAAAGTTAGAAATTAGAATGCATAGGATAGTAGTTAGTAGATGGAGATAAACAAGATAATTTTTTTCTCCAACTATCAGCTACCAATTTCTATTTACCATTAATCATTAAACAATGTTAAATTCACTAAAAAAGATTTTTCATATTTTCAGGCATCAATTAGCTAAATTTTGGTTAAAGTTTTTTCCAAAATTAATTATTATCGGTATCACCGGCAGTTATGGGAAAACTAACACGGTACAGGCTATTGAAGCAGTCTTAAAAACCAAATTTCAGACTCTTACTACCGATATTAATTTAGATACAATCTATAATCTTCCCCTCACTCTTTTAAAAATCCGTCCTAAAACTAAAGTCTTAATTTTAGAATACGGAGTAGATCATAAAGGAGAGATGGACAAGCATCTTGCTTTAGTTAAGCCTCAAATTGGTGTTATTACCGGTATCACTCCGGTTCATTCCGAAAAAAACCTTTTAGGCTCTTTAGAGGGAATTATCAAAGAAAAAAGTAAACTAATAGAAAAACTAACTCAAAAGGGGTGGGCTATTTTGAATTTTGATAATCAATATGTTAGGAAAATGGCTCAAAAAACAGTTGCTTCAATAATCAGCTATGGGAATAAACCTCAATTCAACTATTGGGCAAGCGATATTAAGGTAAACCTTAAGGGCACCTCTTTCCTACTTCATTATAATGAAGTAGGAAAAAAACAAATTAAGGCAATTAAAACCAAGTTAATTGGTAAACATTTTGTTCACGAAATAATGACCGCCCTGGCAGTAGGGAAAATTTTAGGCGTCGATATCAATCATGGAGCCCAAGGTATCAATAACCTTAAACCACTGTCAGGTCGAATGAGCATTGAAGAAGGTCCTCTTGAAACAATTCTTCTCAATGATTCCCTGCGGGCTAATCCCGAGTCTACTATTGCCGGTTTAGAAACTTTAGCGGCAATCAAACACTCAAGTAAAAAAATAGCCGTCTTAGGAGAAATGGGAGAATTAGGTAATTATTGTCAAAAAGAACACTATCGAGTGGGCACAGTTTTTGCTAAACTAAATATTGATTTTTTAATAACTATTGGCTCGGACACTAAATGGATTATTAAAGGAGCCAAAGACAGGAGATTCCCTAAAAAAGAAATTTTCTATGCTGAAAATGTTCGAGAAGCAGCTTTATTCTTAAAAGAAACCCTAAAACCCAATAATCTCTGGTATCTTAAGGGTTCTCGCCTTAAGCATTTAGAGAGAATTCTCTTGATTTTAGAAGGAAAAAGAGTTGACTGCCAATTGACTTCCTGTCATAATTATTGGAGTTGTCAAAATTGTCCGAAATTAGTTAAAGAATAACAAAAATTACAAAATTTAAATGACAAACCCGCCAAAAGGGCAAAGCCCATTAAGGCGGGTCCGCCATAATACCCCGCCTATGGCGGGACAATTAATTAGTTTTCAATGATTAGTGTGCAGATTCTGAATTAAATTCAGAATGACGGTTAAAGAGGTTCGTCATTCTGGCTTGCTCTATGTATCGAATGGTACAGGGTCCAGAATCCATCCCTAGACGATTCTGGAGTCTCCGCCAACCGGCGGATCCCCAGCCTCGCCGGCTAGGCGGGCCAGCCTCGCCGGCTAGGCGGGCCAGAATGACAGGTTTAGCCTCGCAAGGAGTCACCTTGCGAGGCTAATAACGGCGATGATTTTAGCAATGTAACAATATAACAATTCAACAATGTTCTTTATTTTAGCTTTAATAGGATGACTTTATTTTTAACTCTTATTATCTCTTCTTTTATAATCACCAGCATCGCTATTGTTCCTTTTATCAACGCTCTCTATGAACTAAAATTTTTGCGTCAAAAGCAAAATACTCACGATTTTTTAGGCAAACGGACACCAATATTTGACAAATTTCATCGCCAAAAAGCAGGCACCCCCATAGGGGGGGGAATTCTTCTTTTACTTTTAATGATTATTATTTTTATAATCACTTTTTTATGGCTAAAATTTTCTAATCTTTACATCTCCTCTTGTTTTCCTATTGATAAAGAAATAAGTATTATTTTCTTCACCTTAATTTCTTTTGGTTTTTTAGGCTTTTTTGATGACCTTAAAAAAATTTTTAATTTAGGGGAAAAAGGCGTTTTCGGCTTAAGGCTAAGATATAAGTTTGTTCTCCAGTGGATCTTGGCTTTCACTATTGGCTTTTTCCTTTATTTTAGTTTAGGCATTGACATTATCAACATCCCCTTTTTAGGGGCTTTAAAAATTGGCGCTTTTTATGTCCCCTTGGCCGCCTTTATCATCGTCGCCTTTACCAATGCCTTTAATATCACCGACGGCCTGGACGGGTTAGCCTCTGGTTTACTGATAATCTGCCTATTCGCTTTTAGTTTTATATCTTTTCAAATATTTGACACTCCCAATACTGTATTCATTGCTATTTGGATCGGGACTCTTATCGCCTTTTTATATTTTAATATTTATCCCGCCAGAATAATTTTAGGCGATACTGGCGCTCTTGCTTTTGGGGCAACAATGGCAGTTGTCGGTTTAATGTTAGGAAAAATTATTGCCTTAGCTGTTATCGGGGGGGTTTTTATTATTGAAGCAACTTCGAGCCTATCTCAAATGCTCTCTAAATCAATAAGGAAGAAAAAGCTTTTCTCGGCCGCGCCTTTTCATCTTTTACTCCAAGAACGAGGCTGGGAAGAGCCTAAAATTGTGATGCGCGCCTGGCTTGCCGGTCTAATGCTGGCCATCTTTGGCCTTTGGTTGGCAACAATGTAAAGCAAGCCCCTGCTATAATTAAGGTTAATGAACAACAATCAGCCAATTGGCGTCCTCGATTCCGGAAGGGGAAGGATACCCTTAGTTGAAGAAGAGATGTTTAATCATCAAATCACCAAAATTATCGCCAAAGAATATCTCCAACCTCTTCTTAAGAAAAGAATAGACACCTTAGTTTTAGCTTGTACTCATTATCCGCTGCTAAAAAGGGCAATTAAAAAAACTGTCGGCAAACAAGTTGTTCTTATCAGTCCCGGTAAAATGACAGCAAAATCATTGGTTAAAAAATTTAAAAATAGAAAATTATCCTCTTATCAAAAAAGGGGAGATATTAAGCTCTATTTTACTGATTCAGATCTTCCCAACACTAAAGAAGTGGAAAAATACTTGGGTAAAAAAATATATAGTAGTAAAATTAGACAAGTTAGTCTTGATAAAATATGATCAGTTTTTCTCAAAAAAATGTCGCCATCTTGGGCTTAGGAATAGAAGGACAAGACATTTGCCGATTTCTTATAAAAAACCCACGACCTGACGGTCGGGGTTTTCGCTTTCTGGGAATAAAAAAGAAGGCAAAAATTACCGTCTTTGACCAAAAAACAGCCTCCGAATTAGGTAAAATCGTCAAAACGCTCAAGGGCAGGGGAGTTAAATTTAAATTAGGCAAAAAATATTTAAAAAATGGCTTAGAAGGATTTGATATCATTTTTCGTTCTCCCGCTTTTAAAACATCTTTACCAGCAATTACTAAAGCTAAAAAGAAGGGGAGTAAAACATCGAGCGCTACCGAATTATTTTTCAAAACTTGCCCAGCCAAAATTATTGGTGTTACCGGCACCAAAGGCAAGGGAACCACGAGCACTTTAATTTATAAAATCCTTAAAAGAGCAGGAAAAAGGGTATTTTTAGCCGGCAATATCGGCCAGCCAATGCTTACTCTATTGCCAAAATTAGACCGAAAAAGCTGGGTAGTCTTAGAACTTTCCAGTTTCCAGCTCCAAGATCTAAATTTTAGTCCCCATATCGCCGTAGTTTTATTTATTACCTCCGAACATCTCGATTATCACCACGACACTAAAGAGTATATTCGCGCTAAATCAAATATTGTCCGCCACCAAAATAAGAATGATCTGGCTATTTTAAACGCCGACAATCCCACCTCATCTTCCTTTGCCCGCCTAACACCAGCAAAAATTCTTTATTTCAGCCGCCAGAAAAAAGTCAATGGGGCAACCACGATAAATGGAAAGATTATCTTAGATAATAAAATAATTGGTCCTGTCAAAAATCTCAAACTAAGGGGCGAACACAACCGGGATAATATCAACGCCGCTATCACTACGGCTAATTCCATAGGAATTAATAAAAAAATTATCAAAAAGGAGATCTTTTCTTTTAAGGGACTGGAACATCGTTTAGAATTAGTCACCACTATTAGAAAAATTAGTTTTTACAACGATTCTTTTTCTACTACTCCGGAAACAGCCATTGCCGCCATAAGAGCCTTTAGGGAACCAATTATTTTAATTGCCGGTGGTTCAGAAAAGGGCTCCAACTACAATCAATTAGGAAAAGAAATCAGTAAAAGTACTGTCAAAACTTTAATTTTAATTGGCTTAACCGCTAAACATATTAGAAAAGCGGTCAAATTAGCTAAATTTAAGGGAGAAATTATCTATCGTCCCGGGAGAATGGAAAAAATTGTTAAAATTGCTTTTCAAAAGGCAAAGCCCAATAGTGTTATTCTGCTTTCTCCGGCCTGCGCTTCTTTTGATATGTTTAAAAATTATAAAGACAGAGGCGATCAATTTAAGAAAAATGTTAAAAAAATTAATGAAGAAAAAACACTTTGACTGGCTACTTTTTACTTTAGTTATTTTTTTAAGCCTCTTTGGTCTTTTAATGATCGCTGACGCTTCCGCAGTAGTCGCTCAAAGAGATTTCGGCGATCAATTTTATTACCTTAAAAAACAATCAATCTGGTTAGCATTAGGAATCGTCACTTTGTTGGGAGTTAGTAAAATCAACTATCAGTATTTTAAAAAGGCGGCTATCCCCATTTTAGTTTTTAGCATCACTACCCTAATTGTAGTCTTAATCCCCGGTTTAGGTATCAAAAGATTAGGCGCCCAAAGATGGTTGGGGATAGGCACTTTCAGCTTCCAGCCATCAGAGATAGCTAAGTTAGCTTTAGTTTTATATGGCGCTTCTTTTTTGGCTAACAACCATTTTAAAAAGCAATCACCTCATCGCCTTTGGCCCTTTTTAATAATCAATGCCCTAATTGCTTCCTTAATAATTTTAGAACCTGACTTAGGAACAACAGTAACAATAGTCGCCATCGGTCTTGCCCTTTGTTTTTTAGCCGATGTTCCTTCTTGGAAACTGCTTATTTTTCTATGCGCCGCTTTAATATTAGCAGTGACACTCATCTTTTCCTCTACCTATCGGCAAGAACGATTACTGACTTTCTTAAAGCCAAATTACGATCCTCAAGGAGCTTCATATCATGTCCATCAAATTCTCTTGGCTTTAGGATCAGGCGGGCTATGGGGACAGGGAATAGGACAGGGAAAACAAAAATATGCCTATCTGCCGGAGGTAACCACGGATTCTATTTTCGCCATTATTGCCGAGGAGTTTGGTTTTGTTGGTGCCACCATATTCGTTATCACTCTTTCCCTTTTAATTTTTCGCTGTCTTTATCTCTCTAACCAAACACCTGATCAATTTGCTAAACTGTTAGTAGCTGGAGTAGGAGTTTGGCTTGGTTTTCAAGCTTTAATTAATTTAGGGTCGATGGTGGCCATTCTCCCTTTAACCGGAATCCCTCTGCCTTTAGTTTCTTATGGCGGCTCATCACTTTTAGTAACAATGACCGGATTAGGAATGGTCTTAAGCATATCCAGAGAAAGAGTGAGAAGAAAAAAAAGAAATGACAAATGAATAATGACTAATGGCTAATAGGATTCCAAAATCCAAATTATAAATGACTAATGGACAATGACAAATAAATATGGAAATTAATAAATCGAAACTAAAAGAGAAATTAGCTCGCTTTAAAAAGGCTTGCCGAAATTTCATTTTCTTAATAATTTCTACGAGCCCCGCACCAGAACGGTGCAGGGCGAGTTGTTTCGGTTAATTCTTATAATCTCTAATATCTGTTTTGATATTTGTCCGCCAGCCGGCGGATTACCAGCCTCGCCGGCTAGGCGGGAATGACGGCGATGATTTAACAATGTAGCAACTTAACAATTCAACAAATGTAGCAATTGTTTTATTCGTCATTCTGGCTTGCTCTAGCCCTGTATCGAATAGTACAGGGTCCAGAATCCCCTTCTCATCGTCATCCTGATGAAAATCAGGATCATCTTAAGAAGATTCTGAATTAAATTCAGAATGACGGCTTGTAGCAACTTAACAATTCAACAAATGTAGCAATTGTTTTATTCGTCATTCTGGCTTGCTCTAGCCCTGTATCGAATGGTATAGGGTCCAGAATCCCCTTCTCATCGTCATCCTGATGAAAATCAGGATCATCTTAAGAAGATTCTGAATTAAATTCAGAATGACGGTTAGCAATGTAACAATGTAACAATTTAACAATGTAGCAATGTAACAATGTTTCTTTCTTTTTGTTTTTTTATTTTTAACTTTTAACTTTCAACTATATGAAACGTATTATCATCACCGGTGCTCATCTTACTCCCGCGTTGGCGATAATCTCAGAACTTAAAGAAAGGGGAAATTGGCAAATATATTATTTAGGGAGGAAGTACACCTTAGAAGGAGATAAAACCCCATCGGCAGAATCACAAGTTCTCCCTCAAGTGGGGATAAAATTTATTCCTATTCCCGCCGGTAGATTGCAACGAAAGTTTACTCGTTGGACAATACCCTCTTTAATACGCATTCCCTTGGGTGTCATCCACTCTTTTTGGCATCTTTTAAAAATACGACCCGATTTGGTTTGCTCTTTCGGCGGCTATGTTTCGGTACCAATCGTTTTTGCCGCCTGGCTATTGGGCATCCCCTCGCTAACCCACGAACAAACCGTGGTCGTAGGATTAGCCAACAAAATTAACGCCTTATTTGCCAACAAAGTGGCCATCTCTTTTTCGGATAGCGCTCAATTCTTTCCTAAAAAAAAGGTAATCTTAACCGGCAATCCTCTCCGTCAAGAAATTTTTAAGATAGGAAAACCACTGTTTTCTCTCCCTAAAAACAGAAAAACTATCTATATCACCGGCGGTAGCCAAGGCGCTTCAGTTATCAATCAGGCTGTTTTAGAAGCCTTACCCGAACTGATTAAGAATTACAACATTATTCACCAATGCGGCAACAAAGAATTCCCCAAAATCGCTCGAAAAAGAAAAAGCTTACCTGTAAAATGGCAGCAATATTACTTTTTAACCGGATATGTTGACCCCAAAGATATTGGTTGGGTTTTTAAAAATGCTCACTTAGTTATTTCCCGTGGAGGTGCCAATACAATCTTAGAATTAGCCGCCTTGGGAAAACCAGCAATTATTATTCCCATCCCTTGGGCTACTCACAACGAACAAATGAAGAATGCTAAATTTTTAAGTGACAAGGGATTAGCAGAAATCCTTGGGCAAAGTAAATTAAACGGCCAAACCCTGACTCAGAAAATTCAGAAAATGAACGCTCATCTTAATAATTACCAAAAGGCAGGAGAAAAAATAAAAAAAGAAATTAATAGGCAATCCAGTCAATCATTAGTTAATGCTCTTTATGATTTACTCCCTTCATAAAAGAAATAACATTAAAAGGTGGTTGCTGATAGGAATTATTATCTTGGGAATATTTTGGTTTTATTTACTTTTTAATCAGGTAATAAAAACCTACCGACCCAAAAATGTTCTCACCCAAACAACGACTATTGATTTCTCCAAAGAAATTCTTGAACAAAAACATAATATTAAAATCAATAATATTGAAGAACAACCAAATATGATAAGATTAATTTTAAGTAATCACATCGTCGTCCTTTTGGCCAAGAGCAAAAACATAGAAAAACAAATAGAGGCTTTACAACTAATCATCAATCAAGATAAAATGAATGACAAGCAGGCAAAAACAATTGATCTGCGCTTTAAAAATCCCATTGTTAGTTATTAAAAATGCTACGTAACAATCAGAGGCGAACCTGCCCTTTTGGCGGGGAGCTAAAATATGAATAGAAATAAAACCATCGCCGCCTTGGATATTGGTTCCTCCAAAATTGCCACCCTTATCGCCCAGGTAAGCGAGGAAGGTAATATCAATATTATCGGTTCTTCATCTCTACCTTCTCGGGGAATTAAAAGGGGGCAAATTATCGATATTGAAGAGGCGACAGAGGCAATTATTGCTTCCGCTGAGGCGGCCGAACGAATGGCGGGATACAACTTAGGCCACATTTTTGTTTCTGTTGGCGGAACGCACATTATCTCCCAAAATTCTCGAGGAGTAGTTGCTGTGGCTAATTCAGGCAATGAAATTGTGGAGAATGATATCCATCGCGTTTTAGAAGCAGCCCAGGCCATTTCCCTGCCCGCTTTACGAGAAATTCTCCATGTTATCTCCCGTCTTTATACCGTTGACTCTCAAGAAGGAATTGCCGACCCTATCGGCATGAGTGGCATTCGCTTGGAAGTGGAAACTCATATTATTACCGCCTCCTCCACCGCCATTCATAATTTACAAAAATGCGTCAATGAAGTAGGTGCCAATATTGACGGCATTGTTTTTGACGCCTTAGCCAGTGCTAATGCTGTTCTTACTCCTACAGAAAAAGAATTGGGTGTTACCCTTATTGATATTGGCGGAGGAACCACATCGATAATAATCTTCAACGAAGGTTCACCTATTTTTTCTTTAGTCCTTCCTATGGGCGCCCAAAATATTACCAACGATTTGGCTATCGGCCTCCGTCTTTCAATAGAAGAAGCCGAAAAACTTAAGTTAGCTCTTAATCAAAAAACAGAAGACCTAAAAGAAATTGATTTTAAAAAATTAGGGATTGAAAATAAAGATCAAAAAATAACCAAAAAAATGGTTGTTGAGGAAATTATCAAACCCCGGTTAGAAGAACTTTTTGGTATGATCAGCGATGAAATCCGCCGCAACGATTTTTCCGATATCGCTCCGGCAGGGGTAGTTTTAACCGGAGGAGGGGCACAAACAATTAGTGCCGTCGAAACCTGCCGACGGGTAATGGCTTTGCCGGTCAGAATCGGCATCCCTAAAGGAGTCACCGGCCTTGTTGACGATATCCTCAGTCCAGAATTCGCTACTACTATTGGACTTATTCTTTGGGAAAAACAAGATACTCTAAAAGAACAAAGTTTTAGTTTTGACAAGGTTAAAAAAAGATTACCCAATCTGCCAATAAGGAGCACCTTAGAAAAAACAATAAAATTTATTAAATCTTTTTTGCCGTAGAAATGTATTTGGTATAGTGTATAGTGAAAAACAGGTTAAAAATTAAATCCGCCGGCTGGCGGACAAAGTTATCCACCTAATGTCCCGCCATCGGCGGG
>Ga0210057_1002235_pt1 | contig 27986 bp, 41 predicted proteins | sample CryGeyCG2114_010_2_FD_183968 | JGI IMG/M metagenome (GOLD analysis project Ga0210057, IMG submission 183968) | Groundwater microbial communities from aquifer - Crystal Geyser CG10_big_fil_rev_8/21/14_0.10 (SPAdes) (version 2) | ecosystem: Environmental > Aquatic > Deep subsurface > Groundwater ...
ACAAAAAAGATTCCTAAAACTAAAACACTCATAAGTAGAACAATTGTCACAATTGTTCCAACAGACATTTCCATTGCACCCTTAGTGTTTTTCATTTTCATTTTTTTAAGCTCCGCCAAAAAGTGAAGGAGCGTTGTATGCTACAAAAATGGTTAAAATCAATACAAGAATTCCAATAATTAAAGCAATTGTGTTTAGAGTTCTTCCTTTATTTGAAAATGTTGAGTCTTCCTTTTTAGAAAAAACAAGACCGATTATTGAAAGAATTATTCCTGAAAAAGGAGAAACAAAAGCTTGAACGATTGCAACAATTCCAATAATATAGGCGATTAATCCAACGTGCAAATCTTGAACACTGGACATATTCACTTTCACTTGCTTAGAAACTTTTTTTGTCACCATCTTCTATTTTCAAAAGGATTGTTCATTTATAAAAGTTTTCTTAATTTGTTCTTTAACAAACTTTAAAAAAGAATCCAACTCTCTAATTCTGTAATGGGAATGTAGCAATAAAGGAAACCCAAGTTTTCCCTTATCAACCCTTCCTTTAATTCGGAATGCAACTTTTTTGTTGCCTCCGAGGAAGTTGTAAGCTACATTCAATTTCCCAAGGGAATGTAGCTCAGCGGGAGAGCACATGACTGAAGATCATGGTGTCGGGGGTTCGACTCCCCCCATTCCCATCTTTTTTTAAATAAAAATGTAAGTTGGAGTAGGCCACCTTCTGTTGTTCCCCGCTTTACGGACGGAACATGCTAACATTCGACTAAGCAGGCATACATTAAGTTACCTTTGCATCAACCAAGTTGCTCGTTTCATCAAATCCGTTTTGTCTAAGTTCATCTCACGAATCATAACTCGAAAACGGCTGTGGCGTTTCTGTAGCAGTGCTTTATCTCACGACAACTTTCCTTTCGAAAAGTGGTTTATGTAATGCTTTCGCGCTACGTGATGGGCGGACCTTCCTCAGAATCCAGAAATCATAAATTTATTTCTTTGCAATTTAATGCAAGGACTCCGTAAATTAGCTCCCCAACTTACATAAATATGGACATAAAATGCTATTTAAGGGTTTTGGTGGAGCATTTGTGTGTGCTCCTAGGCGACATATGTCGATAGCTAAAATAATAACTTATCTTACAAAATTCAAACTGAAATAGAATAATTTTTTATATTAATTGTTAGCATATTCTTTAATTTTTAATTTGAAATATTCTTTTCTAATTTTTTCCTTTTTCATTTGATTCAATAAATTTTATCTGCAAATTATTTTTTAGTTCCATTACAAGATATCTCTACAGGCCACACGGGATTTTTGGTGGAGCAAGTTTTATAAACCCAAAATTTCTTTAGTTTTTATCCGTAAACTACATCATCCAATCCCACGTTCTGTGGACTCTGGATGCATACTGTAGTAGGATAAGGAAATGCAAAATGGAACTTAAAGATCAATTAAAATCAGCTCTAACTGAGCTTAGAAAAAATGAAGCGAGAAAATTTAAGCAAACTGTGGACTTAATTGTTAATCTTCAGAAGTTTGAAGTTAAAAAAAATCCCCTTAATATTTTTATAAAAATTCCACACAAATCAAAGGACAAGAAAATTGCTGGATTCTTTGATTCTCCAAGTGAATTTATTGATACAATTACTGAACTTGATTTCAAAAAATATAATGACAAAAAGAAATTAAAAAATTTAGTTAAAAAATATGATTTTTTTATTGCTCAAGCGAAACTTATGCCGAAAGTTGCAACTGTTTTTGGTAGAGTTTTAGGTCCGGCAGGAAAAATGCCTTCACCACAAATGGGAATTGTTCTTAATGCGGATGAAAAAGCAATTAATGAATTAAAAGAAAAAATTAATACTAGCTTGAGAATAAGAGCAAAAGAACCTTCAATAAAAGTCGCAATTGGTAAGGAAGATATGAACGACGAAGAAATTATTGAAAATGCTCTTTCAGTTTATAATAAACTTGTTAAAGCTCTTCCAAGAGATAAAGAAAATGTAAAAAATGTTGAATTGAAATTCACAATGACTAAACCTGTGAAAATAAAAATAAGATAAAATGGTTAAAACGTCTCACACTGAAAAGTCTAAGCACATTCCTCAGTCGAAAATGAATTCGGTAAAAGAATTAACTGAATTACTTAAAACAAAAAAAACAATTTTAGTAGCAGATATTTCGAACATTCCTGGTTCACAGTTTCAACAAATTGTAAAGAAACTTAGAGGAAAAGCAATTGTTAAAGTTCCAAAAAAGAATTTATTTTTAAGAGCTCTTGATTCTGCTAAAAAAGAAAAAGCAAAAGAATTGAAAAATTTCTTAACTAAACCTGTTGCACTTCTTTTTTCAGATTTAGATTCCTATGATCTTGCGGCTGAATTAATAAAAAATAAAAGTCCTGCAAAAGCTAAGGCTGGACAAAAAGCTCCTCGAGATTTAGAAATTCCTGCAGGTCCGACAGATTTAGTTCCAGGTCCAGCAATTTCAGAGCTTGGTGCTCTTGGAATAAAAATTCAAATTCAAGGTGGAAAAATTGAAATTAAAGAACCAAGGGTTGTTGCTAAGGAAGGCTCTTCAATAACGGAAGGTGCTGCAGCCATGCTTTCAAAACTTGGAATAATGCCCTTCACAATTGGATTTATTCCTATTTCTTCTTATGATGATAGTGAAGGAAAGATATATTTAGACATTATAATTGATTCTGAAGGAGCGTTGACTTCTCTAAAAGACTCTTATAGAAAAGCGCTTGCATTTGGGGTTTCAATAGGACAATTTAATTCTCAAACAATTCCACTTTTAATTCGGAAAGCTGGAAGTCATGAAAGAAGATTAATAAAAGTGATTAGTGGTGAACCCGATGAAATTATTGTTCAGAAAGAAGAAACTCATATTCCTTCCAAAAAGGAGGAAAAACCTGTGAATCCTACAGAAGGACTTGCTTCCCTCTTCGGATAATTCACAAATAAACAAAAAGGAAAACAAAATGGAATACATATATGCAGCACTTTTGTTGCACAAGTTAGGAAAAGAAGTTAGTGAAAGCACTGTAAAAAGTGTTGTTGCAGCTACAGGCGCTAGTGTTGATGACTCAAAAGTCAAATCATTAGTTGCTAGTTTGAAAGGTGTAGATATCACAGCTGAACTCGCAAATGCAAGTTTAGCAGCCCCAGCCGCTCCGGCAGCTGAAGCAAAGAAAGAAGAAGCACCAAAGAAAGAAGAAAAGAAAGAATCTGCAGCAGAAGGATTGGCTTCATTATTTGGATAATTAATTATTTTTTATATCCAAAAGCCAATCCTTAACTTCTCTAGTTGGAACTTGAAATATTTGAATGCTTCTTCACTATAGAGAGATTCAAATTACAAAGTATTTTAGGCTCTAAAATAAAACTTTCCCAGAATCACTAAAATTTTGTTTTTCATATTTTTATTATATCTCTTTCTTCTAGTAGGAATAATACTTTATTATTATTTTTTAAAGAAGATGTCAACAATTATGAGAGAAAATGGTGTTTCAAATTAAAAGTTATTCCAAAAGTTTTTTTTAAATTAGAGATTATCTTTAGTTTTTTTTTCCAAAGCCAGCATTTTAAATAGATATTTAAATTTTAAAATGTTTTAACAATCAGTTATGGGAAAAATAAAATTTAATTATTATGGTCCTAGTGCTGAAAATTATTATATAATTGAAGAAAATTTGATAAAAAATGGAAGTAGAAAAATTAATTATGACAAATTTTGGGAAGTTATTGATTATATCCTTGAGTATCGTAAAGAATTGAGTGGAGTACAAAAAGAATTCAACAGAGGATTTATCGAAGGTGAAAGAAAAATAATTGAAAAATTAATTTCCATATTAAATCAAAGACCCAAAACTCTTGAAGATAAATTTTTGTAAGCAAAAAGAGAATATTTTGAAAAATACAAATTCTTTTAAATCCAAATATTCTTTGATATTTTAAGATGAATCACATAGGAGTAAATTATCTTCATAATTCAAATGGGATTGATTATTTTGTTTATGAAAAATTTGTAGAAACAAATACTCAAAAAACTTTGAATGATTCAAGAAATTTTTGCGAATTGATTAGATATTTTGTTCTCAATAAAGAAAAACTTAAGGGAAAAGAAATACGACTTTCAAATAATTTCCTAGAAGAGAAAAGAAAGAGCCTTGATGATTTATTGACTCTTTTAGAATTGAATTAATAACACAAACCTTATAATAATTCTCCAATTAAGTTTATTCATGGCTTGGAATTTATATAAAAATAAAGAATTTTTGAAACCACTTTGCTTTTCTAATGGCAAGACCCAAGAAGATGTTGTAAAGGAAATATTAGGTTTGATTGAGCAAGGAAAAAAAATAATTTTTGTCCATGGAGTATGTGGAACTGGGAAATGTTTGGATGGAAATTCCCTGGTATTTTGTAAACCAAATAATGAACAATCTTACTCATATTACAAAATTTCTGAACTAGTTGGAAAAAGGGGGAGAATAATCTCTCTGAATAAAAAAGGTCAATTGGGAGAATCAACTTTTGAAAACGTTAGAAAAACTGGTAAAAAAAGATTACATCTTTTAAAAACAAGAACAGGGAGAGATATTTTAGCATCCTCAAACCACCCATTTTTAACAATTACTAAAAAAGGATTAGAATGGGTTTCTCTAGACAAACTTAATTCTAAATCATATGTCTGTCTTCCAAATCAAATTGAGATTAATGAAAGTATTAATTTAGATAACAATGAAGTGAAAATCATAGCACACCTTATTGCAGAAGGAAAATTAGGTGATAAAGCGGGTTCTCCAAAATACTATCAATGTCCAGATGAAAATCCTGGAGTAAGAAAAGACTATATTGATGCCCTAAGAAAGATATTTCCAGAAGGAGAAATAAAAGAAAATAAACAAGAAGTTTCAATAAAATTTGGGTTAATGGATACAAAAAGGGGCACCACAAATAAATTAAGACTTTTTATTAGAAAATATGGTTTGGATGGAAAAAAGTCCGGAGAAAAATTTATTCCGAAAGAGATATTTGGTCTTAATGAAGAAAAAATTTCAATTTTCCTCTCAAGATTGTTTTCTTGTGATGGTTCAATTTACAAAAGAAATAGTGGTCAGATAGTTATCGAGTATGATTCAATTTCAAAAAAACTGATTTATGATGTTTCAATTTTACTCCAACAATTTAAAATACAACACACAATAACCACTAAAAAATTTAGAGAAAACAAAGAATATTCATTTAGGATTTCCATTTCGGAAAGCAAAAATTTGAAAAAGTATATAGAAAGAATAGGATTTATTGGGAGAAAATCTATTACGGCAAAAAAATTTTTTAATGAATTAAAAGAGAATAAATTTACCAATATAGATAAGGTTCCACGAATAATTAGAGAATATATTAAGTCTTTGGGATATTCTTATTTGGAATTAGATAGGTTTCTCAATTATAAAGAAATTATTGAATCTAGACAAAATAAAAATTTTAGAGAGATAATAAAAGATAAAGTAGTAAAAACTCCTTTTGTTTTTAATCAGCAAAAAATTGATTTTTTAAGGCAACACATTCGGGAAATAAATAAACAAATTCAAGATGAGACTCTCTCTTTTGTCTGCAGTGAAGATATCCTATGGGATAAGGTAAAATCAATTAGCTATTCTAAAGAGGATGAAACTTATGATTTAGAAGTTCCAGAGAACCATAATTTTATTGTTAATGGAATTATCGCACATAATTCGGCAATTGCCCTTAATATTGCAAGTAAACTTGGAAAATCTTCAATTGTTGTTCCGGGAAAAAATCTTCAGGCCCAATATAAAAGGGATTACGAAGAAGATAAATATCTTTTAAAAGAAAATGGAGAAAAATTAAAAATAAGTATAATCACTGGAAGAGGAAATCATCGATGTAAATTTTTAGAGGATAATATTCATGCAATTCCGAAAATAAGAAGAGAAATGAATGCAAAACTTAATGATCTCTTTTCGGGTGTTCTTAGAGACAAAAAAGAAAATGAAGAAGAAAATTTGCATGCTAACAATCCCGAACTTCCATGTAACATTGAAATAAGAGAGAGAAATTGGTTAAAAATAAAAAAATATATTGGAGAAAATAAAAAAGTTGATCCTAGAAACTTTTCTTCCATAAAAGATGTTAAAAGAATGAGCGTTGCGCCTGCTTGCCCATATTGGAGCCCTGTTCTACCTGAAAAATATGAAATAAAAACTCTTGGTGAAACAAAAAAAAGAAGATATGAAGGATTAGACGGAAACTTTTTTTCCCAATACAAAAGAAAACCTGGTTGCCCATTTTATGAACAATTTGATTCTTATATCGATTCGGATGTGATCGTTTTTAATTCATTAAAATATAAACTAGAAACCGCCCTCCTAAGAAAACCAAAAACTGAGGTTGAGATTATAGACGAGTGTGATGAATTTTTAGATAGTTTTTCAAATGAAAGAACGATAAACCTTGAGAGACTTAATAATTCTTTAATTCAAGTTCTTGGTTCTGGCGAAGGAGATTTAGAAAAAGTTGAAGAAATTTTTGCGTTACTTAAGCATTTTGAAAAGGATGAAAGAATAATGGATGCAAGAGCAATGGGAGATATAATTCCTTTAAAATCAACTGGAATTTATGATATTTTGAAAATATTTCTTAAAAAAGAATGGTTAGATTCAGTCGATGATGAAAGTTATTTATTTGATGTTTTGGAAACTGCTAAAATGTTTGAGGAGTTTATGGATGAAAGCTATACTACTTTTGAAAAAAGAGAAAAAGGAACATATGTTAATATTGTAACAACTAACTTAGCTAAAAAATTAAATCAACTAATTGAAAAAAATAAAACCATCGTATTAATGTCTGGAACACTTCATTCTAAAAAAGTTTTGGAAGAAATTTTTGGATTAAAAGAATTTGATACTGTCGACGCTGAAACTGAAAGTCAAGGAAGAGTTGAAATTAAAGAAACAGGACTGGAAATGGATTGCAAGTATTCTAATTTTTCAAAAGAAAAATTTACTCGTGAAAATTATCTTCTCGCACTTGACAAATGCGTTGATGAAGCTCCTCGTCCAACACTTGTTCATATCAATGCATTTATGGATCTTCCTAGCGAATTTGAAATAAAGGAATATTCTCTTCAGCATTTAATTCCACGAGAAGAAATAAGGGAAATGCAAATTAAAGACAAAAAAGGGGGGTTGACTAAAGAATTTAAAGAAGGAGAAAGAGAAATTCTATTTTCTACTAGAGATTCTAGGGGGGTTGACTTTCCAGGAAATGAATGTCGTTCAATTATTTTTACAAAATATCCAAACCCCAATGTTCAAAATCCTTTTTGGAAAATTTTAATGAAAAATAAACCTCATCATTATTGGGATTTTTATAAAGATAAAGCTCGTCGGGAATTCCTTCAAAAAATATATCGTGGTTTGAGATTCAAAGAAGATTACATCTACTTGTTAAGTCCAGACACGAGAGTTCTTGATATGGCAAGAAAAGAATTTAGTTAAACTTTTATAAATAATAAAAACAAATAACTTTATGCCACATAGAGATATCCATATTGGACACCTTCTTCATTACTATTTTAAAAATAAACAATTAGATGGACTTTACCTTTCTACTGCAATAAAGGCTTTTGCAGGTTCATTTATTACAATTTTTGTTCCAATATACCTCCTTACCCTTGGATTTACCTTAAGAGAAGTTGCTCTTTTCTTTTTGATTAGCTTCTTAATAGCTTTTCTTTTCTTTTCAATTGGTTTAAAATTGAATTCTAAAATCGGGGTAAAAAAGGTTATGACCTTGGGAATTATTCTTTCCATTATTTATTATTTATTATTAAACAGCCTTTCTAATGGAAATATAAATTATCTCCTAGTTGCATTTGTTTTTGGAATAAGTACAGGAATTTATTGGGCTGGATTTCATCTTGAATTTTCTAGATTTTGTGACAAGGGAAAAGAAGCATCCGAAAATTCTTTTTTGAGTATTTTTTCTAATATTTCAGGTGCATTGGGGCCAGTAATAGGAGCAGTAGTTATTTTGGAAACTTCATTTAATATTTTATTTATAATTTCTTCCATATTTTTATTAATTTCAATAATTCCTTTGTTTTTTACTAAAAATGAAAAAACTAAATTTAAATTTTCACTAAAAAATTTGCTTAAAGCAAACAAATTTGAGAAAGCTGTGGCTTATGAAACAACTGGTTTTTTGGGAATTGTTGGTGGAGTCTTTTGGCCTATTTTTATTTTTATTACTTTAGAAAAAATTTTATCTTTAGGGATAATTGTATCAATAACTACTATTTTTGGAGCATTCTTTTTATTTTTTGTTGGAAAACTTTCGGATAAACATGAAAAGAAAGTTTTGAAAACTGGAATAATTTCTCACTCTTTTTCATGGGTAACAAGAATTTTCTTTATTTCTCCCATCGGAATCTTTCTAAATAATGTTTATACAAATTTTTCGGCTTCACTTATTGGGTTACCTTTTTCTAAAATAATATACTCAAAATCAAAGAAATCAAAAGACGTTTCAAACTATTTTTTATTTGGTGAACTTCACCTTTTGATTGGAAGGACAATTGTTCTTTTATTTGTCATTTTAACTTCAAGTATTTTATGGACTTTCATTGCTTCTTTTGGAATAACTTTTTTATATTTCACACTTTTAAAAAAAAGATAATTTTTTAGAGATCATCTATTAAAAGAAAATTTAGATAAGATTATTTAATCTTTTTGCAAAATTTTGATATGCTTCTTCAAAACTTTTTGTACTATAACCTTCTTCAATTAAATTTTTAGACAAAGAATTTTTAATTTTCTTTGATTTGGAATTATCTTGAATTCTAAGTTTTACAAAATATTCTTCTGTTTCTTTTAGATATCCTAAAATGAATTCAGTGTCAAATTTCTCTTTTCCTCTTTTTTGGCCATCTTTCAAAAGAACAGAGAGATAATTATTTATTTCTAAATATTCAAATTTAGGCATTTTTATTAAACTAAATTTTTCAAATTCTTCAAATAATTCTTCTATTTTTTTCTTTTTTGAAGAATATTCCCTTTCATTCTCTTTTAATAAAATTAATCCATTTTCTTGTTCTGGAAAAATAATTTTCATTGGAGTAGATTCTTTTAACATTTCTTCAAGAGTTTCCATTTAAAATTAATTTAATTATAGATTAAAAAGATTATTGTGAATGAGATTGGTTAAACCTCTCTGCTAGTACTCGCAATCTATGGTATCAAAAACATTTGTAATAATGATGGCAGAATTGTTCGTCGAACCTTTACAATTCAATTCATGGAGAAAAATTGCGGGCATTTTGGGCCCGCATCACGCCCCCGCCAGGAATCGAACCTGGAAGCCCAAAGGGCCCGGATCTCAAGTCCGGTGCACTACCATTATGCGACGGAGGCTAATTTGTTTTTGTTTCTCTGGAGCGTTTGCGAAGGAAGTTCTACTTCCTGCTTATGCGACAGAGGCTTATTCTAATTAAAGAGAATAAAATTAAAGCGAAAGGGTAAGTTTTAAAGATTTCTATTTTAAATTCCAAAGAGCCACTTCATTTTAAGATACATTTTTTTTTCTTCGGCATTTGTAAAACCTTCAATTTCAACTTTTTTCGCAAAATCTATTAATTTTTCTAAAGCTAAAGGAGTATTTAGATCATCATTCAATGCAGAGATTATTTCCTTATAATTTGCTTTTCCATTTTCATCTCTTATTTTTGAACCATATGAAAGATTTTTTGGCTTTATTATTAAATCTTTTAAATTTTCAAATTTTTTCAATTTTGACTCACTATATTCGAGAGACTTTCTATAATGAGATGATGCAAAATAAAGTCTTAATGCTTCCGGAGAATAATTTTTTAAAATGTCCTTCGCAAACACAAGGTTTCCAGTGGATTTGGACATTTTTTTCCCATCTATGTTTAAAGGAGCAATATGAACCCAATAATTTGCCAAACTAGCATTTCCATTTAAGATTCTAGATTGAGCAATTTCACACTCGTGGTGGGGAAAAATTAAATCATCTCCTCCGCCATGAATATCAATCTGACTACCTAATGAAAAATTTATTATTGTTGAACATTCAATATGCCAACCTGGTTGTCCATTTCCCCAAGGACTCTTCCAATTTGGAAATTCATCTGTAACTCTCCAAAGTAAAAAATCGAGAGAATCCTTTTTATTTTTTAAATTTGATTCGGTTTTTATAAAAGTCTTATTCTCAAGCATTTGATGTCTATTAAGTTTGGAAAGCTCTCCGAAAGATGAAAACTTTCGAGAATCGAAATAGACATTATCCGTTAAATAGGCATAATTATTTGAAAATAATTTTTCTATAGAATTTATTATTTTATCAAGATTTTCTGAAACTTTTACAAACTTCTTGGGAAGAAGGATATTCAATGCTATCAAATTTTCTTTAAATTTTTTTATTTCGGATTCCGCTAGATTTTTATACGAAACTTTTTTCTCATTTGCTCTTCTGAATAAAGGAGGATCGATATCTGTTATATTTTGAATATAATTTACCTTAAAACCAGATAAGCATAAAAAACGGTTCAAAATATCAAAAGTTGAATATGTCTTTATATGACCCAAGTGAGCAGAATCATAAGGAGTTATTCCGCATACATATAAACTAATTTCTTCTTTTTTCAATGAATTAAAATTTTCCAGTTTCCCACTGAGAGTATTATAAATTCTCATTCTAAAAAACTATAACTTCCTTCCCTTAAAGAAAAATTTTATTCTTTCCCAAATTGTAAAAGGCTCAACTTTTATAGGATTATTTTTTTCATCAAAAATTTCATATTTGATTATTGGTTTTTCTCTTAAAACAGGCGCAGTTTTTGCAATCTCCTTATGGGCCTCTGCAAGTGCCTGTTCAACAGCGGTTCTTGAATAACCTTGATTTTGGAGCGCAAAGATAAGTGAATCTTCTGTGTAATTCTTAGCAAGATTCTTTTTAAAATATTTAGTAAGTTGATTTTTATTTTCTGGCTTCCTCATAACTAAAATAAGCTACTTGAAGTTTAAAAAATTATTCTAAATAAAAGAGATCTTAATTGGAAGCTTTTCGTTGTAATATTTAATTGCTTCCTTTAGTCTTGGTTTTGATTCGGCATAGATTGTTAAAATTTTTTCTCCTTTCTTTATCCTCTCTCCCACATGATGAAATAGATATATTCCAGCATATTTATCTAAGGGGCAACCAGCGACTCTTGCAAGATAATTTATTTCTTGGTTATCAATTTTTTTAATTTTTCCATTCTTATTTGAAAAAATTTCTTTTTTTATCTTTGAGAAGACTATTTCCTTTACTTTTCCTCCTTGAGCTTTTAAAATTTCTTCAAATTTTTTGTATGCTTTACCAGAGTCAAGAATTTCTTTTGCCAATTTTTCTCCCTCTCCTTTATTCGCCTTTTTTGTTAATTCTAAAATTTTTCCTGCGAGAAAAATAGATTTTTTTTCTAAATCTTTTGGATAATTTTCTTCTCTTTTAAGCACTCTAACCACATCCCTTATTTCCATTGCTGGACCAACTCCATTTCCAATGGGCTCATCTGCATGAGTTAATACAACTGAAATATGAACTTTGAAAAAATTGGCTAACTTCTCAAACTTTTTCTTTAATTTTTTTCCTTTTTGTTTTGTTACTTTTGCTCCTCTTCCATAAGGAATATCAATCAAAATATATTTACTTCCAGCGGCAAGCTTTTTTGACATTATGGATGCTAAAAGTTGTGCTGGAGGGTCAAGTTTTAACATTTTTTCTATTTGGATTATTTTGGAATCTGCTGGAACCATTCCAAGAGAACCTCCCCAACTTAAACACGCTCCGACCTTATCTACAATTTTTTTTAGTTTGTCCATTGAGAACTCAACGGGTGACAAAACTTCTATGCAATCTGCTGTTCCGGAAGCACTAGTAATTGCTCTTGAAGAAGTTTTTGGAAAAATAAGTCCTGAAGCTGCACAAATTGAAACAACAATCGGAGTTGTTCTATTTCCTGCAACTCCTCCAATACAATGTTTATCTACAACATATTTTTCTTTGAATTTCATTCTTTTTCCTGAAAAAAGAATTGCTTCAACAAGATAGGTTGTTTCTTCAAAAGTCATTCCATTCTCATACATTCCAGAAACAAAAACTGCAATTTCAGCTTCGGATAAAGAGTTGTTTACCACATCAACTATTATTTGTTTAATTTCATCTTTTGTTAATTTTTTTCCTAGGAGCTTTTTTTTAATGAAAGAAACACTTTTTGAAACCTGAGAAAGAGAAACTTCAATCTTTTCTCCCTCTTTTAAAGAAAGTATCTTTTTTATTTCATCAGTAATATAAATTTCATCACTTTTCAAATTACCCTCCATAATATCTAAAATTGTTGAAATCTCTTTTGGATTCCTTGAGAGAGTTTTTAGATTAATTCTGTCTCCGGCATGAACTCCCAATGATTCAGCAGTTTTTTTATTTAGCATTGCAACTGGAATTCCTGCAGCCCACTTAGAAACTTTTATTTTTAATTCCATAAATCTCCTCTTAAAGAAAAAAGCCTAAAATTCTTTTTATACTTATCTAATCCTTAGGGGCTTGAATGAAAATTCCGGGAACTTTTTTATCACGGTATATCTCTAAAATAATTAAAAGATATGCCAAAATAAGGGGACCGATTATGAATCCGAGAAAACCCAAAAAATAAATTCCCCCAATCATTCCAAGAAGAATTATTCCTGGATGCAAATTTGTTCTTTTGTAAATCATTATTGGTTTTATACTATTCTCAAAAAAGGAACCAACAATTCCGAAAGCTGCAATTCCAATAACTGAAACAAATTCTCCTTGCAAAAAAAGATAGATTATAAGAGGTATCCAAACTATTGTTGCACCTATTACTGGAAGAATTCCTGCAATTACCGCGAGAAGAGTAAAGAATAAAGCATTTGGAACTCCAAAAATGAAGAAACCTATTCCCACGAGAAGACCTTGTAAGATTCCAACAATTATTTGCCCATAGATAATTGAAGAAGTTATGTCTTTAGAAGATTTGAAAATTTTATCTTCAACTTCCTTTGGAAATGGAAGCACACTTTTGATATAATCAATAAATTCATGATTATCCCTTAGGACATAAAAGAAGATAAAAAAAGTTACTAAAAGATTTAGAAGAATTACTGGAAATTCTAAAAGCAATCCGGAGATGGCATTCATTGCTCCGCTTGTTAAATTTGTAACAAAACCCTGCATTACTCTTCCAACGTCTGAAGCAATCTCTGGTGAAGAAAAAATTCCTGGAAAAATGCTTTTTAATGGAGAAATAAAATTAATATTTTGGGATGAAATAAAAACTCCAATTGATTGGTTTAAAACTACGGGAGTTAAAAACCAAATTGGTAACACCAATCCTATTATTAAAATTGCACAAACTAAGAAAGCAGAGAGATTTTTATTTTTTAACTTTTTTTGAAAAAAATCATAAAGAGGAAGAAAAATAAAACCTAAAATTATTCCAGCGAGTATTGAAACCAATAAATCTTTTAATACAAAAAAAGAAAGAGTAATCAAAACAAGAAGAATTCCAATAGCAGTTATCTTTTGGATCTCTTTTTTTTCCATTTTTTCTATTCTTTTAAAGAGAAAACAACTTATAAAACTTCTTAAATAAGAGGACAAAAAGGTTTATAACTGAAAAATTATTTTCAACTGCATGAATTTCATAAAAAAAATAGTTGATAAAAATATTGATGAACTTGTTCATGCACAATTTCAAAAATTTAGTCGTGGAACTTTTAAAGATAGGGCAGTAGTTTTAGTAAGAAAATCTAAGAATAAATATAACATTACAACAAGTTTTGAATTTTCTAATGAATTGGTTAGGTCTATGGCTGAAAAATTAGGAGATAAAAAAACTAAAGTTACCGGAGCAATTGTTTCTACCTCTGACTTAAAAGATAAAATTGAATTTACTGAAATAAAACAATTTCAAGGAGTAAAAAGATATTTAATTGATTATGAACTTTCTGGAAAAGAGATTCTCTCACTTCTTGATGAATTTCCTAAAGTTTTCTTTGCTTTGACTTTTGAAATTGATGAAGAAAATACTTTAAAAATAAAACCCAAAGCTCCAAAATCTGGAAAGCCGGGAAAAGGAGATGAAGAACCAAAGGCAGACTTCTGTAAAATTATAACTAATGATGAAAAAATAGGTAAAAGTTTTGTTTTTGAAAAAGATGATTTCAAAAAAGCAGAAATAAAACACGAATTTGTTATTGAAAACATAATTATGCCTGAAACAAGCGAGAAGGATTTTGCAAAAATTCGAGAGATGGCAAAAAGAGAAGGAAAAATTGTTAGATATTCAAATATTGATGAATCTAAGTTAGTTAAGGAATATCTTTTTATTGCTTAATTTTTTATTAAAAAAATTTATAAAACGAAATAAACTAGTTATTGAATGAATAAAAAATCAAAAATATTCTTTTTTATTGGAATAGTTTTTCTTTTGATTGCTCTTTTTACAGTTCTTTACTATTTTGGGATTATTCCCAGAGCAGGAGATTCTTGTAAAAATATTCCTGGAGAACTTTCTTCTACTAATACAAAAGGAAAAATGACTTATACTTACTATAGTCGAGATTCTTGTTATGAAGAATTAGCACTTTCTTCTAAAAATGATTATTTTTGTACAAGACTTTGGGAGGGTCAGAAAAGTGAATATTGTGATTATGCCCTTAATAAAATAAACCAGGTTCCCAATAAAAGTGAATCATTTTACATGGTGTTATACTTTATTGAACAAGGAAATAAATATTTGATTGAAAATGATTTAAGTGATTCTTGCCTTGAATATAGAACTCCTGATGGGGGATGTGCTACCTCTCCTCAAAGAGATTATTTTCTTGATTCATCTTTTTTCAAATATACAAAGCTGAATGAAACACAAAAGATTGAATTATGTTATAAATTTGCCCATAAAGGAGCAGTTACATATTGTTTGAAAGATAATTCTCAGATTGAAAAATGTTTAGAAGTTGCTGAAAATAATGAATATTTAAAGAAAATTTGTAGTTTGAATGGTGAAGAGAGGATTGATTCTACTTCTTTTGCAGCATTAAAATATTCTGAATTGATTTCTTAATTTGAAAGAAAAGATCTTAATAAAATTGAGGATAAATTGTTCTGGCACCGAACAATTTATAAATAGACTTTTTCTTTAAATTTAATCCAGGGTAAGATAAAATGAAATTCCGCTATTTAGAAATAACAAAAAATGCCAACAAGAAAATCACCAAGAAAAGGAAGTTTACAATTTTGGCCTCGAAAGAGAGCTAAGAAATTTTTGCCTAGAGCGAACTGGGAAGCTATTAATTCTGATAAACCTCTTAAAGGATTTATTTGTTATAAAGCGGGCATGACTTCTGTTGCTGTTAAAGATTTGACTCCTCATTCGATGACTAAAGATAAAAAAATTGTTGTTCCTGCAACAATCCTTGAATGTCCTCCCATGAAAATTCTTTCGGCAAGATTTTACAAGGAAGGCAAAGTTGCAACAGAGGTTTTGAGTGAAGGACTTGATAAAGAACTTAAAAAAATCCTAAAACTTCCTAAAAAGACAAAGAAAATTGAAGATATTAAAAAAGAGGAATATGATGACCTTAAAATTATTGTTTATTCTATTGTTAAAAAAACTGAACTAAAGAAAACTCCAGATATTATTGAAATTGGTCTTAATGGAACTCTTGAAGATAAATTTAAATTTATTAAAGAAAATTTAGGAAAAGAAATTTCAATTTTAAACTTCTTTGAAAAAGGCCAATTGGTTGATTTGAGGGGATTAACAAAAGGAAAAGGTTTCCAAGGACCAGTAAAAAGGTTTGGGATTACACTTAAATCACATAAGTCCGAAAAAGGGGTTAGAAGACCGGGTTCACTTGGACCATGGCATCCGGCAAGGGTTACTTTTAGAGCTCCAATGGCTGGACAACTTGGAATGTTCACAAGAGTTGTATATAATAACAAAATTTTAGATTTGGGTAAGGGAGAGAAAAAAATTAAGAATATTAAAAATTATGGAGAGATAAATTCTGATTATATTATAGTTAAAGGTTCTGTTCAAGGACCATCAAAAAGACAACTTCTTTTAACTCAAGCTTTAAGAGAAACAAAAAAACAAAAGAAAAAGGAGTATGAATTTATTGAATTAAGATGAAAGCAAATAAAATATTTTCATGCACTCAAAAATTATATGGAGGCTATTTTGAATGAAAGCAAATTTATTAGATATTGGGGGTAAAAAATTGAAACAGATTGAAGTTCCAAATTTCTTTGGAGGAAAAATTAGAAATGATTTAATTCGAAAAATTGTTGAGGCTAAGAAAGTTCAACAGCCATATGCTCCGAGTCCCGTTGCAGGAAACCAATATTCTGCTAGTGGAGTTTTGAAACATCATAGAAAAGTTTGGAAGAGTCAATATGGAAGAGGAATAAGTAGAGTTCCGAGAAAAATAATGACAAGAAAAGGTTCACAATTTAATTGGGTTGGTGCGACTGTTCCAAATACACGTGGAGGTAGAAGAGCTCATCCTCCAAAAGCCATTTCTATGATGGGAATGAAAAAGATAAATAAAAAAGAACTCACTCTTGCAATTCTTTCTTCAATAAGTGCTACTGCTTCACTGGAATTAGTTCAAAAAAGATATAGTTCACTTTCAGATAAAAAATCAAAGGATTTTCCTGAATTTCCATTGGTTGTTGAATCAAAAATTTCTACTTTAAAAACTAAAGAATTGATGAAGAGTTTGAAAGATATCCTTGGAGAAAATTTGTTTGATGTTGCAATTCAAAAGAAGGCTATCAGGAAAGGAATAGGAAAACTCAGAGGAAGAAAATACAAAAGCAATTTGGGATTACTTGTTGTTCTTGGAAATGAAGAAAAAATGAAAACAAGCGGAATTGATGTTACAAATGTGAAGAACCTTGGAATTACCGAATTAGCTAAAGGTTCTATTGGAAGACTTACAATTTATACTGAAAAAGCAATTAAAGACCTTGGAGAAAAATACAAATGAACGGATTAGAAATTGATAAAAATTTGAATGAACTTAAAATAATCTCTCTAGCTTATGAAGGAAACTATAGACATTTTTATTCAAAACCAAGAACAGAAAAAGAATTGAACAGGACCTTAGAAATTATTGCAAAAAATAAAATTAATTATTCTCAAATAAGGGAAGAGTTAATCAAAAAAGGAGCAAATCCCTTAAAAATCCCTTATGAATTAAACCATCTGGAGATAAGAAATTAAAATGAAGAAAGAAATGAAAACAAAAAAAATAGCTTTTGAAGGAACTCAACTTAAACCAATTGTTACTGAAAAAGCCGTTATGATGATTGAAAGAGATAACACATTAACCTTCCAAACTTCGATGAAAAAATCAAAAGATGCAATTAAAAAAGAAGTTGAGGAAATTTTTGAAGTAAAAATTTTAAGTGTGAGAACTTTAATTCGAAATAATAAAAAATATGCTTATATAAAATTAAAAGGGAATGTTCTTGCAATTGATGTTGCAACTAAATTAGGTTTAATGTAAAATGGGAAAAAGAATTATTCAACAAGCTCGTGGAAAAGGAAGTTCAACCTATAGAGTTAACAAAACAGTTTTTAGAATTAAACTTCAATATCCAAGAAAATTGTCTGGTGAAGGAACAGTTTTAAAATTAATAAATTCGGGAGCTCATACTTGTCCTGTTGCAAAAATAAAATCTTCTGAAGGATTATTTTATATTCCTGCATTCAAAAATATGTTTGAAGGACAAAAAATAAATTTTGAAAATGGAGAAATAAAGGATGGAAACATTTTGAGAATGAAAAATATTCCTGTAAAAACAAAAATTTATTGTATGGAATCGAGACCTGGAGATGGGGGAAAGTATATTAAAAGCGGTGGAATTCATGCCACTGTTACAAGAAACGATGAAAATGGAGTTTTTGTCTTAATGCCCTCTAAAAAAGAAAAAAAGTTTCACAAAGATGCAAGGGCAATTGTTGGAACCGTTGCTGGCGCTGGAAGACTTGAAAAACCTATAATGAAAGCAGGTAAGATGTTTCATATTAAAAAAACTAAAAGTAAACTTTTCCCAAGAACTTCAGCCATTAAGGTTAATGCGATTGATCACCCATTCGGTTCAGGTAGAGGAAAGAACCCTAAGAGTAAAATTGCAAAAAGAAATGCTCCTCCTGGAGCAAAAGTTGGATTAATCAGACCGAGAAGAACAGGAAAGAGAAAATAACAATGATAAACATGGATGAAACAACAAAAGAAATAGAATTTGGGAATTACCTTGAAAAGATATTCGGAGAAAGTTTAAAAGATTCGAAGATAACTCTTTGGGGACACAAACACACTGCAGTGATTAAAGATGAAAATTTATTTAATAATCTTGCTAGAGCCTTTATGGCAGATAACCTAAAAAAAACATACTCTTTACACTATTATGTTGAATTTGGAAATAATAGTTGGTCAATTGCTCTTGATAATGATTTAACAAAAAAATTTAAAGAAAAATACGGAGAAAATTATACATTTAATTAAAATGACAAATGAAAATAACGAAGTAGAAGTAAGAAAGAAAGAACAATTGTTTAGAGGGAAATCTCTTGAACAATTGCAAGCTCTTGATGTTAGGGAATTTGCTAAATTGCTTTCTTCTAACCGAAAAAGAAATGTTTTGAGAAACTTCCAAGAACATGAGAAATTTTTAAGCCTTGTAAATGAAAAAATTAGAAAAGGAAAAAAATCGGTTAGAACTCATAAAAGGGAATTGGTTATTCTTCCAGGGTTAGTTGGAACAAAACTTCAAATTTACAATGGAAAAGAATTTTTCCCTGTGGAGATAACTTTTGAAATGATTGGACATAAACTTGGAGAATTTTCTTCAACAAGAGTTAAAACAAAACACAGTAAAGATGAAAAATCTAAAAAAGTAGCGAAGGTGAAAAAATAAAATGGCAGAAGAAAAAAATAGAGGAATAGAAAAAAAATTAACTAGGAGAACACCAGTTATTGCAAAATATGGATTTAATGATATTTTGAAAAAACCCTTTGAATTTCTATATGAATTTGGATATTATACTAAAAATGGGGCAGTAGTGTACAACCAAGGAGAATGCAATATGCAAGACGCCCATGCGTTTAAATTAGATCAAATTAGAAAAGCTAAAGGAGAGGATTTAAAAAAATTCTCTTGGGGAAATTAAAAAAATGGCAGGAACAAATACTGAAAAACCAACAGGAAAGACAGAACAAAAAAAACAAGCTATAAAAGTCCCAAAACAAAATAAGGGAAATAAAAAAGCTATAACAAAAGCTCCAGTTCAAAAAAGGGAAGAAATTATTGAAGAAAATAAAATTGAAACAAAAGTAGAAGAAAATAAAACTGAAATTGAATCAAAAGGAGAAAAATCTGAAGTTGAAACAAAAATTGAAGAAAATAAAACTGAAGTAAAAAAGGAAAAAATTGAATTTAAAAAAGTTAAGAGAAATGAAACTTCGGTAGTTGGAGAAAATCTTCCGGTTTCAACAAAGGTTGGAATTGCAATTTGTAAATTTATTTCACAAAAAAATATTGACAAGGCAATAGAAGAACTTGAACAAGTTATAAGATTAAAAAAAGCAATTCCTATGAAAGGAGAATATTCCCACAGAAAAGGAAAAATGATGTCTGGAAAATATCCCGTTAGAGCGGCTAAAGAATTCGTCATTCTTTTGAAAAGCTTGAAAAGTAATGCTATTCAACATGACATTGAAAATCCTATTATTACTGAAGCCATAGCAAACAAAGGTTCAACTGGTTATACCTCGGGTGGAAAAACAAAAAAAAGAACTCATATTAAAATAGGTTGTAAACAAAAAGCAAAGGAGAACAAAAAATAAAATGGAAGAAAAAAATACAGTAAAATTCAAAAAGGAAGAATTTGCAATGAGAGAAAAAATAAAAGAAGAAATTGGAAAAGGAAAAGTTTCAAAAGTAAAAATTGAGTATGCTCCGATTGGAGAAAGAATAATCCTTTCAACAACTAAGCCAGGATTGATTATTGGTAGAGGTGGAGAAAAAATTGAACAACTTACAGATATGATTAGAAAAAATTTCAAACTTGAAAACCCCCACATCGAAATAGATGAAATAAAGAATCCTGAATTTGATTCCCAATTAATTGGGGATGAACTTGCTCTTGGTCTTGAGAGATTTGGACCTCTTAAATTTAAAGTTCTTGCATATAAAGCTCTTCAAAGAATTATGAAAGCGGGGGCAATGGGTGCAGAAATAAGACTTACAGGAAAACTTCCTAGTGCAAGAGCAAAATCATGGAGATTTGCTCAAGGTTACCTTAAAAAATCTGGTGACACTGCAAACGCGGTTGACAGAACTCAATCGGTTGCTCACACAAAACCAGGAGTAGTAGGAGTTAAAGTTAGCATCCTTCATCCAGACACAATATTAAAAGATAGAATAAAGGTAAATGATCAACTTTTAAACAAACTAAAAACAAATATGGAAAAAGAAAATTCAAAGATAAAAAAGGGAGCAAAGAAAAAATAAAATGGCAATCTTAAAATCAAAAGAAATTCGGAGAATGGGAAAGAATGAAAAAGAAATGAAATTGAAAGAATTAAAAATGGAATTGATTAAATCGAGAGCTAAAAGTTCTCAAGGAACAAGTTCAAAGTCCAGAGAAATAAAAAAAACAATAGCGAGGTTATTAACAATAAAATAAATATGGAAATATGTCCAAAATGTGGTCTACCAAAACCAGCGTGCGTTTGTGAACAAATAGGAAAAAGTTCACAAAGAATAAGGATTGCAAATGATAAAAAAAGATACGGAAAAATCGTTACTCTTATTTCCGGATTTGATAGCACAATAGACATAAAAAAAATCGCCAAGGAGTTAAAAAACCGTCTTGCTTGCGGAGGAACCGTAAAGGATGGAACAATTGAACTCCAAGGAGAACATTCCAAAAAAATAAAACCAATCCTTGAAAAACTAGGATTTGACGCAGAATCAATAGAATAATGGTAAAAAAAACAAAAACTAAAAAAATGGGAAATAAAAAAACCGTAAAGGAAATAGTTAGCACAGCATGTAATGATAAAGATTGTCCAGTTCATGGAAATTTAAAACTTAGAGGAAAAACATTCAAAGGAAAAGTAGTTTCAAAACACGAAAAAAGAATTGCAATTGAATTTGAAAGAATGATTTATTTAAGGAAGTATGAAAGATATGGAAAAACAAAAACAAAAATTCATGCAAGACTTCCAAGATGCATGGAAAAAGATGTTGAAATTGGAGATATGGTTAAAATAAAAGAATGTAGACCTCTTAGTAAGATTATTCACTTTGCATTTTTAGAAAAAATAAATACTGGAGAAGATAAAAAATGAAAGTAAATCAACCAAGTAGGTTTATAGAAAGATTTTCATGCATTAAAATTTACGGAGGTAAATTTAAATGAAAGCGATAAGTGCGAGAACAACTGCAGGATGTAATATTGGAACTCAAATGATGGCTGCTGACAATAGTGGAGCAAAGGTTGTAAAGATTGTATCAGTTAAAAGAGGAAAAGGAAAAAAGGGAAAACAAATGTGTGCAAAATTAGCAGATTGGGTTAAAGTTTCGGTAAAATCTGGAAATCCTGAAATGAAAGGAAAAGTTTTCGACGCAGTTTTGATTAGACAAAAAAAACCATTCAGAAGATTAAATGGAGAAAGAATCGCTTTTGAAGATAATGCTGTTGCACTTTTGAAAGATGATAAGGGAAATCCGAAAGGAACACAAATCAAAGGACCAATTGCAAAGGAGATAATCGAAAGATGGCCTCAGGTTGCCAAAATCGCTTCGATAGCACATTAAAATGAAAAGATTTTCAAAACACTGGATAGCAAGTAAGAAACCGAAAAAACAAAGAAAGTACACAGCAAACGCTCCAATTCATATAAAAAGAAAAATGTTGAGTGTGAATTTAGTTAAAGAATTGCGTGAAAAACATAAAATGAGAAATGTTGAAGTTAGGAAGGGGGACACAGTAAAAATAATGCTCGGAAAATACAAAAATAAAAAAGCAAAGGTTTCGGAAATAAAAACAAAAAAAATGAAAATTTATATTGAAGGAATTCAAAACAAAAAACAAGATGGTTCAATGGCAAATATTCCCTTTAGAGCATCTAACCTTCAAATAGTTGAGTTGAATATTGAGGATAAAAAAAGATTCAAAAAAACAAAAATGGAAACCTCTAAAAACAAGGATAAACCTGAAGTTAAAATAGAAAAAGATTCAACAAAAATCCAAAAGGAGAATAAAAAATGAAAAGACATTTGAAAAGACAAGAAGCGCCAAAGAATTGGCCGATACCAAGAAAAGGTTCAAAGTTTGTAACTAAAAATAATTCAAAAGGAATACCCCTCCTAATAATTTTAAGAGAAATTATGAAAGTTGCTCAAACAAGAAAAGAAGTAAAGCAAGCTATCCATAAAAAACACCTTTTAATTTGTGGTAAACCTGTTGTTGATGAAAAGAAAAGTCTTGAACTTTTTGATGTTTTGACAATAACTCCTTCAAAAAAGAATTACCGATTAGTTCTTTCAGAAAAGGGAAAGTATGATATTAAAGAAATTTCTGTGGGAGATTCAAAGAATAAAATTTCAAAAATAATTGGGAAAAAATCAATTAAAGGAAAAAAGATGCAAGTTAATTTAAGTGACGGAAGAAATTATCTTTCGGAAATAAAATGTTCTGTGGGAGATTCAGTTATAGTTGACCTCGAAAAAAACAAAATTTTAAAGACTCTTCCAATAAAGGAAAAATCAGAAGTTTTGGTTACTTGGGGTAAGCATGCAGGAACAAAAGGAAAAATATTAAAAATTGATGCGGAACAAAAAATGGTTGAAGTTGATTCGCCAGAAAAAAAATTCAGAGCACTAATTAAACAAATTATGGTTTTAGATTAAAATGGAAACAAAACAAAAAAACGAAACTCAGAATAAGATGAGAGAGATAAAAATTGAAAAAGTTGTTCTCAATGTAGGTGGAACTGGCGATTATTTGAGCAAAGGACATAAACTTTTAGAAATTATTACAAATAAAAAACCTTCAAAAACAACTTCAAGAAAAAGAATTCCTGGATTTGGAGTTAGACCTGGTTTAGAAGTTGGAACAGTTGTAACAATAAGAAAAGGGGCAGAAGAAATTTTAAAAAAGATGCTTTCTGCAATTGAAAACACAATCAGAAAAAGACAAGTAAGTGAAAACAATTTTTCATTCGGAATTCATGAATACATTGAAATTCCTGGAATGGAATACCATAGGGAGATTGGAATTATGGGGCTTGATGTTACGGTGGTTTTCAAAAGAGCTGGAAGAAGAGTAAGATTAAAAAAAATAAAAAGGGGAAAAATTCCAAAAAGACAAGTTATAACCAAGGAAGAAATAATTAAATTTATGGAAAACAAATTCCAAACGAGGTTTAAAAAATGACTGCAAGTGACTGGACAAAAATATTCAAACAATTAAATGCGAAACCTGTTGTAAAAGAAAAATACATCAAGCACTGCAAACCAAAAACAAGAAAAACTGGAATTGCAGCTCAAAAGTGTGAAAGGTGCGGAAGATTTGGAGCACACATAAGTTCATATGGACTTCACTTTTGTAGACATTGCTTTAGAGATATTGCAACGGAGATAGGTTTCAAAAAATATTCATAAAATGGCACACGATATCGTCGCAGACGCACTAAATATGTTGAAAAACGCAAGAAAGGCTAGGAAAGAAGTAATTAGAGTTAAAATTATTTCAAACTTGTTAATCGAAGTTCTAAAGATTATGAAACAAAAGGGAGCAATTAAAAAATATAAAATTGATCCTAAAGACAAATCTATAGAGATTACACTTGGTGATTTTACTGAATGTAAAGCAATAAAACCGAGATTTAGTTGCGATAAGAGTCAAATTGAAAAATATAGAAGAAGATATCTTCCCGCAAGAAATTTGGGAACAATGATTCTTTCAACAAATAAAGGACTTATTACTCATGAAGAAGCTGAGGCTGAACAAATCGGAGGTTCATTGATTTCTTACTTTTATTAAAATGAAAAAAGAACTGTTTAAACAAATTAAAATCCCAGAAGGCGTGACCGTTAATGTAGAGGACTCTAAATTAACTGCTAAAGGACCTGAGGGAGAGATGTTTAGAGAATTTAAGCTTAGTAAAGTTAAAATGGAATTGAAAGATGATAAAATAAATTTAAGTCAAAAAAGTGTTACAAAAAATGAAAAGAAAATAATGAATACTGTTGCTGCACACATAGAAAATATTGTTAATGGAGTTAAGAAAAAATTTGAATATCATTTGAAAATTTGTTACGGTCATTTTCCGTTTACAATTAGACAAGATGGAAATAGAGTTTTTATAAAAAATTTCCTTGGAGAAAAAGTTGAAAGGATTGTAGAACTTCCAAAAGGAATTGATATCGAAATAAAAAAGGAATTTATCACAATAAAGTCTGTGAATAAAGAACTTGCTGGACAAGCTTCAGCAAATTTTGAAGCGGCGACAAGAGTTAGAGGAAGGGATAGAAGAATATTCCAGGATGGAATTTACATAATTGAAAAGGATGGAAAAAAGATGTAAAATGAGAGGAAAATTTTTAAGGATGGATGTGAAAAGGTTTTCTAAATTTGGAAATGGAAGGGGAAAAAGAGCGAAATGGAGAAAACCTACTGGAAGAGATAATAAAATGAGAGAAAGTAGAAAAGGACATCCTTCACTTGTAAGTATTGGTTATAGAACAATTAAAAAACTTAGAGAAAAACTAAATGAAAAAACTCCTGTTCAAGTAATGAATTTGAAAGATCTTGAAAAAGTTAAGAAAAACGAAATTGCAATAATTGGAAAAGTTGGACAAAAGAAAAGAATTGAAATTGTAAATAAAGCAAAAGAATTGAAAGTTGAAATAAAAAATATAAATGTAAATTCGTTTTTGAAAAAAGTTGAAAAAACTAAGAAAAAAGACAAAAAAGAAGAATCACCAAAAACAGAAAAGGAAAATAAAAAATGATAATAAAGAAAAAAGAACTTGCGGCAAAGGCACTTAAGGTTGGAAAAGAGAGAATTAAATTTGTAAATTTAAGACTTGATGAGATAAAGGATGCAATTACAAAACAAGATATAAGAGATTTAGTTCTATCTGGAGCAATAATTGTTAAACCCGTAAAAGGAAGAAAAGCAAATGTAAAAAGAAAGAATAGAAGGGGACAAGGAAAAGTAAAACTAAAGGTTAATAAAAGAAAACAAGAGTATGTTAAAATAACAAGAAAATTAAGAAAACATGTTAAAATTTTGAAAGAACAAGGAAAGATAACTTCCGAAGAAGGAAAACAGATAAGAAAAGAAATAAGAAACAAAGCATTCAAAAGTAAATCTAATTTACTTTCACATATAGGAGATAAAAAATGAAAACATTGAAAAGAAGAAGAAAAGAAGGAAAAACTGATTATCTGAACAGACTTAACCTTTTGAAAAGCGAGAAGCCAAGAGTAGTTTTTAGAAAAACAAACAAACACATTATAAGCCAGTATATTGAAAGTGAATCAGCACAGGATAAAATTGTTTTTGGAGTAACTTCTAAACAACTTTTGAAACATGGATGGCCTGAAAAGTTATCTGGAAGTTTGAAATCAATTCCAGCATCTTATTTAACTGGATATCTTACTGCAAAAAAAATTCTAAAAGATAAATTGCAAGAACCAATAGTTGACTTAGGTATGCAAAGAGTTATACAAAAAACAAAAATATTTGCATTCATAAAAGGATTGATTGATGGCGGACTTAAGATTAAATGTGATAAAGAAAAGTTCCCTGAAGAAGAAAGACTACTTGGAAAAAGTGCAAAAGAAGATATTTCAAAAACAGTTCAGGAAGTTAAATTAAAAATAGACAAATTATAATGGAAGAAAAAAACAAATCTAAAGAAAAAAAAGGAATGGAAGCTTTGAAAAAAACTGCGAAAGCCTACGGAACAGTTTCTGAAGAAAAGGTAAAGAAAAAATTCAAAGATGAAGAGGAAGTTGCAGAAGAATTAATTACTGAAGAAGCAATTGAAGAAATCGAAGAAGAGATTGAAAAAATAGTTGAGGAAAAAGTTGAAGTAAAAAGAGAAAATAAGCCTTATCAGAGAAAAGATAGAAAAGCTGAAGAAAGAATTGTTCACCTTGCAGGCTGGGTTCCAAAAACAAAATTGGGAATTGATGTTAGAAACGGAAAAATAAGAAGTATGGATGAAATTCTTGACAACCATCAAAAAATTCTTGAAGATGAAATTGTGGATTTACTTCTTCCCGTAAAAACAGATTTGATTGCAATTGGGCATGCGAAAGGAAAATTTGGTGGTGGAAAAAGGAGAGCATGGAGACAAACTCAAAGAATTACTCAAGAAGGAGGAGTTATGACTTTCTCTGCTATGGCCATTGTTGGAGATGAAAATGGACACATTGGAGTAGGTGTTGGAAAAGCATCTGAAACTCTTCCAGCAAGAGACAAAGCAACAAGAAAAGCAAAATTAAACTTAATTAAAATAAGAAGAGCATGTTCAGCATTTGATTGTTCATGTGACGACCCGCACTCAATTCCATTTGAAGTTAGCGGAAAAGCTGGAAGTGTAAGAGTAACATTCATTCCTGCACCACAAGGAACTGGACTTGTTGTTGCGACTGAATTAAAAAAACTTTTGAAAATGGCAGGAATAAAGGATATATACTCGAAAACTTTTGGTAAAAAGAGAACAACATTCAATTTAATTAAAGCGGCAATGGATGCTTTGGAGAAAACAAATAGACAATGATATCGGCAATAAGAATTAAAGGATTAGTCGGAATAAATGAAGACATAAAAGAAACTTTGTTTAGACTTAGACTTAGAAGAAAATATTCATGTGTAGTAGTTGAACCTACAAAAGAAAATTTGGGGATGTTAAAAAAAGTAAGAAATTTTGTTTCATTTGGAGAAATTTCAAAAGAAACTTATGATGAACTTTTGAAAAAAAGAGGAAAAACGGTTGACGGAAAATTAAAACCTTTTTTCAGACTTCATCCTCCAAGAGGCGGAGCTGAAACAAAACTTCATTATCCTAAAGGAATTTTAGGAGAAAATAAAGAATTAGATAAACTAATCTTGAGGATGTTATAAAATGAAAATCAAAAAAAGAAAAAAAGTTTCGAGAATGCATGGAAGAGCACAAGGAACTCATGGTAGAGGAGCAAGAAAAAAAGCTAAGAAATCAGGACACAAAGGTGGAACTGGACTCGCTGGTTCAGGAAAGAGAGGAGACCAAAAGAAAACTCTTTTGTTAAAACTTTATGGATATGATTATTTTGGAAAACAGGGAGTAACTTCACGAGGAACAAAGAGAGATATTAGAAAAAGAATTAATGTCGGAGAAATTGAACTTCATCTTGAAAAATATGGAAAAAAGGGAAAAGATGGTTATGAAGTTAAATTAGAAAATTATAAAATTCTTGGAACTGGAGAAATTAAAAACAAATTGATTGTAACTTGTCTTGAAGTTTCAGCTTCTGCAAAAGAAAAAATTGAAAAAGCTGGTGGAAAAGTTACTGTGAAAGAAGTTAAGAAAATGGTAACTCCAATTGTGATTAATCCTAAGCACGAAAAAAGAAAAGCGGGCCAAGAAAAAAAGAAAGAATCTGATGAAAACTCAACTTCTAAAAAAGCTAAAGAACCAAAAGTAGATAAGAAAAAAGTTGCTAGGGAACACCTAAAAATAAGTTCTTAAATTTTAGATAAGGTATAATTCCATTGCGGGTTTATTTCATGCCTTAAAAAATTAATTTTTTTAAATTCTTCATTTGAAACTTTTTGTTTTAATTCATAAAT
>Ga0210057_1002236_pt1 | contig 27982 bp, 24 predicted proteins | sample CryGeyCG2114_010_2_FD_183968 | JGI IMG/M metagenome (GOLD analysis project Ga0210057, IMG submission 183968) | Groundwater microbial communities from aquifer - Crystal Geyser CG10_big_fil_rev_8/21/14_0.10 (SPAdes) (version 2) | ecosystem: Environmental > Aquatic > Deep subsurface > Groundwater ...
ACAGCGAGAGCGGGAGCTAACGAAACCCAAAAAGATGAAGTCTTACCAAGAAGCTGCTCGAATTTTAGGGGGGATGTTGGGCGAAAAGATGTACTTTGCGTATCGGAAAAAACTACTTTCCAGGGGCTCATTGATGGGTTTTTTGAAAAAACCTTTGGAGGCCGATAATTTTGCCGATATTTACTGGGAAAACCTAGAAGTGCTGGAAAGTTTCCCCGAGCCCTTCAAATCCAAAATAGAAAAAATGTAGATCCAATATTTAATTGAGGCGATCTTTAAAGTCTTTGCCTGGCTTAAAGCGCGGAATTTTTCCGCTGGGAATAGTCACGGGAGCTCCCGTTTTTGGATTTCGGCCCGTTCGAGATTTTCGGCTCAGTCTGGAAAATGTTCCGAATCCAACCAGCTTCACGTCGTCACCCTTGGCCACGGTCTTTTGAATGATTTCCAGAGTGGCATCTAGAAAGCTTTCAACTTGGCATTTGGTCATGGATGTTGTTTCGGCGAGTTTATCGATCAATTGACCCTTATTCATAAAACCTCGATATTTTTGCGGCAAAATGAGAATGCAGAATTAGAAAAGCTTGGACTTTGGGTCAAGATTTTTCTGGTGGTAGAGGCGGGCTTCGCCGGTAAAGGGGGCCAATGAAGCCCCCTTGTGCCCTATGAAATGGTGCAAAATTTGTCGGACTTCTTGACAGTGTTGAAATGCCGCAGAGGTGGGGCATTCGAATCTTGTCCTAAACTGAGATTCGGTCGCCAAATACCGATGCCTGTTTATTTTTTGCTGGAAAAGACCGAAGAAGTCTAGGTATGGCTCAACGTCAATTTCTTTTTATTACGTTCTGTCTGGTCCTCTTGGGGGGACTTGTTCATAGCTATCAAGTATTTAAAGATCACTTTAGTCCGGTGAAGCAAAATGCCGTGACGATACACCGGTTGCGAGAACAACTGGAGGTGGAAAAGCTCAAGCAAGCAAGACTGGAAAGTCAATTTGTGGACTTCAGAACTCAGGTCGCGCAAACTCTTCCGCAGCTGGATCAAATGCCAAAAACTCCGGCAACATTTCAGCTGCGAACTTTGGCCAGTGTCGATCAGAAAAAGATCAATGGGTTTGAACTTTCAGGAGTGCTCAGCGAAAGGGCGCGAGTTCAATTTCGTGAGGGGAACTATAAAAAGTCTTCTGAGCTATTTGCTGATTTGATCAATAAATATCCAACCTCTCCCTTGGTCGTTCAGGCTTACTTTTTTCGAGCGGAAGGCCTTTATCTGCAAGGTCGGCGGCAAGAGTGTTTGGATGTCGTAGACCAAATGATGAGCCAATTTCCCGAGAATGAATTGACGGGATTTATCATGTTGAGGATGGGGCAGATTCTCCAAATGCAAGGTCGGGCGCCAGAGGCGTCAGAAGTTTTCCGCTTGGTGGCGAGGACATTCCCCCAAAACATGGAACTAAAGACCCAGGCCGAGAGCTTGGCGAAATCAGTTGAGTGACCTCATGAACATGGGGAAGCTTCTTTTTATTCTAACACTATTTCTAGCGGTGAGTGCCACCGGCAGTACTCACAGTGCATTTTATGTTGATTTGCCAGAAGGCTGTTTTAACAAAAAAGTTTATCCCTGTGCTCTGCGTGTTCCCAGTGGATTTCTTCGTTTTGAACGAGGTCATGATGTTTTTCAGTTAGGGGAGAACAGTGATCTGGTCTTTCTCGGGCCCAAAAAATTCAAGCTCCTAAAAGGTCGGGCTTGGATTCAATCAAAGTCTGATTTGACGATCGAGGTTCAGCCCGAATTTTTGATGTCGAGCCAGGGCGAAATTTATCTCGAAAAACTCTCCAGCACCGGGATTCTTATACGAAATTTGGACTCTGAGCTCTCCATTTCTTCTAGTCGGCTACTTCCCAGCGAGGCTCTTCCCATTGGGTTTCAAAATTGGTATTCCGGGATGGGCACTCAGGGGCAAATCGTGAGGGGTGTAATTCGTCCCATTGATGGCGAGGAATTTTTGAGGTCTTGGTTGCCGTTGGCGGGGCTGTCTGTGGCCCAGGCCAAGAGAAAAGTTTCTGAGTACCGTGAGCAATGGGCTCAGGCTGTGGAGATGGCTTCTAAGCTCTATCAAGAGGTCGTCGATCGCCGCCAGGCGTCTGTCGCAGAAAAAGAGGCCCAGGTGCAGCGGGTGCGTCTCCGAAGGCAGACGGAGAAAAAGAAACTACGGGAAATTTTTTGTCAAAAAAATGGCCTCGACCGGACCTAGGCAGTGAGCCTTTTGTCTCCGGACATCAGCCTAGATCTACAAACAGCTTTTCATCTAAAAATCTAAAATATGCTATTCTGGCGTTGTCTATTGAGGAGGACAGGATGTCTTCGATCTCCAGTGCCGACAAGAAAAGCCAGAACGATGACCTGCGTGCACAGCGCGAGGAGTATCAAAATCGTCAAGCCCAAGAGGCTAAGCGCCATAAAAAGGAAGTTAAGAGCCTTTTGGAGCAGCAGGATAAAGAAGTCCAAAATTTGAAAGAGGGCTACGAAGGTAAGATTCAAAACCTCAAGGAAAAAAGTAGTCAGCAGTTGACGGAGAGAGATCTCAACAATCAGGCCAAGATTGAGCAGTTGCGGTCCATGTACACCGAGTCTTTAAAAAAGAAAAGTGAAGAGGCCGAAGCCCAGCGGCAGGCTCAGGGCGACAGCTTAAGACGTCAGATCTCGAAGGAAAGACAGATTTCTGAGCAGCAAAAAGACATTCTTTCACAAGGTTTTCGTTCGAGTCTTCAGGATCGAGACCGAAAGCTCCAAGACATTTCGGAGCGATCTCGTTCTGAAATGAAGGAAGCTATTCAAGGAAATGCCAAGAAGCTAGATATGAAGCATCGTCAGGAAATCCAGGCGATAACTGAAGACCGAGATGAAAAGACAGCGGCGGCTTCGCAAAAAATTGGCGAGGTCAAATCGGCCTATGAAAACCAGTTGAAAGACACTGTACAAAAGAGTCAGCGAGAGATGGGGCGCGCCGAAGACAATTGGATGAATGTTTATAAAGAAAAAGAGAAAAATACAGACGCCGTGATGACGGGGAAGAGCGTTCAGCTTCAGGCCGCGAGAGATCGAATGCAGGAAAGGTATGCGGGTGTTCTTCAAGCGAAGACCGGCGAGATGGACAAGGCTCGAGAAACCCTTAAAGAGCAGGCCACTGAGCGAATTGATCATCAGTTGAGGTCGGCTGAGAATGAAAATCGGCGTTTAAAAAATGATCGTTCGGTGGAAGTTTTGACGACGAAAAGAATTCGAGATCTCGAGAAAACCCATTTGATCAGTGATTACGAAAACAGAATCGATAAACTGACCCAACAGAAGGACGGACTGATTGGTCGGGTGAATGAAGTGGCCCGAGAGAACGTAGAGCAAGCCAATAATAAGAATGTCGAGCTCTTGCAGGATACCAACCGAAAGCACCAGCTAACAACGACCATGGCCAATGAACGTCACCAGGAAGACCGCAATCGGCTGGAAATGGAACATACGTCTCAGTTGCAACATTTAAGCAGTCGAACCGGGGAGCGAGTCAACAAGTTGATGAAGTTGAGCTTTGACCAGCAAAAAATGCAGGAAAAAATGCACAAGGACAACCTTGGAGCCTTAAAAAATAATTATGCCGAAGAGCTCTCGAATCAGAGAATGGCGCAGATGGAACAGCTGAAGAACACATACCTGAGGATGGATAAACGTTTGCAAGAGACCGAAGACAAATATTCGAAGAAGATCGACACCATCGTAGCCAACTCCGATGAAAAGTTCCAAGAGATGGAAAATCATTATCAAACTGAACTTCAGAAGCAGGCTCAGGCCTACGAAAGACGAATTAAGGATCAAAACAAAGCTGTCACAACAAACGAGAAGTCTCAGGAGATGAAGTTTGATACCAAAATTGCTCAACTCCAGGATGCGCATGAAAAAGAGATTGATCGTCTTGAGAAACGTCATTTAGAGCAAATGGCATCGCTTTCTCAAAAGCTCAGTTACTATAGAAAAAACACTTAAATATGTTGGTTAATCGCCGAGTTAAAATTGTGGCCACCATAGGTCCCGCGACTAAAGAAGAAAAGTCCTTGGAGAAAGCTATCCGTGCGGGCATGAATGTCGCGAGATTGAATTTTTCCCATGGCAATCACGAGGATCACCTCAAAGTTATTCACAGTCTTAGAAAGCTCACCCAGAAAATGAAGGCGCCAGTGACCATTCTTCAGGATTTACAAGGGCCGAAAATCCGGGTTGGTAAATTTGAGCATGGGTCCATCGAGTTGGTCGCTGGACAAAAAGTTCTCATTACGATGAAACCAGTGGTTGGGACCGCGGGGGTCATCCCGTCGGATTTCCCAGAGCTTGCAAAAAGTGTTGAAGAAGGCGACCGCATTTTGTTGGATGATGGTCTTCTGGAGTTGCGTGTTGTCGCGGTTCGAGATGACGAATTGGATGCGGAAGTGGTCTATGGAGGCACGTTGAAGGATCGAAAGGGGATGAATATTCCTGGACGAACCTTGGCGGTGGAGTGTTTGACCGAAAAAGATCTTAAAGATCTCGAGTTTGGGCTGACGCACAAGGTAGACTATGTTGCGCTTAGTTTTGTTCGGCATGGGAAAGACATTCGACAGCTCCGAGACTTAATTGACGCGAAAAATCCCGAGACGAAAATCTGCGCAAAAATTGAAATGTTGGAGGCGATTGAAAATTTGGAAGAAATTGTTCGCCTGTCAGATGCTGTGATGGTGGCGCGGGGGGATCTTGCTGTTGAGGTTGGACAGGCACGGCTGCCTGGATTTCAAAAGCAGATCATTCATGTGGCCAATCAGATGAACAAACCAGTGATCACAGCGACCCAGATGTTGGACTCGATGGTTGAAAATCCTCGGCCAACCAGAGCGGAAATCACCGATGTCGCAAATGCCGTCTTGGACGGAACAGACGCAGTGATGCTTTCGGCAGAGTCCGCCAGCGGGAAGTACCCATTTCGCTGTATTCGCACCATGCATGAGATTATTGTTGAAGTCGAAGACAAGATGGAGAAGTTTTATAAAATTTCTTTGGAGAACGAATTTCTGAGCCCAGCAGGGGCCATTGGTGCGAGCGCCAGTCTCAGCGCTCTGAAGCTGGATGCAAAGGTGATTTTGTGTCTGACCTCTTCGGGGCGGACGGCCAATATTATTTCTGGATTTCGACCCAAGGCCCGCATCGTGGCAGTGACCGATGAGCTTGAGACTTTGAATCGTCTCGAGTTGATCTGGGGTGTGCAGACCTTGCCCATTCGGCCCTACTCGAATCTGGAGCAAGTGGTTGAACAGTGTGAAAAGATCTTGGTTCAATATGGTTTGGCAAAAACCGGAGACAAAGTGGTGATGACCTATGGTCAACCGATCTACGGTGGATCGAAAACAAATACTCTTTACATTTTCACGCTCGGTGGCGAACAGTATCAGCGTTTATCGGATGAAGACTTGCCTCTTCGTTATCGCCGCGACATGACGCTGATCGAATAGAAATCTTATCGACTTCCAGAATTGAGCGGCTGAATCGGCGGACCCATGGGTGCCAACCAAGACGGCGAAAATCCCAGGGCGTTGACTGGAATAAAATAGCACATTGAGCAGGGTTGAAGCATCATTCCAGGTCGTTGAAATGTCAGAGTCTCCATCGAAGGAAGATAGATATCATAGTTGGATGAAGAACGAGACTCGCGATAGAGCGAACCCGAATAGGTGCTTGCTGGTGGCGGAGTTGTGATCGAGGGTGATGGGTCTTGACTGAGTTTTGTGGGCTGCGCAGGTGGTTTCAGTCTTTCGAGGTTGGTATTGATTTTTTCCATGGTATTTCGAACGATGGGCTCAGTTTTTGCCGGCGCGGGCTCGGTCACTGGGCGAGCGTCAGTCAAGAAGGGTGGCGTTTGTGATCTTTCGAGGAGATTCAGGGCCTGTTGGCAATATTCCCGGGCGTTTCTGCCAGCCGCAAGAGATCGCAGATTGTGTTGCTTTGTCCACCAGCCATCGAAGGCTTCATCGATGTCGCGGGGTCGTTCCGAGGCGCTTCTGCAGGCTGTTTTATTCGAGTTTTTCTTGAGCCATGCTCCGGCTTCTTTCTTGAGGATTTCATACCGAGGGTTTTGTGCTGTCATATAGTCTGCGGTCATCGTTTTAAGTTTCTCGGGCTGGTCTTCGGGTTGTTTGCAGTAATGGCTGGCAACAATTAGAAAACTTCGGGACATGAGCTCTTGCCCCATGGAAGTTTGATCCAAGGGACAGGCGGAATGATTGTTTGCCTGATCGGGTCCGGGGGCGGGGAGTGCCGTGGCAAAAAGATGACTGGAAAAAAATAGGAAGGGAAGAATGGAAATGAAAAATATTTTCATCAGTTACCTCTTTACTTTGCCGAGGGCGTAAATGATCTGCCAATAGGGGGTGACTTTGTCGAGCTCATCCGGAGAGAAACTGGACATAATTTGTTTATCATCGCCAATGGTGTGATCGCCAATCAATTTTTTTTCAACCAAACAAAGAGTTTCTTCGGGTTTGATAACAAAACCAATTTCCTTCATAGAGTCATTTTGAACCTGAGTCAGATTCAGAGCCACCATGCCTTTGTCATTTTCCGTGAGCTGCTTTGCGAAATGGAGAAGACCTGTGAGCAGTTTGAGCTCATTTTCTTTGATCAGGGTGCGATCAGATTCTTTTTTGAAGAGCCATTCATTGTGCCAGTCGACAAAAGAAAATAAAAAATCCGGTTGATGATTGATGATCTGCTGGCGGCCTTCCCCCAGATCTTCAATTTTCACCATCTTTAAGCCTTCAAGAGTTTCCAAAAGCTTTTGCATTTTATGAGCGGCTTCTTGGAAAATCTGAATGGTGTAGTTGCGCAGCAAATACCCATTGATGGTTAAACTTTTTTTATCTTCGCTGGGTTTTCCATAACGATGGCCGACGAAATTTAAAATGGCCACCAACTTGTTCATCGTGTGCGGCGGAAAAAGATCGTCATCAGTTTCATTTCGTTCAAGTTGTTTAATGCGTTGATTGGCATTTCGAAGATGATCATTCACCGTCCGCATGATGGCTTTGCACCACTCAGGGAAACTCTGAAATTGGGCATGGAGAGCCTTGTAGGGAAGGGCAATGACTTCGCTGTCCTTGAGCGCCTTCACCGAAGCGGAGCGTGGTTTGTTGTCGAAGAAGGCCATTTCGCCAACCATGGCGCCGGGGCCAATTTCCGCCAACACAATTTCAGAGGTTTGTTTGGTCTTAACTACTGCAAACTTGCCGCTTTTGACGACATACATAGAATCAGGTGGATCACCTTCTCGAAACAGATAGTGATCACGCTCAATTTTCTTCGGTCCATTTGTCGCTGACATCTCTTTTATTTTAGCGATGTTGGCCCAAGGAGTCCAAACCCAAGGCCCTTTCTAGCCTGGACCAAGGTAGCGTCCACCTACATGGGTTTGCAGTCGGGTGCGATTTTCATTTTGCCCTCGGTGGCAGCGAGGACTTTTTCTGGGGTTAGGTCGGGGGCATATTCCCGTAAAACAAAACCTTCGGGGGTGACGTCGATGACGCCAAAGTCAGAGACAATTTTTTGAATGCAGCCGACGCCAGTTAAGGGCAGGGTGCATTTCGTTTTCAGCTTCGAGCGGCCCTCTTTGTCGGTATGTTGCATGGCTACAATCACCCGACGAGCGCCAGCGACCAAATCCATCGCGCCGCCCATGCCTTTGACCATTTTGCCAGGAACCATCCAGTTGGCGATGTCTCCGGTTTCAGAAACCTCCATCGCACCCAAGACGGTGAGATCTACGTGGCCTCCGCGAATCATCGCAAAACTGTCAGCAGAAGAAAAAAAACTCGCGCCTGGAACTGTTGTCACCGTTTGTTTCCCGGCATTGATGAGGTCAGGATCGATATCTTTTTCCAGCGGAAATTGGCCCATTCCAAGGAGTCCATTTTCACTTTGAAACATCACTGACTTGCCTTCAGAAATATAGTTGGCAACCAGGGTGGGAATGCCAATCCCTAGGTTCACGGTGAATCCATCTTGAACTTCCAGAGCAATTCTTTGCGCGATTTGATCCCGAGTGAGTGGCATAGTCAGGCTTCCTTTCTGACAGTTCTTTGTTCGATGCGTTTTTCGTAATTCACACCTTGAAAAATTCTTTGCACATAGATTCCGGGGGTGTGAACTTCATCCGGATCCAGTTCTCCAGGCGCCACCAGGTGTTCGACCTCAGCAACAGTGATTTTCCCAGCCGTGGCGGCAACGGGATTAAAGTTTCTGGATGTTTTTCTGTACACCAGATTGCCAAAATGATCGCCCTTCCAAGCTTTGACAAATGCAAAATCGCCCTTGATGGCTCTCTCCAGGATATATTTGCGCCCCTCAAATTCACGAACCTCTTTGCCTTCGGCGACAAGAGTGCCGACCCCTGTGGGTGTGTAAAACCCAGGGATGCCAGCTCCGCCTGCGCGCATACGTTCTGCCAGAGTCCCCTGGGGGCAAAATTCGAGTTCAAGTTCTCCGGCCAGATACTGCTTTTCAAAAGTTGCATTTTCTCCGACATAGCTTGAAATCATTTTGCGAATCTGTCGGGTCTGTAAAAGCAGACCCAGTCCGCCGTCATCGACGCCGGCATTGTTAGAAACACAGGTGAGATTTTTAGCGCCGCTGGCTTTGAGAGCAAGAATAGAGTTTTCCGGGATTCCACACAGACCAAAACCACCCAGAATTAGCGTCATGCCATCTTGAACACCAGCAATAGCTGACTTCGCGTCCGCAAAAACTTTTTTGGCCATATCTAAGCCCTTTCCACGATCAAGGCCACGGCTTCGCCGCCGCCGATACAAAGTGTTGCCAATCCATATTTTTTTCCGCGTTCTTGTAAAGCATAACAAAGAGTTGTCAGGATTCTAGCGCCGCTGGCGCCAATCGGGTGGCCGATGGCAATTGCCCCGCCATGCACATTGACCTTGTCCGCCGGAATTTCCAGTTCTTTCATCGCCGCCATCGTCACATTGGCAAAAGCTTCGTTGATTTCCCAAAGATCAATGTCACCCACTTGAAGCTGAGCTTTTTTCAAAGCCGCTTTGATCGCGCCGACCGGAGCGGTTGTGAACCACTTCGGATCTTGGGCGAAAGTTCCGTGAGCAACAATTTTAGCTAGTGGTTTCACGCCGCGGGTTTGCGCGGTCTTCTCGCTCATCAGTACAAAAGCGGCGCCACCGTCGTTGATTTTTGAAGCATTGGCGGCGGTGATCGTGCCCTCTTTTTCAAAAGCAGGGCGGAGGCTTGGAATTTTATCAAAACGCGCATTGCCGGGTTCTTCATCTTTGTCGATGAGAACGGTGCCTTTTCGGTCTTTGACTTCGACGCCAACGATTTCTTTTTGAAAAAGATTTTTGTTTTGGGCTTCTTGAGCTTTTTTATAAGAGTTGATCGCGAACTCGTCTTGTTGCTCGCGCGTGAACTTGTATTCTCGAACACAAAGCTCGGCGGCGTTGCCCATGTGCCAGTTGTTATAGGGGTCCCACAAGCCGTCTCGAATCATCGAATCAACAATCGGCACAGAGCCCATTCGGTAACCTGTGCGAGAGTTCTCCAAAAGATGGGGCGCCAGGCTCATGTTTTCCTGGCCACCAGCCACGGCGATTTGTGAATTTCCAAGCGCAATTGAATCTGCGGCGAGCATCACGGCCTTCAGTCCTGAACCACAAACTTTGTTGATGGTCATGCAGGCTGTCGAAGGGTTGAGGCCGGCTGCGATTGCGGCCTGTCTTGCGGGGGCTTGGCCCACGCCAGCGGTCAGCACTTCACCCATGATGCACTCGTTGACTTCATTGGGGGCGACCTGAGCGCGTTTGAGGGCCTCACGGATCGCGGCGGCGCCGAGTTGAGGGGCTGGCATTTGAGAGAATACTCCTTGAAACGAACCAACTGGGGTGCGAGCTGCTGAGGCGATGACAACCTTTTCCATAAACTTTCCTTTCAGAACTTTTGCTTTTCATTTGGGACCTCACAAGGCACACTTTTTTTATAGAGGTGTCAATACATGAAGACTGCAGTCAAAAATTTCTCGTCTCGTCCGTCGGGCTCCATTTCTTGGGCCATTCAATTTCTGTTTTTCGCTGGGATTTTTGCCACTGTGGGTCTTTCGGCTCGGGCCGCCACAAACACCGACTGGCCTTTGAAAAATTTTGATCGATTATTGATTTCTGTTCCCGAAGCCACTCTGCGTATAAACGGAGAAGCAGGAGCAAAAACTTTGCGCGTCAGCCTTCAGGAATCGGCCGCCGAAGACTTTGAAGTGCAGTTAAATGGAGCACGCCTAGAGATTCATCCGAAAGCAGAGATCGACAAGGAAAGTTTCGGGCAGGTGTCTGCCAAAAAACGAGTGATTGAGATCACTGGCGCTCCGGTGGCCCTTGAAGTGCATATATTTTCTGGCCAGGTTCAGTTATCTGACTGGAGCAAAGACAGCCTCATTCATGTGCAAAAGGGTAAAGTCTTGGCGCGCAACGGTTCGGCCGCGTTGGTTGCTCATGTGCAAAACGGTGAACTGATGGTTTTAGATCATCAAGGAAAATTGAATGCGGATACGTATAAGGCGACAGTCCAGATTAAAAGCCTCACGGGAGATGCCGACATCGAGAGCTTTTTGGGAGATACTCAAATTGATCGAGCCAAGGGCTTTTTGTCATTGAAGCAGGGGCAGGGTTCTTCAAAAATTGTCAACAGCTCGGGCACTTTGCAGTTTGAGCTGACAAAAGGTGTTTTAAATTCTCAGGGCTTTAACGGTCGCGTGGAGGGGCAAACTCAGGAAGGACCGGTGAATATCACCGTCGATGGGGACAGCGATGTGAACGTGAAGTCTCAGTCCGGTCGCGTGACGATCCGCCCTTCTAGCAAGTCAGGAGCTTGGCTGAATGTCACCTCGGCGGAGGGGGATATTTATGGGCCGTCGTATATGCGGGTTAGCCGTGAGGGAAGTCAAAAAAGTTTGAGGGGCCGACTTCGCGGAGATGTTCAAAAGGGAAGCATTGTTGTGCGCAGCCAAGACGGGGTCATTGTCATTCGCTAACGCAAAGGGCAATCGCTGTTGACAGGGGCACTGAAATCGTTCAAGCATCCTTGTCTATGGCAAAAACAGCAAGGAAATCTGTGAAAAAACCAGCTGCAAAATCAGCGTCCAAAACGGCATCAAAATCGAGCTCTAAGTCGGCAAAATCTGCTGGCAAAAATAACGCAAAACAACAAAAAGCAAAACCAGCGGCCAAGGCAAAAGCCACTGAAAAAGCGGACAAAAAGGTGAAGTCTAAATCTTTGTTAAAGTCCGTTGGCGAAGCTGCCAAAAAGCTTTTGAGCAAAGAGAAAACTCCGGAAGCTGCGAAGGCCGCAAAAGCTCCTGTCGAGCCCAAAACTTTAAAGTCCTTGAAAAAAGAAAAACCAGGAAAAAAGAAAAAAGAGAAAAAAGGCAAAGAGGGCTTTGATCTCGAAGATGATTTGTTGGATTCCGATGAAGAGATTGGTTCCGAAGAAATTCCTGATCTTTCTGAATTTGATGAAAATGAGACTGAAGAAGAATCCTTGGATGATGGCAGCGAAACTGAGGCTGCTATGGGTGAGTACAAACCCTCGTCGGATGACGAAGTCATCCTGACAGACGCCGATGGTCGCAGATATTGCCGCGTGCGCGAGTGCGATCAAGCCGCCAGTGTCGAGGGTTATTGTCGTTACCATTATCTGCTCTTGTGGAAACGTATCCAAGTTCGCCGAAAAATTTTGGCCGATGGGAAGCTGGAACGTTACGTAGAAGAATTGACTTCTCGATACCCGGATAAATTCTTGGAAATGATCCGCAAAGATCTGCGCACTGAAAAAGAATTCCTGAATGCCATTGCAGAACTTGAAATCGACGAGTCTGCAGGAGACAGCGATTTCGAGGATGAAGCACAGAACTTTATCGACGAAGTCCGTGGCATCACCACCGACTCTGGAATGAGCGACGAAGAAGAGTTCTAGGGCCTGATGATTGCTGCGATACTTAATTTTTTCGCCGAATGGGTACTAGGATCAGCGTGATTGTTGTTGGAACAGTTGTGGCAAGGTTAGTCTCCTAGTTGGATTCGCCTCCGGCCTCAGTGCAGATTCTCTTTTTTCTTTTTCCCAGAAAATATTGTGGGGGTTGAGGTGTCTTCGACTTCGATGGTTTCTTCGGCGATGTCTAAGGCATCGTCGCTGTCGAGGTCTTGGACCAGGCCTTCAGCTTCTTCACCCAAAAGGGCGTTGGCTTGGGCTTCAAGGTCTGAGTTTTCCGTGGAGAATTGCAACCACAGAGCTCTTTTATTGAATTCGTATTCTTTCCAGGAGTAAGGGAAATCGGGTTCTTCCTCTTCGCCGGTGTCAAAGTACTCTTTCATCATGCTGGCAGCTGCATCCACGCAGTCGTGAATGCGCTCAAGAGTGTCTTTGTCTTTGGTCGAATGCTCGATGGAGACTTCGAAATTGGCTTGGCGGAGGCGGCCTTTTTCCAAGATGCCGACGCGCAGCAAAATTTCTTGAGGATAGATTTTTCCCTCGATAATGAGCTTGGCGTTGTTCAGCTCAGCCTTGAACCCTTGCGTGAAAACATCCTGCAACTGTTGCAGATATTCTTTCGGGAAAGCGGTCCATTTTTTGGAGGATTTCAGTCTTGGATTCATATTTGACACCTCGGAAGCCCGTCCGTATAACCCATTGCAGTCTCTGACACAATAAGGAAAATCAAAGTGGATTTGTCTTCAGAAAATTTGATTCCACAAGTGCAACACTCTGACGTAGGTCATGGCCGGGGCGTTTACGTGTCCACCTATGGCTGCCAGATGAATGTCAATGACTCAGAACGAATGTATTCCCTGCTAGAAATGGCAAATTTCACTCCGGTGGCGAGTCCCGAGCAAGCTTCTCTGATCATCATCAATTCGTGCAGCGTGCGTGAAAAGCCCGTGCACAAAGTTTTCTCCGAAGTTGGAAAGTACCGGAAGCTGAAACAAAAAAATCCAGAGCTCAAGATTGGCGTTGGTGGCTGTGTCGGTCAGCAGGAAAAAGAAAATCTGATGAAAGACCAACCCATGATCGACTTTGTCTTCGGCACTGATGCCATCGATCAGCTGCCGACGATGGTGGCGCAGGCCTTTGCCGGCGAGCACCGTTTGGTCAAAGCTCAATTTCAGCACCGAGCGCCCTATCATGTCGAGACCTTGGTGCGAAATCCCGGGGTGTCTACTTTTGTGAATATCACCAAGGGCTGCGATAACTTTTGTACTTTCTGTGTTGTGCCGTACACTCGGGGCCGGGAAAAAAGCCGACCGCTGAAGCATGTTCTTCAAGACATCAATGAGCTTATTGGCCGTGGGGTCAAAGAGGTCACCTTGCTCGGGCAAAACGTCAATTCCTATACGTCGGATTGTGGAGCTGATTTTGCTGACCTGATGGAGAAAGTGGCCCAAGAAACCAAGATTGAGCGGATTCGGTTCACGACCTCTCATCCAAAAGATTTTAACCAGAAATTGGTCGATGTGATGTACGCGAATCAACCAAAGATCTGCGAATACATCCATTTGCCGTTTCAGAGTGGAAACTCTCGAGTTTTAGAAACGATGAACCGGGGTTACAGTCGTGAAGAGTATTTGCAAAAAATTGAAATGATCAAAAAAGCGATCCCCAATGTTGTGCTCTCAACAGACATCATCGTTGGATTCCCTGGGGAAACTGAAGAGGAGTTTAAGGACACTCTGAGCTTGGTGCAAGAAGTGGGTTTTGAAACAATATTTGCTTTTAAATACTCGCCTCGTCCTTTTACCAAGGCGGCTCGGTTCGAAGGACAGATTGATGAAGTTACAAAGTCTGATCGGCTGACCAGATTATTTGAAGCCCATGATTTAATGGCCCGCGAGTTGGTGAAAAGATACGAGGGGCAGACGCTTGAAATTTTGATCGAAGCTTTTGATGAGAAGAGGGGCAATCTTTCGGGCCGCTCATCACAGAATAAACTGGTTTATATGCCAGGTGATGCGAGTTTGATTGGTAAAACTATGCCGGTGAAAATCACCAAGGCTTTTCCCGCCGTTTTGCGCGGAGAAATTCTGCCGGTTCAATGAAAACAGTTTTCCCCATTGAACATTACGAAGAATACAAAATTGTCGAGAGTCGGCTGATTCGATTGGCGCCCTATGCGATGGCCTTGAATCAAGATCCTTCGAAGCCTCTTTTGCTCTTGAAAGACAAGTCCGGTCAGCATGTTCTGCCGGTGACTTTGAATCCCGTCGAGGCTGGCACGGCTTTGCAATCTTCCTCTCACAGTTTGATTCCAACCACACCCCACAAGGTTACCCAGTTGTTATTGGAATCATTAAAGATGAAGGTCGAACGTTGCGTGTTTGTGGAAATCAAAGGTCATTGCCAGTATGTCAGACTTTTTATCGACGGACATCCCAATGAAGAGTCTTTGAAAGTTCGGGCGGATGAGGCCATGTCTCTTTGTCTGCATCTCAATGTGCCATTTTATGCGACTCGAAAGTTTATGAATCGCAGCCGAACGATGCAGGCGGATCTTGAGGGATTGGCACAGGTGCAGTCCTCACAGCCAGATGTTTTTACACGAACGCATCAGTATCTTTTGTAGGGGGCATTCATGAAAGCTCAGCTCATCACCGTGCGGGGGGCGACGCCGCAAATTGGCAAAGATTGTTTTTTGGCCAGCAACGCCACCCTGATCGGCGATGTTCAGATCGGTGATGGGTCGTCGATCTGGTACCAAACGACTTTGCGAGGGGATGTGAATTCCATCCGCATCGGCAAAGAAACCAATGTCCAAGACGGCACAGTGATTCATGGAACCTATCAAGGTTTTGCTACTTTTTTAGGCGACCGAGTGACCATTGGCCATATGGTGGTTCTTCATGGATGCACGGTGGGCAGTGGTTCATTGGTCGGCATGGGTTCGATCGTCATGGATGGAGCTGAAATTGGTGAGCACTGCCTGGTTGGCGCGGGGAGTCTAGTGACAGAAGGTTCCAAGTTTCCACCACGAAGCTTGATTCTGGGTCGGCCGGCCAAGGTGAAGAGAGAATTGACCGCAGAAGAGATTGATTTACTCGAAGAGTCTGCGGACAATTATCTTCTCTATAAATCTTGGTACTGAGCCTGTGTTCGTACTAAAGTAGTCCTGGTACTCGATTGATCCAATTCAATGGGTATCCAAGGAGAACTGGCGTTCAAGCGCTGACTGCACAACCTGGATGGTGAAAATGGAAGTGGCACTGACTTTTGACGATATTCTTTTAGTCCCTCAATATTCAGAAATTGTTCCCTCGGAGGTGGATACCTCCAGTGATTTTGCGCGGGGGAAAAAATTAAATATTCCTATCGTTTCGTCCGCCATGGACACCGTCACCGAGAGCAAGGTGGCGCAAAGAATGGCGCAGATGGGGGGGTTGGGAATCATTCATAAAAATCTTTCGATGGAAGATCAGGCTCTCGAAGTTGAAAAAGTCAAAAAATATGAGTCCGGAATGATTATTGATCCCATTACTCTGGGGCCTGATCAGTTGATTTCAGAGGCCTTGCTGCTGATGGGAAAATACAAAATCAGCGGAGTTCCCATCACTGTTGATGGAAAGTTGGTTGGAATTTTAACCAACCGAGATCTGCGTTTTGAGACCAATACTCGTCAGCCCATTAAGAAACTAATGACCACTGAGGGGTTGGTGACGGCGACCGTTGGTACAACGCTGGAGCAAGCCCGCAAGATTTTGCAAAAACATCGGATCGAAAAATTACCGATCGTCGATAAAAACGGCATGCTTAAGGGGCTGATCACGATTAAAGACATTGAAAAAGCTCAGACCTTTCCACGCGCGACCAAGGACAGTCGAGGACGTTTGTTCGTTGGTGCGGCCGTGGGTGTTGATGCCAAGGCCTTTGAGCGAGTGGAGGCACTGGTAGCTGCGCACGCAGATGTGATCGTGGTCGATACAGCTCATGGTCACTCGAAAAATGTTTTGGATATGGTCCAACGGGTTTCAAAGACTTTTAAAGATGTGATTATCATGGCTGGTAATGTGGTGACCAAAGAAGGAACCTTGGCCTTGATGGAAGCGGGCGCTGATGTCGTGAAGGTCGGCGTTGGCCCCGGAAGTATCTGCACCACCCGTGTGGTCGCAGGAGTGGGGATGCCGCAAATCACAGCGATCATGGAGTGCTCAAAGATTGCCAAGAAAAAAGGAAAGACCATTATTGCCGACGGAGGAATCAAATACTCTGGCGATATCACCAAGGCTCTGGCTTTGGGTGCAAATTCGGTCATGATTGGAAATCTCATTGCGGGGGCCGAAGAAAGTCCCGGCGAAACAATTTTGTATCAAGGACGGACTTATAAAACTTATCGTGGAATGGGTTCTATTGGCGCTATGGCTTTGGGTTCTAGAGATCGTTATGGTCAGATGGATGTGATGGACGACAAACTCGTGCCCGAAGGGATCGAAGGCAAGGTTCCTCACAAAGGGCCAGTGGCTGGGATTATTCATCAACTGGTCGGCGGAATCCGGGCAGGGATGGGTTACATGGGAGCACAGACCATGGACGATCTGCAAAAAGATCCTCGCTATGTGAGAATCTCGGCGCAGGGGCTCCGAGAGTCTCACGTGCATGACGTGAGCATCACCAAAGAAGCTCCCAATTATCGAATGGAATAGAAAACGGAAAAAATGGAAAAGCATACTTTTTTGGTTCTTGATTTTGGGTCTCAACTCACTCAGCTCATCGCGAGGCGTTTGCGCGAGCTCGGATATTATTCTGAAATTCATCCCTACAATCTGAGCTTAGAAAAAATCAAAGCTTTGAAGCCTGTCGGAATTATTCTCAGCGGCGGCCCCAATTCGGTTTATGAAGAAGGCGCGCCTTACCGGCCGGTGAAAGAGCTTTTAGATCTGGCTCCTTTGTTAGGAATTTGTTACGGCATGCAATTGATTGCCAAAGATCTTGGCGGTGTTGTCGAAAAAAGCTCGCATCGAGAATACGGATTTAATCGCATTCAATGGAGTCAGTCTGCGGGCCTTCAAGAGACATCGCAAAAAGTGTGGATGTCCCATGGAGATATTGTCAGACAGCCTCCCGCCGGTTGTCAGGTCATTGCGACATCGGAAGGGAATCACCCAGCTGCGATGAAGGGCGAAAGAATTTTATCTTTGCAATTTCATCCAGAAGTGGCCCACACGGAACAGGGTGAAAAAATTCTCCAATATTATGCGCAAAATATGTGTCGGGTTGAGCCCGATTGGCGAGCTCCACAGATTGCGGAGCTTTTACAAGAGCAGGTTCGACAGAAGGCAGGAGCCACTGATCACGTTTTGGTGGGCCTGAGTGGAGGAGTGGATTCTTCGGTGGTGGCGACTTTGTTGACGAGGGCTTTAGGGCCAGAGCGCGTGCACTGTGTTTTTGTGAACAATGGGCTTTTGAGACAGAATGAATTTCGGGATGTCATGGCCCAATATGAAAAAATTGGTTTGAACGTGAAGGGCGTTGACGCTACTGGCGAGTTTCTGACGGCTCTCAAGGGACTGAGCGACCCTGAGCAAAAACGCAAAGCCATTGGTCGGGTGTTTATTGAAATTTTTGAAAAATCGATGGATCCACAGTGGCCGATCAAGTGGTTGGCTCAGGGGACTTTGTATCCCGATGTGATTGAAAGTGTTTCTTTTCACGGAGGTCCCAGTCAAACAATCAAGTCTCATCACAATGTGGGTGGATTGCCTGAAAAAATGAAATTGGGTTTGATCGAGCCGGTCCGGGAGCTTTTTAAAGATGAAGTGCGCCGAGTGGGAGCCGAGCTGGGTTTGCCAGCGGAGATGTTGGGTCGGCATCCTTTTCCAGGGCCGGGTCTTGCAATTCGAATCATGGGAGAAGTGACGGAGCCCGACCTGCAGGTTCTCCGCGAAGCTGATCATATTTTTATTTCTCACCTGCGTGAGAAAAAATTGTACGACAAAATTTGGCAGGCCTTCTGTGTTTTGTTACCTGTGAAGACCGTGGGTGTTCAGGGTGATGGTCGCACTTACGACAAAGTCCTGGCGTTAAGAGCGGTGACTTCGAGTGATGGGATGACGGCAGACTGGTACCCCTTTGAGTTTGAATTTATGCGAGACGTTTCCAACGAGATCACCAACAAAGTTCATGGTGTGAATCGTGTTGTTTATGATGTCACCAGCAAGCCTCCTGGCACCATTGAGTGGGAGTAGTCGACGTGAGTTTTGTGCATCTCCACACCCATTCAGAATATTCATTGCTCGAGGCCAGTACACGGGTCAAAGCTTTGGCTAAAAGAGCCGCGGAATATCAAATGCCAGCGGTGGCACTCACCGACAATGGAAATATGTTCGGGGCGATTGAGTTTCATTTTGCGGCCTTGGATCAAGGGATCAAACCGATATTGGGTCTCGATGTTTACATGGCGCCGGGATCTCGGTTGGTGAAATCACAGGATCGTAACGAAATTCAAAAACCAAATACTCGTTTGGTTTTGCTGGCGCAGAATTTAGATGGGTATCGAAATCTTTGCCAGATATCCAGTGTTGGATACCAAGAGGGTTTTTATTACAAGCCTCGCGTGGATTATGAAACTCTTGAAAAATACAATGAACATTTGCTGGTGCTTTCAGGGGGGCTTCGAGGGGAAATTCCTCAGTCTTTTTTGACAGAGGGTCCCGAAAAGGCTTTGGAAAAAGTTCGCCATTTGCAAAAAATTTTTGGCGACCGGTTTTATCTTGAAATGAATCGAACAGGCTTGCCGGAGTGGAAAGAGATCAATGCCTTTTTGCTCGAGGCCTCTAAGATCACCGGTGTTCCTGTGGTTGCTGCCAATGATGTGCACTATCTGGGGCAGGATGACCAAATGTCTCAAGAGGTTTTGATCTGCATTGGCACCAATAAAACCTTGCAGGATGAGTCTCGGTTTCGATTGGGAACGGACCAGTTTTATCTGAAGTCTTCGGAGCAAATGCGAGAGCTTTTTAAAGACTTGCCGGAAGCCTGTGATCGAACTCTAGAGATCGCAGATCGCTGTCAGGTGCAGTTCAAGATGAAAGATAGTGCGGGAAAAGCCATTTATCATCTGCCCAGTTTTCCGACGGAGAATGGAGCGACATTGGATGAAGAAATCCGTCGGTTGTCCAGGGCCGGTTTGGAACGACGGTTTCTGGAGCTTGCGGCTCGGGGCGAAGTGGTCGCTGAGGAAAAAAAGCCTGAGTATTGGCAGCGTTTGGATTTCGAACTTTCGGTGATCGACCGAATGGGCTTCAATGGGTATTTTCTAATCGTTCAAGACTTTATCAATTGGGCCAAGGAGCAGGGGATCCCCGTGGGACCAGGCCGAGGTTCAGGAGCTGGCTCATTGGTGGCCTATTCATTACGAATCACAGATCTAGATCCTATTCCCAACTTTTTGCTTTTTGAGCGATTCTTAAATCCTGAACGAATTTCCATGCCAGATTTTGATATCGATTTCTGTCAGGATCGTCGTCAAGATGTCATCCAGTACGTGACCAACAAGTACGGCGCGCCCTCGGTTTCTCAGATCATCACTTATGGAAAATTGCAAACACGAGCAGCGATCAAAGATGTGGGCCGAGTTCTGGGGATGAGTTTTGCCGATGTCGATGTGGTGACCAAACTGGTTCCCGACAAACTCAATATCTCGCTGAAGGAAGCTCTAGAGATGGAGCCGCGTCTTCGGGAAATGATCGAGATGAACCCACAGGTTGCAACCTTGATGGATTTAGCTCAAAGGGTCGAGGGGATGGTTCGTCATGCTGGAATTCACGCAGCCGGAGTGATCATTGCCGATGGGGAACTGGTTCGCCACGCTCCACTTTACCGAGGGGCGGAAGGCGAGCAAGTTGTTCAGTATGACATGAAACATGCCGAGAAAATCGGCTTGATCAAGTTCGACTTCTTGGGTCTTAAGACTTTGACTCACATTTCTCACGCATTGAAACTGATTAAGAAAAATCGTGGGAAACAGATTGAGGCAGATCAGATTCCGATGACAGATCCTCAGGTTTTCGAACTGATGTCTCGCGGGGATACCGCCGGGATTTTTCAGTTTGAGGGTGAGGGCATCACCGATGCGACGCGAAAAATCAAACCTACCGGGTTTGGCGACATCACCGCGATCACTTCTTTGTACCGCCCGGGCCCCATGGCCAATATTCCTGAATTCACTAAGCGAAAAAATGGAGAATCACCGGTCGAGTATATTTTGCCTGAAACCGAAGATGTGCTGAAGGAAACCTATGGGATCATGGTTTACCAAGAGCAGGTGATGGGGATTGCCTCGAAGATTGCCGGCTATAGCTTGGGTGAAGCAGATATGCTCCGTCGAGCCATGGGAAAAAAAATCAAAGAAGAGATGGATCAGCACCGAGTGCGTTTTATGAAAGGTGCTGAAAGTAGGGGACATGATCCTAAAAAATCAGAAGAGCTCTTTGATTTGATGTACAAGTTCGCTGATTACGGATTCAACAAATCCCATGCAGCGGCCTACAGTGTGATTACTTTGCAAACGGCTTGGATCAAATGTCATTATCCGGCAGAATTTTTTGCAGCCCTTTTGTCGACAGAGATATCAGATACGGACAAAGTCGTTAAGTACGTTAAAGATGCGCAAAAAAGAAACCTCGAGGTCCGACCTCCCCATGTGAATCATTCCGATTACCTGTTCACCGTTAAGGGTGATGATGTGTATTTTGGGCTGGGTGCGATCAAAGGGGTGGGAGAATCCGCAATTTCCGCTGTTCTTGAGGCACGAGAGAGCTTGCCGGCTAAGAAATTTGAAAGCCTCGAGCATTTTTTTGAAGTGGTGGATACCAAACGTCTGAATAAAAAAGTGATTGAGTGTTTGATCAAGGCCGGAGCTTTTGATGGTTTCGGGCCCCACCGGGCGCAGATGATTGCTGGATATCAGCGCTTTTTGGACCGCGCGGAAGAAGTTCGAAAAGACAAAGAAATGGGACAAGTCTCTTTGTTTGATCTGGGAACTGGAGCTGAAACCAAAGTGGAATTGCCAGATGCAAAGCCATGGACAAGGGCGGCCTCGTTGGCTTTTGAAAAAGAGGTCCTGGGTTTTTATTTAAGCGATCATCCATTGAAGGGCTTCGATAACCTTTCAAAAATATGGGTGAGTGGCCATGTGGCCGATCTTCCGCAAATTGGCCTTGAGCATGCAAAAAAAATTGTAAAGGAAGAAACTCCTCGCAAATATGATCCTAGACAAAGAGATGCCGGAAAAAAAAGGGTCATCGTTGCGGGACTTATTGCCGAAATGCGAGAGCTGATCACCAAAAAGGGAACTCGCATGGCTTTTGCGAAGATCGAGGATCTTACCGGGAGTGTGGAGGCCGTCATTTTCCCGGATGCTTTTGCGCGCACAGAAGTCTTGCTCAAAGATGAACGACCCATGTTGATCGCGGGCCTTCTCGAAGTCAGTGAGGAGGGGGTTGCCAAGATCATTGTTGAGAGCTTGTCGCCAATGGAAGAGGTTTTGAAAAAAACAAAACGAATGACCTTTCGATTGGATATGCTGGAGAAAGATCAGTTTCAGAGACTTTATGACATTATCTCTGAATTTCCAGGGCCGACCCAGGTGGACTTTCGTCTGGTTTTAGAAGATCTCAAGCAGGATGTGCGAATGGAGTCCGAGGGATTGGCTGGGGTTGCTATTTCCAACGAATTTCTTGAAAATATTCATAGCTCTTTTGGAACAACAAACTTTATTGAGGTTCATTCATGACCAAGTTCAAACTGACCTTCAAGTTGAGACACAAACCTTGGAGTCTTTTTTTGATTGTTTTTTTTGTGGGGTTTTTGTCGGTCACGGCTTCTGCTCAAAAGCGTCTGGTGGAGCGAACGATCGAAGTGCAAAGCTCGGATTCAAATCCAGTGGTGGCTAAGGCCTGGATGATCAATGAGGCGACAGAAAGAGTGGCCACTGATCTGATCAAAGAGATCATTGGTGACGCCAAGTACAGTCGTAATAAGGCCTTGATTGCCAGCAAGATTGTTAAAAATTCGGCGAGATTCGTTCCCTTTTCAAAACCAGGGGATGTGCAGCCTGCAGAACCAACGGGCCTTAAGATGAGCGTGCTTCTGAAGGTCAATGTTGATGATCTTCAGGCGTTGCTTTTAGAATACGGTCTTTTTTATGAAAGCGATGCAACGCCCATGATTTTGCCGGTGATCAAGTGGGTCGATCGGGTGAATTCACAGGTTTGGTTGTGGAGCACGAATGAGGACTCAGCGAAAAAGACGTTTCTCTTTAAACAAAGCAAGTCTTTAGAAGATGCTTTGAAGACCGCCTTTGTGAAAAACAGTTTTTACCTGATCAGGCCTCAGACTTTTCGATTGGGCGAGATGATTCCTGCGGACTTGCGTTTAGAGAGTGTTCGTTCAGATGACTGGCAGAACGCAGCTCAAAAGCTGGGGGCGCAGATTCTTTTGGACGGAAATGTGACTCTGACCAAAAGCTCCGAAAGATCCGATGCCTTTCATGTTTCAATTGAGCTCACGGCAACCCAGGTTCTCAATGGAAGAACTGTGGCTGAAGTTTCCAGACAATTTGAAACAGACGGTGGGGCTTTTGAACTGGTCGTTGATCGAAAGCTTCATGAAGTCGTCGAAACGGTTTCTAACGATCTGGCTTCCCAGGTCTTGGAAGCTTGGCAGAGGGGGACACTGGGGGCAAATCTTTATCGAATGTCTGTTCGCGGGCGTTTGCCTTTGTTGCAGCAGGAGCTTCTGAAGGAAGTTTTAAAAAATAGTGTTCGAGAGATTAAAAATGTGCGTGAGCGTTTGGTCAGTGCAGACACCGTTGTTTATGAAGTGGACTCGACATTGGGGCCCAAAGAGCTTGCGCAAAAGCTGCCGACCTGGGCTGTTGGGCCGGTGAAGCTCAAGCTTGATTCATCCACAGACAGTGAAGTTATTTACCGAGTGGAACGTTGATATGATTCGAGGAGGTTCTATGGACAGACAGTTCTCGCAGATCTTTCAATTCAAAGGCTGGGTATGGCTGGCGCTGGTCTTGCTAACAGCCTGTGTGACTGAGCCGGAACAACCAACCATCAGAAAAGAGATCAAAGATGTTTCTTTCAACGCTCGGAGGGATGATGCCGGACCGAGAAAACGTCTGATGGTGTTGCCGTTTTTAGATGCTCAAGAGTCCCGATCTCAGGAAATGCGGGATCATGCTCGCGATGCCTTTTTGCGGGATTTGAATAAAACCGGAGAAGTCATTGCTATTGATTCACGAGATCTGAAGGTGGATTTTGCCAAGAATATTTCCAAGGGTGAATACCAGCTGGGCGAGATTGCAAAGGTGGCCAAGGACCTTGGCGTTTCTGCATTGTTGGAGGGTAAGGTCATCGATTTGCGAGTGAAACAAAAGTCAGATGCGGTGGGAGTTTTTAGGCAGTTGAAAACAATTTTTGAATGCCAAGTTCGGGTGCGGATCGTTTCGGCAAGATCTGGCAAAGAACTTTTTAATACAGTCAAAACAGTGACGGTCGAAGAATCCAATGTGCGTGTGGCAGAAGCCGTAAACACCGATCGATTTTTTCAGGCCAATCCTGAGATCTTAGAAAATCTTGTGAAGGAATCATTCTTGGATTTTACCCCGCAGATTATTGCCACGATGGAAAAGATGGCTTGGGAAGGGCGGATCGCGGCAATCACCGGTGATCGGGTCTTTTTGAATGTCGGCAGAATCTCTGGATTGCAGATTGGGGACGTTCTTAAGGTGAGCGACGAAGGTGACGAGGTCTATGATCCTCAGTCTGGAAATTTCATTGGCAAAGTTCCCGGACGATTGAAGGGCACCCTTGAGGTTGTCAGCTATTTTGGCCAAGACGGTTCTATTGCGGTCGTCCACTCGGGCGCCGGCTTCAAGGAAAACGACCGAGTGGAACTTTACTGAGACATAAAGTACGGTCCCTCGATCAAAACAACGTTAATAAGTGACAACCACCCATTGGTAGCAATGGTGCGTCAATAATGCACTATTGCTACCAATGGGTGGCACTCACCTTTATCAAGGTGGGGTGAAGACGACTTATTTTGGGCTGATGTCTTATGATCAATCCATGAAAATTCAGAAGCAATGTTATGAGCTGGTGCAGGGCTCGGGGTTTCCTGTGGTTTTGGGGTTTGAGTATTATCCGGTGATTACTTTGGGGCTGAGGGCGCAGGCGGGACAGGAGCTGATGGGGGATCATCGGCTTTTGAAGGAACAGGGTTTTGAAATTGTCGAGACAGATCGGGGAGGACAGGCCACTTTGCATTCCCCTGGACAGTTGGTGATTTATCCTCTGGTTCCACTGCGGAAGTTGGGGCTCGGTGTTCGGCAGTTTGTAGAGATCTTAGAGGAGACGACGATTCAGTGGCTCAAATCTTTGAAGATCTCCTCGGGGCGGTCAGAAGATGCTGGCGTTTTTACTGAGCGTGGAAAAATCGCTTTTATTGGAATTCGGGTGCTGCGTGGAATTTCCTGCCACGGAATTTCAATCAATTTATCCAATGACTTGTCTCTGTTTTCTGCAATCCGCGCCTGTGGAGTTTCACAAAGGCCCCTGGACTCGGTTTCCAAACAAGGCCATGAGCTCAATCAAAAAGAAGCTTTTGATTCCTGGGTTCTTTATTTTACGAACGAGCTCTTAAAAGCTTTGCCGCATCCACCGCAAAATAAGTAAGGATCGCATCGGCACCGGCTCTGCGAAACCCCAAAAGCATTTCCATCATTGCGGCCTCTTCATTCAGAGCGCCAGCAAGGCCCGCAAATTTGATCATCGCATATTCGCCACTGACATTGTAAGCCGCGACCGGCACCGAAGAATGGGCTTTGATTTTGGCCACGATATCTAAATAGGGAAGCCCTGGTTTAACCATGACCATGTCCGCGCCCTCTTCAATGTCCAGCAGGACTTCTCGCAAAGCTTCCTTCGAATTTCTTGGATCCATTTGATAGGTTTTTTTGTCTCCGGATTTGGGAGCTGAAGCCAAAGCTTCACGAAAAGGCCCATAAAAGGCCGAAGCATATTTCGCGGAATAGGCCAAAATCGATGTGTCGACAAAACCTTTGTCATCAAGGGCGCCGCGAATTGCCGCCACTCGTCCGTCCATCATATCCGAGGGCGCCACCCAGTCAGCGCCCCAGCGGGCCTGAGCGACGGCCATTTCTGCCAAGAGCTCAACGCTCTCGTCATTTAAGATTTGCCCATGACGAACAACACCATCGTGTCCATCAGAGGAGTAGGGATCCAAAGCCACGTCGGCAATTAAAACCACGTCGGGATGGGCGTCCTTGAGTCTTTTTAAGGTTTCGGCCATCAGCCCATTGTCATTCAAGGATTCTTTGCCCAAGGGGTCCTTCAGCCGATCTTCAATCGCCGGGAAAAGAGCAAAATGACGAAGACCCAAATTTTTCCATTGGCCGATTTTTTCGGTCAGCATATCGGGGCTCCAGCGCGACTGTCCGGGCAGGGATTTAAGGGCGGTTTCCTGGCCTTTTCCAGCGTGGACAAAAACCGGGTAAATGAGGTGTTCCGCTCGGAGTGAAGTCTCTGCGACAAGGTCCCGGATCCATTCGTTTTTCCGGTTGCGACGTGGTCGATTTTTAAGCTCCATGGGACTCCCTTTTTGCGCCGCATTTTCTTGCCCTGCAGCGATCATTCTTTTTTTCGATCATTTTTCCACTTTCGATGACAATCCTGTGACAAACAAATGAAAACCATTTGATAGTCTTTTTCTATGCCCGAATTGATTCTCATTCATCGAGCCATTTCACCGGCTTCACCGGCGCCATCGTCCTTTGGAGACATTTTTCCAGAGACCTTTTTAGTGTGGACTACTTGCCGGCGTCAAATCATCTTCTTGGAGCAGTCACAGTTGGACTTGATGCAGCCTTTTCTTCAAGAAGGCGACGACATTTTTGAAGGGCTTACGGCCGAAGTTTTTTTGCTCGAAGTCTTGTGCGGTCTCCATTCGCCCATTTTGGGCGAGACAGAAGTTTTCGGTCAGTTTCGTGATTTGGTTCAAAGTGCACGAGAACGAAAACATGGCTTTGCAGATCGGTGGCAATCCAGGATTCAGATGTGGATCACCGAGGTGAAGAAAATTCGCGAAGAACATCTTTGCGGAACTGGTTGTCAGAGTTACGGGTCTTTGCTGCGAAAACATTTTGGCAATGAATCCCAGAAAGTCGCCTTTGTCGGGGCCGGCCGGTTGGTGCAAGAGTGTCTTCCGTGGATCAAAGATCGCCATCAAATTGAAATTTGGGCCCGGCAACCTCAAAAATTAGCCCCTTTGTTTCCGGAGGTGCCACTGCGGGCCTTAGCAGAGATGAAGGCCTCTGAAAACAAGATCGATGCCTTGGTTATTGCTGCGCCTTTGTCGGGGAAAGAATTGGATGAACTTCTGCCGCAGGTTTGTGAAACGACGCGGGTTCTTGATTTAAGACGAGACTCCGAGAGCTATTCGCAACCCAAGTCCTTCGCCGGTTGGATGCATCTGGGGCAATTTATGTCCTTGTTTGACAGCCAAAGAAGTGAAGTGCAAATCCGAGCTCAAGAGGCCAAAAAAGTTCTCGATCGGTGGCGCAAGCTTCAGGAATCGCGGGTTCAGGTCCGGCCTTTTGGGTGGGATGATTTGTGGACCTAAGAATTTCAGCCAGGAAAAGTGATCTTGCGCGATTTCAAGCTTATGAAGTCGGACGGGCGCTGCGGGAAAAATTTCCCGAGATCAAGATTCAGTTCCAGTTCCGAGAATCCCTTGGAGATAAAAATCAGCTAGACCCGCTGTTTAAGATGCCTGAAAAAGGAGTTTTCACTGAAGATTTCTATCAGGATCTTGTCTCTGGTCAGACCGATATGGTTGTCCATAGTTGGAAAGATCTTCCGGTGGTGAATAAAGCCATGACGGAAATCGCTGGGACTTTGCCCCGAGCGGATCAACGAGATCTGCTGCTATGGAAAAAAAACCATCGTGGACAAAAAAATCCCCAGGTCTTTTCATCGTCTCCACGTCGTGCGTACAATTTAAAATCATTTCTCCCCAAAGTCTTACCTTGGGAAGTTGGCAGTCTCGATCTTATTCCGGTGCGAGGAAATATCCCCACCAGATTGCGGAAACTCTTGGGAGATCCCGCCGTTTCAGGATTGGTTGTCGCCAAAGCCGCTTTGGATCGTTTGCTGACTTCTCCGGATGCCGAGTTCCAAGATTTACGACTCTGGTTGCGCGAAGTGGTTGATCAACTCGATTGGATGGTGATGCCCTTGTCGCTCAATCCAAATGCGGCAGCACAAGGAGCCCTGGCCATTGAGATTCGAAATGACCGGGGGGATCTGCAAAAAATCTTATCTCAGATTCATCACGTTGACACCTACGACTGTGCTCAGCAAGAGCGAGAGCGTTTGGCCGAGTTTGGTGGAGGTTGCCATTTAGCCCTTGGAATTTCAGTTTTAAAAAGACCCTATGGGCAGATTGAAATTCTGCGAGGTCTCACTCCAGCGGGCGAGTCCTTGTCGCAAATCAAGTTGCAGAGCTCGGCCCAGTGGCAAAAATTAAAAAAACATCCGGGATTTCAATTTCAAGAATCCAGACGGCCAGTCGAGATCACAGGCCCATGTCCTGGAGCTGTTTGGGTGGCCAAAGAAATGGCTCTACCAACGCTCTGGGAAAAATCCACACAAATCTGTTGGGCAGCAGGTGTTCAGACCTGGACGAAACTGGCAAAACAAGGCATTTGGGCCCAGGGTTGCGCCGAGAGTTTGGGAGAGGGCGAAGATCCGCAGATTGATCCATTAGTGGGGAAAAAAATTGAGTGGACACGTTTGACCCATGATCAAGCGCTGGGTGGTTTGGGAAGTCAGGTGAC
>Ga0210057_1002237_pt1 | contig 27952 bp, 27 predicted proteins | sample CryGeyCG2114_010_2_FD_183968 | JGI IMG/M metagenome (GOLD analysis project Ga0210057, IMG submission 183968) | Groundwater microbial communities from aquifer - Crystal Geyser CG10_big_fil_rev_8/21/14_0.10 (SPAdes) (version 2) | ecosystem: Environmental > Aquatic > Deep subsurface > Groundwater ...
GCGGTTTAACGTCATCCTGAAATCGTTTCAGGATCCAACCAATAACAAAAACAAACTTATCTTGATCTTTGGCGCCATTATAATAGTTTCTCTCGGCTTGAATGCCTACCTAGCTGACAAAATTAGCCAAAGCCCACCCGACACCCACCAGGTGTTAAAAGTATTTGACGGAGACTCTTTTTCCATCCCGCCCGACCAATCTGTCCGCCTAGCTTTTTTGGACGCGCCAGCCATTGATCTTTGCTATGGGCAGGAGGCCAAAGAGGGCTTGGAAAATTTAATCGCCGGCAAAAATGTTAAAATCAAAAAGATAACCAAAGACCATTACGGGCGCACGGTTGCCCTGGTTTATTCCGGTAATCGGCTCGTCAACCGGGAGATACTGGCAAACGGTTGGGCCAAATATGATAGTCAATCAGCGTCAAAAGAATTAAAAGAAGTTATCGAACAACTAAAAGCCGTCAACCAAAAAGCCAAAGAAAATCAAATCGGCATTTGGAGTGAGCAATGTTATCAGAAGGAAAACAAACAAAACCCGGCCTGCAATATCAAAGGAAACATCAGCACCCACAATGGTGATAAAATTTACCATTATCCCGGTTGTAATCACTATGAACAAACCATTGTCGAGTTAAACACCGGCGAGCAGTGGTTTTGTTCGGAAAAGGAGGCAGTTGAAGCCGGATTTACCAAATCCGAGCATTGTTTTATTAATTATCAAAAACCAAAATCGCCTTCTTCTCCGTCATCCTGAGCCTTTCTCTTTCCCGTCATCCTGAACTTGATTCAGGATCTGACCCCAATTACAAATTACTAATTACTTATTACAAATTACAAGTTACGGCTTACCAGTTACTGTTTTCTTAGGCTATAATAAAAACCAATGAAAAAAAGAACCGCTCTTTTCGTTGATGGTACTAATTTGTACGCTGGGCAATACCAGCTTTTTGGGCCTGAAAAATATCTTGATTTCAAAAGGCTAATAAAATTTATCGAAAAAAATCTTAAAACAGCCTTTAATCACATTTATTTTTATGCTTCTTACTCTCCAAAAGTTTCCAAACCGACCAAAAAGGAAAAAGCTTACCTTAAAAATGAAGCCCTTTTTTATCGCAATGTTAAATCAGCTAAAAATTTAACCTTTTTTAAAGGATATCGTTCCAAGACTAGCGGTAAAGAAAAAGAGGTTGATGTTAAGATGGCTGTCGATGTTGTCGATTTCGCTTATCGAAACAGGTATGACCAGCTTTTCTTTTTCTCTGGCGATGCCGACTTTATGCACGCCATAAAAGTTGCCGTAAGGTTAAAAAAGAAAGTTGCCGTTATTGCTCTGGGAGACAGAATACCATACTCTCTTTCGTACTTATATCCCACCTGTGTTATTTGCGCCTCAAGGGAAACAAGTAAAGCAAAGTTTAATAAAAACCAAAAGATTAAGAAGGTTTTATCTTGCGAAGAATTTGGTAAAAAGTGTTAATCAAAAAAAATCCCCCAATGCATGCATTGGGGGTAGGTTGATTATTAATATATAACACCCAACCCTGTTTGTCAATCTTTTTTTATGACTTTTAAATATCCTGCCGAACTTGCCTGAAGCCCTGCGCCCTGCGTGGTGCGGGGATTTAGGATTTGGTTCTTAAAAAAGAGGGTCATCCTGAGGGCGAAGCCCGAAGGATCTCATTCTCAAAACGGGATTCTTCTCCGCCGGCTGGCGGATCAGAATGACGAAGGGAGTAATGTCATCCTGAGCCTTTAGGTGAAAGATCCCCTTCAAAACAAATAATTAATTATGAGTAAAAATAAGAATGTCATAATGAATAATAAAAAAATAGTCTCATTGTTAATTTCCCTGTTTGTTTCTTTGGTCTTTCTGGGTATCATTGTTTTTATTCTTTCCGAAACTGGCTTTTTGGTTGACCTAAAACAAAAATGGTTATGGCTGGCGGCCTTATGGCTTGTACCGATTGGGGCTTTTTTAGCTCCGACCAAAACAAGGTCTGTTCTCGCTCATTTATTTTCCTCCAAAAAAGGCAAAAAGTTTCTTCTCCTAACTGGTACCAATATTATTCTCACTCTTCTTTTTGTTGTTGTTTATGCTATTTCTCAATACGGTTCACCCCTAATTTATGAAAACCATCCTCAGGGTTTTAAAATAGCCAAAGAAATACCCCTGATTGAGGGAACCACCATCACTCAAGAATTTACGGCCGATTCAAACAACCTTGGCACGGTGGGTGTTAGGCTATCGGTCCAAGAAAAAATCTTAGGCTTTGACGAAGAGGGAGAAATAGTAGAAATAAAACCGGCAGAAGAAATAGAGGAAGAAATAACCGAAGAAGAAACCCAAGAAGAACAATCTATCGGTCAAGACGATCTGGCCGAAGATGAAGAAGATCTTGAAGAAACCACTTATTATGAACCGGCCGAAATCACTTTCCGCATTAAGGAGAAAGGGGAAGAAGACTGGTTTTATGAAAACGCCTACTATTTTGATCAAACTGCCCCTAGTCACCTTTACCCGTTTGGTTTTCCGGTAATTGAAGATTCAGAAAACAAAACTTATCTAGTGGAAATAGCCGGTCAAAAAGAAATTGTTCTCAAAAAAAATAATCTTTTTCTTTTTGCCTCGGTTGATAAAAATAACCAGCCCTATCTTTATTCGCGGTTTGTCTATAACAAAGGAGAGCTAAAAGAAAATATTGAACCAATATTAAACAACACGCTTAGGAAAACTAATCAAGTTCCCAAAGATAATGTTAATAGGGTTAATTTAGTCACGATCTTTCTTTTGTTGGAAATAGCGATTTATTCATTTTTGAATAAAAATGAGAAACATTTCAAAGAAAAAATTATTCCTCTTTTCTCTTGCGCCTTTTTATTCTTTTTGTTCTTGGCGATTATCACCTCACTAAGCCTTAACTTTGCTAAGGTATTTCCTTTTGGGCAGATTATTGGCGGTTTGGTCAAATACCACCTATCGTTATCTTTTTCCACTATTGTTTTAGGCAGTTTAACAGTGCTTTTCCCCGACACTAAAACGAAAAAGAGCGACACACTAACAAAGCAACTTAAAAAAAACAGTTGGACCATCGGACTAATAGTAGGAATTTTTGCTTTTGGACTTTTTTTAAGAATTTGGCAATTAGATTTTTTATATCCTGCCGGCGACGAATATCGACACCTAAATGCCGCCAAACACTTTCTAGAAGAAGGTTATTTTGAATATCCAAGAAGCCCATTAATTACTAATATTTTAATTTTTATAAGAACAACCTTTAACACTAACTCTTTATTTTTGCAAAGATTGCCATTTGCCCTAATCGGGTCATTGTCAATTTTTCTTTTTTATTTAATAGGCGCTACTCAAAATAAAGTAACTGGCTTAATCGCCGCTTATCTTTTTGCCTCTTGTCCACTGGCCATTGGGCTTTCAAGATATATCAGAGAATATGAGGTGATTTTATTTATTTTCCTTATATTTTTATATCTTAGCCAGAAAAAAATACTTAAAAATAAATTTATCCAATTTTTGGCCTTGTTAATTTTATTTATGGCGGCACAAAAAATAGGCCTTAGCGAGGGCTATGAGTCCGTCTTTTTTCTTTTCTGTCTTTTTACTGGCTTTAATTATCTTATGGAGACCTTAAACAAGTTTACCACTAAGCTAAGAATAAACAGCAAGGTAATAATTAAGGTATTGGCCTTTATTTTTGTCTTTGTCGTTGGCTTGAAGATAATTCCCCTTTTTACTGATTATAGGGTTCTCGCTTCTTCCGAAACTCGTTACTTATTTCCCCTAAACTTTCATCATGATTCTTTGCTTTGGTATTTTAGTTTTGTTCCTTATGCTTTTATCGTTTTATTATTAATTACTCCTTGTCTAAAACATCCTAAGAAGTCCTATTTTTGGGCATTATTTTTTACTCTAATGTTTTCTTTTTATTTTTATGTTAATTATTTTGATGCGCCAAGACGTTTTCAGGTTCGCTACATTTACTATGTAATTCCTCTTTTCATTCTTTTGCTTTCTTCAGGAATCCATATTTTCCTTGATTCTTTTAGACAAAAAAAGGGCCTGTTCCCCCTATCGCTGGCACTTATTATTTTGACCTTTTCTCCTTACAATGGGATTAATCATCTTGCCAAACAAGAAAATGGGGAAGTTAATCAATTAACAGAACTGCCGCACTTTGACGCAGGAAAACTAAAGAAGTTTTTAGAGCAAGAAAAAATCAACCCTGATAAAATATTAACATCTTATCCCTACTTTTTTGATTATTATTATAATGAACCATTTTTAAAGACGAAGGCCGAAAAAGAAAAATATGTTCATTTCCCTTGGTCTTATGAATATTACGATCGCACAAGAATATTTAGTATTAATGGCTATTGGAGTGAAGATAACATTGCTCAAATTAAAAACCTTATTCGGTTCAATAAAATTGAATTTCTCGTTCTTCATGGATCCCCCAATGATATAAGGCAAGATAGACAATATAATTTTCTTTTAACCAAAATAAATAAAATTGAACCCCATAAGATAATTGACGCCAATAAAACTTTTGGTTTCTATGTTTATAGGATTGTTCAAGAATAAACGACAATGAAAATAAATAAAAACAGCCATCCGTTTTCCCACCTAATCGGCCGGACAATATCAATTCCTCAAATAGACTGGAAATATTTTATAAAAAATAGTTTCTGGGTCGGTATAAGGCAAATAATTACCCTGGCCGTTGGGTTGCTTGTTTCGGTGGCCTTTACCCGTTTAGTAACTAAAGAACTATATGGTAACTACGAGCTCGTTTTGTCAATTCTTTCTTTGGTTTCTATTACGGCAATTTCCGGACTTAACCCGGCAATAATTCGTGCCGTTGCTCGCGGTCATGAAGGAAGCTATCCCAAAGCTGTTAAAATTAGTTTTCTTTGGAGTTTTCTGGGTAGCGCAATTGTTTTTATAATAGGCGGTTTTTATTTTTTTTATCAAAGCGAGGTCGTGGGCATTGTTCTTTTGGCTTCTTCTATTTTTTTTCCTTTTTTATATGGCCTTAGTCATTGGGAAGCGTTTTTCTCTGGTCAGGAAAGATTTGATCTTGCGACAAAATTTTCCGCCCTTCAAACAATAATTAGCGGATTAGCGACAGCCCTTGTTATATTTTTATTTCCCGACAAATTAATAATAATTGCCCTGGCTCATTTTTTATTATCCAGTGGCTTTAATATTTTATTTTATAAAAAAAGCCTGTCTTTTTTAAAAAATAGAAAAACAGAAAAGGGGATAATATCCTATGGATATTTTTTGACCAAGATCAGTATTTTATCTGTAATTGCTGGCCACCTGGATAAAATTATAGTTGGTATTTTTTTGGGTCCTCAGGAACTGGCCATATACGCCATTGGAATTAATTTTTCTAAGAAAATTCTTGATTTAATTAAAAACTTTTTTTCCATTACTACCCCCAAAATTGCTAAAAAAAATACCGTAAACAAACAAAACTATTTTAAGATTTTTGCCTTATTTTCCGTTTTCGGTCTTGGCGCTTATTTTGTATCCCCCCCTATTATTCTTTTCTTATTTTCTGAAAGTTATAGCAACTCCATTATATTATCCCAAATTGTTTTCCTTTTTATGCCTTTTTATGCCCTTAATCTGCTTTATAAGAACCATATTCTTTTTTATCTTAAGAATGAAAAAACTCTGTTATTGGAATCAATAATCTTTCCTTTGATAATAATCCTATTAACACCCCCTCTGCTATATTTCTTTAAAATTAAGGGCTTAGCCTTTATTTTTGGAGCTCGGAGCGCGATAAACCTTCTTACTCTTTATTTATTGCAAAGAAGAAGTAAATAGTTTTCCTTTGTTGTTTTTAGTTCCTGCCTTAAACGCCAAAACAGAAACCCTGCTCGTTTTTCCAAATAAACTTAAAATAAAAACAAAAGGTTTTATTGCCAATCTTCTAAAAGTCTTGTTGGAAGAAATAAACTTATAGAGCCGTTTTCCCGTATCTTTATACTTATAGCCCGCCGAGGCAATAATATCTCTGTCAAAATATTGGAAGTAAAATTTAATATCCTTATATCCTAACTTAGACAAATATTCTCTCAAGATTTTCTTATTAAAAAAAGTTATGTGGGTTGGCAATTGTAAACCGTAAGAATATTCTCTGAAAACAGAAAACTCAAAGCCTTCAAAATAGGGGATTGAAAATAATAATTGCCCACCGGGTTTTAACCAACCAGTTATTCTCTTCAGGGTACCAAGAGGATCATAAAGATGTTCTAAAACCATACTCATAATGACAACATCAAAACTATTCTTCTTAAAAGACAATTCTTCTATTTTTTTAATTTGAATGTTTAGGCCCTTTTCTTTTTGGGCAAATTCTGCCGATTTTTTATCCATTTCTATACCTTCCACTTTCCAGCCTAATTTTTTTAATTTTTCCAACCGCGCCCCATGAGAACAGCCAATTTCTAAAAGCTTACCATTCTCCATAAAATTAGGTAAAAGGTCTATTTTTAATTTTCTCTTAAAGGGAATCGTTAAAATTCTTTTTAAAAAATTTTTCTTGCCTAAGTTGGAATAATCAAAATGATTAATCAAGGAACTCTTATAAATTATCTTTTTAAATTGACTAATAAAATATAATTTTTTCTTTGGTAACGGAGGATGATAATATCCCAACTCATCGGTATAATAATCGCTAATATATTCTTTTTTAATTCTTGGGTTTTGAAAGACCAAGCCGCAATCAGCGCATTTTGATAAAAAGAAAGTTCCCTTTTTGCTGGTTAACCTGTTAGGCGCAATAAGGAAAACATTAATTTTTTTTGAGGAGCAATACGGACATTTATCTAATCTTTCAAATAGGGCCTCATTTTTAAGCAATGGCATTTTTTGTTTTATTTAAAATATCTCTGGCAATTTTTTGCGGTGTTAAATATTTTTCAAAAATACTAATACATCGATTATGAATCTCTTCAAAGCGATTATTTTCAAGAAAATCTTTGTATTTTTCTTGAAAGTCGGCAGGATTGCGGTAGCAAATACCTATTTCTTCTAAGGAAATAGGCGCAGGAAGATCATAACTACCTTTGGGCAAAAGCGACGGTAAGCCTATAAGAATATCCTCATAAACTTTATGTATTATCTGGCCTACTCCAGGCGGACAGAAATTTAGCTTTGTTTGAGAGATGTTCTTGATATAGTTGTCAAACGAAACAGATGGAGAAAAAACACTTCTGCTCTTGTCTAAATTTAGTTCATCCCAGAACTCTTTTCTTGATTTAAGAATACGCATCCTATCCCAATCACTCGTCGAAATTTTTTGATGAAATATTCTCTGGGCTTCAATTAAAGAAACAGGGAGATTAAACTTTTTAGTTAGTTTGATATGAGGAGGATAAGAATAATAATTTTCAGGGTTGCCATAGAAAGCAACATCCCACCTCTTTGGCATTGAGGCGATTGTTTTTCTTATTTGGTTTTTATTTTGGAGAAAGTAATCGTAGGATTTTTGATAATAAGACCAGGGAAAACATTGCCGCAAAACGCCGTTATTTTTATAAAGTAATTTTTTAAGAGTAACGCTTGTTTTAGGCGAATAGTTCATTCTGAAAAAAACAATTTTTTAGTCGGTTTGGCTAAGGTTAAGAATTTTAACAAAACTCCCGTGTATTCACTAATATTTTCATCATCTCTTATGCCAGCGTGAAGATCAACAACCACATAGCATTTCGGCGTGTTAATAATTCCCGTTTTTTCTATCGGAGCAAATTTCACTGGGAGAGTTTTGCAACCAAAACCTTTGGTAATTTCCTCCCGAATATAATAAAACTGCTTAGAAAGAAAAGCGGTATTTTCTCGATTGAGTAATCGGAAAAACAAGTCTTTATAGGGCTGTGATAAGAGTTTTATATTCATAATTTTTCATAGAGATTGGTTATTAGTAATTTTTTGGCAAATGGATATCCACTCTTTTTTTTCTTTTTCGCCTCTTTTTTGAAGGAGATATTTCCCCAAGACAGGAACTTTATAAAAGTATTTTTGGCTTCCCCTTGAATATTTGTTAGCTCCTAAAGTAGATCCTCGGCCAAAATGAGAGGCAAATATTGCTTTCTCGCCGTCAAGATAGTATTCGCCAATACCACAAAGACAAGCAAAAGGCCCCTTTTTATAATCTCTGGTATTTTTTATTTTAATAACTTCTCCTTTATAGCCTGCGCCTAAGTATTTTTGCTTTAATCCCCAGCCGGTATCCTGATTTTTTTCCATGTCTTGGGGCCGAAAATCAATATTTAGTTTCTTAAAAGTTTCTGTTTCCAATAAAATCGCAAACATTAAGGGAAAATCCTTAGGTTTATCGCCGGAAGCCTGGGTGCCGGCAACTTTAACCTGATTATTAATTTTTTCAATTAATATCTGATCCCAATTTTTTTTAAGCCAAGTCGCGTCGGCGTCTAAAATAGAAAAATAGGGAGTGTTAACTTTTTTTGCCAAGGCGTTAAGAGCGGTACCGTGAGCCATGCTTCCGGTTAAATTTGTTTCTATCCTTTCTAAAAGAACATTGTCGTATTTCTTAGCAATTCTTTTTAATTTTAGAAAATCTTGGAGCTTAGAGTTATTATCTCTTATAAAAACTTGATATGGATTTTTAGTTAGCTTTTTTAGGGCGTAAAGAGAAATCTCTGCAAAATCAGCTGAATTGTAATTAACAATTAAAACTGATAATTTTGTTGTTTCCATGTTTTATTCAGTTTTTATTCCCACTCTTCCGGTGGAGTCTATTCTGTTTAGTAAAATGCTTTTGTTTTTAAAATATTCATCCACCGCTTTTTTGGCTCCCGCCCAAGAACCATAATCATCTAAAATTAAAACCCCATGTTTGGTTAAAACCGGAAATAGATGTTTTAGCTCGTGCTTGGTAGATTCATACCAGTCTGTATCTAATCTTAATAGGGCAATTTTTGAGGGCATTATTTTAGGAATTGTGTTTTCAACTTTACCTTTGAGAAAAACGAGGTTTTTTTTGGGATAACCGGTAGAAAACAAATTACTTTTCACTTCCTTTAGAGAGGCAAAACACCATTCGTTGTGTTGTTCTTTCTGTTTACTTTTCCATTTATCAACAGCAAGAGTGTCGCTTGAGATTTTTTTATCTTCTCTTGTCGGCTCCGACATTCCCTCGTAAGTATCATAAAGATAGATTTTTCTATTAATTTCCTTCATTTGAAGAAGCGTGTAGGTCATTATCATTGCGCTTCCGCCTCTCCAAACACCACACTCGACGAAATCACCAGGTATTTTTGCTTTTACAATATATTCTACGGCCTTATGTAGGGCATACATTCTTTCTATAGAGGTCATGGTAAACTCCTTACATTCTTCATATATTTCCTCAAATTCGGCGTTAATAACATTATCGCCCTTATTCTTATCGTCAAGAGGAATAATTTTATAACCCCAAATTTTAAAAAAAGACTGGATAGATTTAGTAATTTTTTTGCTAATCATAACAGCTTCAAAAGTTTAGTTCCCCTTTTGGGCTTCGTTTATTTTCTTTCTTAACCATTTTTCGCCAAATAATTTTAAATCTCGGTCGTGAAAGCTGAAAAAATGGCCGTTCTGATCATTTTCAAAAGAAATGCTTTTCATTTTTTCCTGACTATCAAGCATATAATTAGCGCTGATAACATTTTTAATGTTTGTTTTTAAAAGCGCTCGATATGTTTTAACGCTCCAAACATTTCCGGGCGGAACAAAGATTTCTACTTTTTTATTAAAAAAACTCTCTAAGATCTTTTGAGATCTTAATATATGATCTTCGTGTGTTTTTTCGTCTAATTCCGGCCAAAATTCACGATGAAATTTTCTGTTAGAGCCCAAAAAACTGGGCAAATGTTTACCTACTACACAATGAGTCAAACCATGATTAGCGACCACAATATTATTTTTAATAAAGGCTTTTTTTAATACTTTAGCCTCATCGGAAAATTTTTTAGGAAAAGGTATTAGCTGAGAATTTTTATCAACCCAACAGGCAGTAATCGCCACAATTGGTTTAATTTTATGCTCTTTAAATATTTTTAAAAACCCCTGCCATTCTGTGGCGGTTAATTCTTCATATTTTCCCCATTCCCTAAAAGGCTCAATTCTTTTAAAAAACCAAAAATTAGCTAAAAGAAAATAAAAATAGGGTATTTTTTTATATTTAAAAACTTTTTTTCCATGCTGATTATAGTATTTTGTTGAAGCGCCAACATCATCGATACGAAAGGTGATCATTTATTCTTTTTCTTTTCCAAAATAAAAAATAAACCAGAGTAAAAATTATCCCTTATCCTTTCTATTTTAAATAATCTTAAGATAAGAAGATAGGGTAAAAATATAAGAAAAGCCAAATATCTTAATGATCCGTATTTAATTAATTTTATTTTTTTTCTTATAATGTCCCAAATAAGAATATAGCCATTGCCGATTCTAAAAGCTTTAACAATAAAAAGTTTTTTTATTTTTTTAGTAAAATGTTCTTCAGTAAATCTTTTTTTATCTTGATGATCAGGATACATAAAAGGAACACTAATTATTGCCTTTCCGCCCGGTCTCAACACTCTATGAATTTCCTCAATGGCCACCCGGTAATGATCAAGATATTCAAAGACTTCTAAGCAAATAATAGCGTCAAAATAGTTATTATCAAAAGCCAAACCTTTCTCGATATCTCCAGCAATAACTTTTTTATTTTTATTAGGAATAATATCAACAGCAGTCACATGGCCATCAAAAAGATAATCGTATCTTCTATTTTTTGAGCCAATATCTAAGATGCTTCCTGAAATTAAAGAAGCATTTTCCTTAATGAGTTGCTCTAAAACGTTCCGATGATAAGTTTTTCTAAAAAAATCGATTAGCATGTTTTAACTTATTAATTTTAGCCAAAAGATAAATAAGAAAAAGGGCAATTTCTATTTTTAAAAAAAGAAAAATTAAATTAAAAGCGCAGAGTGATTTGGCTCTCTTTTGATAAAAACCCCTTTTAATTGATTTAATATAGTCATTTCCTATCTCATCTATCGTCTTTACCGAGATATTTTCTTTATATTTAGAGTAATTTTCTCTTACTTTATCAATTTTCTTTATCATCTCTTTTTTGTTGCTAAAAAGTTCTCCTCCCCGGCCGATAATTTCCTCGTTACTGCCGCTATTAAGAGCGACCACCGGCAAACCATAAGATAAAGCCTCAATTATTGAATTGGAGCAGGCATCTTTTTCTGTGGCAGTAATAAAAATATCATTTTTGCTCAGTTCTTTAAGTAGTTTTGGGTTTGATAGAGGGGGAAATTGCTTGATGTTCTTAAATGGTATTGGTGAATTACCGATAAAGGTCATTTCATATTTACCAAAATCCAAATTATTATCTAAAAATTTATAAAAACCAAAACCCTTTTTCCAATTTGATGACCAGCTATCAGAAAATAATTTTACTTTTTCTTTGTTAAATTGGTGCTTATCATCATTGTTTCGACCGTTTTTTACTATTGTCGTTGCATTGCCGATGATAGAAAAATTTTTACTTTTATTAAAACCTAATTTTACCGCTTCCACAAAAGACCAATTTGATTGAAAAATAACCGAGTCCGCAATTTTATTTACGGTTTCAATAACCAGTTTATCTATCGTTTTCCAAGAGGAGCCTCTGTGGTAATAAAAAATTGGACCCAGACGAAAAACAATAAACTTGTTGGTGTGAATAATTTTTTGCTTTATCGCCTGTTGCAGATTCTGATAACTATTAAACAAAAGAATATCTGCCTCTCTAACATCCTCCTGATATATATCTCTTTTTATAAATTCTTTTTTTAAAAGATTAAGAAATTGGTTGCCACCCCCCCAGGATTGATTGCGAAGATTATAGGCAATAAAGACAGATATTTTTTTAGATTTGTCATTCATCTTTGTTTAATACTAAAAAATAGTGATAGGGGTGATCTCTATTAAAATAACTTTTAGTTATTTTCCACCCTGCCTTACTAATATCCTTTCTAATTTTTTTTAGAGTAAAGCCAATTTTGCCAATTTCCCAATAATGTTCTCCGGTAAACTGATGTCTTTTTCTTTTATAATAAAATTCCCTTTGTAAACTAACTCTTTTTTTAAGCAAAGGCACAACAAACTCTAAATAAAGAAATGCTGCCCCAGCCCTAGCATAGGGAAGGGTTAACAATAATCTTGGGGTTATTGTTCTTAAATTCCTTAATGTTTTAACAAAATCTTTATATTGAATATGCTCAAGAACTTGGGAAGCAACCACCAAGTCGAAACCCTCTTTCTTAAGATTAAGAATCTCATCACTGGAAACATCTATGACATAGTCTGGTTTTATTTGGGGGTCAAGATCTAATGTTTTAACATTATAGTTAAGCAATTTTAGAGTTTTGGTTAAAAAGTAGTTTCCCGGTCCTATTTCTAAGATCTTCTTAGGGTCTAAAGAGGCAACTTCTAATAATAATAAGCAATAAGTCGAAAGTCTCTTTGGGGCAAGATAAGACTTGAGAGAATAATAAGATTTATTTACTTGAACCGGATATTTCATGCTTGATAAAGACTAGGTTTCAGAAAAAAATAAAATAAAAAAGATGCTATGTCAGCCTTTGATAAATTTCTTTAAAATATTTTTTTATGATGATATCCTGCTCGTAGTTTTTAATAATTAGAGAAGCGTTATTAATCAGTTTCTTTTTCAAGTTTTCGTTGTTTAAAAGCAGAATTGCTGCCCTTACCAAATCTTTGGTACTTTCAACATCAACAATCAAACCGTTAAACTTATCTTCTATAATATCTGGGGCCATTCCGACTCTTGTTGTTGCCAGGGGAACACCGCAAGCCATTGATTCTAATATCGCTTTTGGACCCCCTTCTTCTCTTGAGGCAACTAAATACAAATCTAGGGCATTATAATAATCAACAATATTGTAATAATTTTGAAGATAGTCGTGGCGGTAAGGAATTCCCATTTTTTCAAGACCCCTTTTTACATAACCCCTGGCTGGTCCAGTCAATAAAACAAAAATAGGAATCGTTTTTGAAATATTTTGAATGACTTTCAAAAAAATATCCGGTCCCTTAACCAGCTTTGGCTTTAAACCTTCCCCCCACCCCTCGCCGTCTTTTTGGAAAGAGCCGATAATGATTTTATCATTGGGAATGTTCAATTTTTTTTTGATCTCCTCTCGTTCCGCTTTTATTTTAGGCTTAAAAATAGACAAATCAACACCAAGGGGGATAACAACGATTTTATCTTTGTCTAAACCATAACTTATTAACTTTTCTTTGGTTAAATTACAAGAAGTGTGGACAATATCGGCATATTTATTCAATAGGGGAATATATTTAACACGCATATCATCAGGGGGAACATGGAACCAAGTCACCACCACTTTATTTTTTTGTTTAATCTTTTTATTTTTAATTCCATTTTCATCCAAAAAAGTGTTAATCGAGCCATAATGAACAATCTTGCCTTGTAAGAAAATATCGAGGGGCGTAATTCTGGCGCTAATTAGTTTTTGTTTATTTAAAGAGTCGGTTATTTGCTTTCCGTCCCATTCAATCACCCAACCTTTTTCAATTATGTAAGCTAATTTTTTGGTGCTTAAAAAATTATTCACCGCACCGCCAAGATTTTGCAAACCAAAAACTATTTTTTTATAATTGCCCATATTTCACCAAATTGAATTGAATAACTTTCGATTTTTAAATCGGCTTCTTTTATCTCTTTTCCAAAAGATTGTATTGTATATTCTGTAAAATGAGTTTTATCTAACCGATATTCCACTCCTTTCTCTTTTTTATATAAAACTAACCAATCACGATCAATCATCGGTACCCTGATCAAAATTTTTGGAGCTAATCTTTTAATTCTCTTTAAAAAAACAACCCTATTTTTGATATGCTCCAAAACGTTGCTTAGAATAATAACATCAAATTTTCTTTTAAACTGAAATTTTGTGGCATCGCCGACAATAAAATTTAAGTTTTTATGCCGGTAATGCTTTTTGGCAGATTCAACATTTTGCTTATTAATATCAATCCCCAAAACCGATTTAGCTTTTTTAGCCAAATCATAAGCGACCGCGCCATTGCCACAACCAACATCCAGGACCCTATCGCCTTTTTCTATATTATCAACGAAAAACTGATGGTAATTCATTATCCTGTGTTTGGGGTGAATACCATTGTTTTCTAATATGGCTAATTTAGAAATTTTTTTGTAACAAAAATTATCCAACCCTAAAAAAAACTTCAGTAATAAATTGATTGTTTTTCCCTTCATTTTAGCAGCCTATTATATATTTCTATTTCTCTTTTTAAAACCTTTTTTAAGCTATATTTTTCTTCTATGGTTTTGCGAGCGTTTTTGCCTAATTTTTCCCTCAATTTTTTATCGTTCATTAACCCTCTTATACCCACTCTAATACTCTTGGGGTCAGTTTTAACTAGCCAGCCATTCTCTCCGTGCTTGATCACTTCGTTAATGCCGCGAACATTGGTGCCTATGCAAGGCAATCCGCAAGCCATGGCTTCAAGAATTGTTTTCGGATTACCCTCCCAAAAAGATACTTGAACATAAATGTCATATTGGTTATAGATAACTGGAAGCCGACTGTTTTCAACCGTTCCTAAAAAATTAACCGGCAAGTTGTTTTCTTTTGTGTAGTGCTCAAGGGACTGTTTTTCTTCCCCTTCACCAATAATGTCAAGGCTAATATTATCGAGGCTCACTAAAGAAGAGAGAAGGGCTTTTAAATTCTTGACCCTGTTAAGCCTGCCAACAAAAAGAATTCTAATTATTTTATTCCTTGGGTTCTTTTTTTTCTTAATAGGCTTAAACGTTTTAGTGTTTATTGGGTTTGGAAGAACAAGGAGTTTTCTATAATCAAGTTTATATTTTTTAATAAGATGTTTTTTTTGCCTTTGGGTAGTAACAGTAGCCAAATCGAAAGAGGAATAGGCAATTCTTTCCGCCAAAAGAAGAAACAACCCCTTAACTCTCTCTTTAAGATTACCATTTTTGTAGATACTTAGGCTCAATGTGTATCCTGACCTCAAAAAAAGGGGTTTACAATAAATTTTTTTGGCTAAAATAGCACTCCAGGCTCCTAAAACCTGATTTGTTTTAACTAAAAGAGAAGACCTTATCTCCTTTTTATAAACAAAAGGAAGAATCAAAGAGTAAATAAAATTAGGAAGGTGATATTTTTTAGGCAAAATAACAATTTCTTTAGGAGTTTTTTTGGCAAATTTCTTATCTTCCTCTCCATAAGTAACCCAATAAACTTTATCAAAGCCAAAAGACTTAGTCAAAGACTGATAATAGTCTATTTCCCGATAAGCACTACCATTGCCGAACCACTCTTTTAAAGAATTACCAAAAGTAAAAAGTAAAAATAGGTTCTTCATAGATTTAAAAATCGACCAATCTTCTTTTTAAGAAACATAAATTCTGCCTTGGGAATAAAAGCACTGCCGTCTAAAATAAAGCGATTGTTAAATTCATTATATTCATCTTTTCCTAAAAGGGTTTTCTGTTGATAAAACTTTTTAGCAAAATAAGCAAAATAAACTTGTTGTTTTAACTTTTCAGAAGAAATAGAGCCTTTAGAAAGACGAAAATTTAATAATGTTTCCTCAAGGTTGATGATTTTTTTACCTTCAGAAATTAATCTTAAATAAAAATCATAATCCTGGGCATAATAAAATTTTTCTCTATAAAACATCTTCTGATTTCTAAACATAATTGACGGGTGGCTAAGACAATTTTTCTTTTTTAAGATGGTTTCTACCATCAAGCGGTCGATAGGCGCTCTTTTTCTGCCGATTATTATTCCTTTTTCATCTATAAGATTGATCTGGCTCCCCGTAAGGAAGATATCTTTATTTGATTCAAGATAATCAAACTGTTTTTCTAGTCTATCTGGAGAACTAGCATCATCAGCGTCCATTCTAGCAACATACTTTCCTTTAGCCAACCCTAAGCCGACATTAAGAGCTTTAGTCAAGCCGATATTTTTCTTATTTCTGACCAAAATTATTCTTTTGTCTCTTTTTTTATAAAAGTTAAGAACTTTCTCAATATCAGAGTCATTAATAGAGTCGTTTATAATAATAAATTCAAAGTCAGTAAAAGTTTGCTCTAAAATAGAAGAGATCGACAATCTGAGCCATTCCTCTTGGAGCATAAAAACCGACATTACGACCGAAACTTTTGGCGACGACATATTAAAAAGATGGTCTTTTAATTTTCAAGAAAAGGTCTGATTTAATCACTCTTTTCCCTTGAATTTTTCCCCTTTCCTTTATAGTATCGGGGAAAGATTTAAGAAAAAATAAAAACGACCAAATAAAACTCTTAATTACTAAGAAGGACCTTCTCTTGACTGTTTGGTAAAGACTACCGCAAAAATAAAAAAGAAAGATTGTAGGACTAAATAAAAGAGCATTTTTTAAGGTAAAATTTTTCCATAAAATTCTCATTGCTCCAGGAAACATGTACTGCAATTTCCAAGCCCACTTTTTAGTATCAACCTTCCTCTGAACTCCTAAATGAATAAAACAAAGATTATAAAGAGAATAGTTCTTCTTACCAGTCAAAATATAGCTTCTTATGTTTATATCGCCAACATCCAGATAATATGGCTGTGTTTCATCGTACAGGCCAATGTTGAGAAAATGGTTTTTTTTAAAAAAAATGGCTCCACCTTCAACGCCAACAACCTCAATATAATCCCTCTTGATAATATTCGACACCTTTACTGTTGGTCTTGTTCCGTAAGCGAATGGCCCCCAAAAACCACCATACATAGAGGTAGCTCTTTCTCCCTTATTAACCAGGACAGGGCAAATAAAGCCGCACTTTTTACTTTCGTGGAAAGAAAGGAATTTTAACAAGCAGCTTTTGTCTGTCACTAAGATATCTTCATCCAACAACAAAACATAAATACCCTTTGCATTTCTAACGATTTGATTCTTTCCAACACAATAACCTAAATTGTTTTTATTTTTAATAATTCTAATGTTGTTAAGCTTACTTAAATACTTTAGGCTTTCATCTTTAGAGCCGTTATCAACAAGCAAAATTTCATAATCAGGGTAATTTAAAGAAAAAAGGGGGGGTATTGTTTTTCGAAGATAATCCAATCCGTTATAATTTAAAATACCAATAGTGATTTTAGGAAGTTTTTTCATCTTAAATAAAGTTTTTATACCGGTAAGCAATCTTTTTTAAAGCAAAGCTTTTACTTCTCGATAAATTATTCTTAGAAAAGCTTTTTGCTGTTTTTTTGTTTTGATATATTTCCAATATTACTCTTGCTAATTTTGTAGAGTTTTTAGGACTGATCAATAGCGCATTTTTGCCATTTTCTAAAATATCAACCTGGCCGCCATTATTAGTAGCAACAATTGGTAGGCCAACTTGCATGGCCTCTTGCAAAACAATCCCGAAACCTTCATGTAAGGAAGGAAGAACATACAGGTCGGAACTAGCTAAATACTGAAATTTTTTTTCTTCGGAGACAAAACCCAAAAAGTGAACCCTGCTGTTTACTTTAAGTTTTTTAGTTAAACTTTTCAAGTTCTCTTCTAGCGGGCCGTCGCCAATCAAGCTTAATTCAATCTCCTTGGGTAGGATTTTCATTGCCTGGATTAAATATTTAAAACCTTTTCTTTCCACCAGCCGGCCAACGGAAATTAAATAGAATTTGTCTTTTTTCATTCCTAATTTGTCTCGAGAAACCTTCTTGAACTTAAACTTTTCGTAGGGAAGGGGAATAATGTGAATTTCTTTTTTGGGATTAAAATATTTTATGGTGTTTTTTTTGGTATTGCTTGACTGACAAACTAAAATATCAGAATTGTTCAAAATAAACCGCACAATTTTTCGCCAATGCCAGTGTTTGTGAGGAGAAGACTTTTTAGAGGGATCATAAATATCACCACCGTGAAGAGAAAGAATATTTTTAATTCCAAAAAGCTTTGACAACACTAGCCCCACCGGACCGGTAGGAACAGCAAATTGGGTATTAATAAAAGCATATTTATTTTTAAGGCACAGTTGAATTCCTTTTAAGACTGCAAAAAAATCGTAAGTTAGCATTGATAAAAAGGTGGCGGTAGCTCGATCTTTTCTAAAAAAAGTTGGCACTCGATAAATGTTAATACCATCGACAGTTTCTTGTTTTTTAAGGCCCTTGTAACCCGAAGTAATATAATCAACCCCATGACCCAACTTGACAAAGCCCTTGGCTAACTTGTAAGAAGCGACTCCACCACCGCCACCAACGGGAGGAAACTCGTAATTAAGTATTAAAATCCTCATGTTAGATTTCATAATCAAATTGAATTTTGCCTATTTTTTTATGATTAACGGCTTTTATTACTAAATCATAAGTCTTGGATTTTATTTTGTTTTTTTTAATGTTTTCATATCCCCAAATTTCTTTTTTATCTACCATTGGCTCAAAAAACTCAACATCACAGCCGTATTTTCTTAACTCATCAGCTAAATCTCTAACTTTTGAATTTCTCATATCTTTAACATCCGGCTTAAATGTCGCCCCCAAAATGAGAATTCTGGAGCTTTTAACAACAATTCCCTTGCCTATTATAGCTTTAATTATTTTGTTGGCATGATAACTGGCCATGCCGTCGTTTACTCTTCTTCCGGCTAAAATTATTTCGGGATGAACTCCCAGTATTTTGGCTTTTTCGGCCAAATAGTAAGGATCAACCCCAATGCAATGACCGCCAACCAAGCCAGGATAAAAGGGTAAAAAATTCCATTTTGTTTTAGCTGCTTCTAAAACATCAGCAATATCTAGGTTCATTTTATCAAAAATAATCTTTAGTTCATTCATTAAAGCAATATTAAGGTCTCTTTGGGTGTTTTCTATTACTTTGGCGGCTTCGGCCGCTTTAATTGATTTGGCCTTGAAAATCTTAGTAATAGAGCCGTAAACTTGAGCAATAACGACTAATGTTTTCGAGGTATCACCGGATACTACTTTAACTACCTTATCAATGGTGTGAATTTTATCTCCTGGGTTGATCCTCTCCGGAGAATAACCAACATTAAAATCTTTTTTGTATTTTAAGCCACTTGTTTTTTCCAAGATGGGAACACAAACTTCCTCTGTAACTCCTGGATAAACAGTTGATTCTAAAACAACGATGGAACCAGAAGATAAATTTTTCCCGATTGTTTTGGCCGCTTCAATCACCGGAGTTAAATCAGGCCGCTTAGCTTGATCAACTGGTGTGGGGACAGCAATAACAATAAAATTACATCCTTTTATTTTCTTAGAGTCGGCACTAAAGTTTAAGTTTTTATTCAAAATAAGAGATTTTTTTATTTCATTGTTTCGGTCATACCCTGTTTTTAGCTCTTTAATCTTACTCCAATTAATATCAAAACCAACCACAGAATAATTTTTTGCTAAAGCAGTTGCCAGGGGCAAGCCAACATAGCCCAGGCCAACAACACAAATTTTGATATTTTTATTATCAGGCTTCATAATATTTGCGATACCAGTCGATAAACTTTCCTACCCCTTCTTTAATTTTAATTTTCGGCTGGTAGCCTAGTAGCTTTTGGGCTTTGCTAATATCGGCATAGGTATTGGGGACATCGCCGGGCTGGAGGGGTAAAAATTCTTTCTTAGCCTTTTTGCCCAAATTTTCCTCAATTGTTTTAATAAAGTCTAATAGATTAACCGGGTCAGCACAACCCAAGTTAAAAATCTCATATCCAAGATCCGAAACCTTATCCAAAGAGGCCATTATGCCGCTAATAATATCGTCAACATAGGTAAAATCTCGTTTCATTTGGCCCTGGTTAAAAACTTTGATTGGTTTGTTTTCTAAAATGGCTTTAGTAAAGAGAAACAGGGCCATATCAGGTCGCCCCCAAGGGCCATAAACAGTAAAAAACCTTAAGCCGATAGCGTTTAGTTCATAAAGATGGTGGTAAACATAGGCATAAAGCTCATTAGCGGCTTTGGTAGCGGCGTATAATGATATTGGCTGATTAATAGTCATATCCTCAATAAAGGGAACTTTTTTGATACCGCCATAAACAGACGAGCTGGATGCATAAACTAAATCTTTAACCTTATGCTTTCGCATTAATTCTAAAAGGTTTAAAAAGCCAACCATATTAGATTGTTCATAAATATGGGGGTTTTCCAGGCTGTAGCGCACACCGGCCTGGGCGGCCAGGTGGCAAACTTTGTCTATTTTATTTTCGGTAAAAACTTTTTCAAAAGAGGCAAATTCGGCAATATCAAGCTGGTAAAAAGAAAAATTGGAGTGTTTTTTTAAAATTTCTAGCCGGGCTTTTTTAAGCTTCGGGTCGTAGTAGTTGTTTAAATTGTCAACGCCAATGACTTGATGATTTTCTTGGAGGAGCTTTTGGGCAAGGTGAAAACCGATAAAGCCGGCTGAACCGGTAACGAGGTAGACCATTGTTGATTATTTTAAGATAAAAAAAAGTAAAAAGGCGCGGGCTAAAGCCCGCTAGTCCATTTTTTGAAGTAGCAAACTTTAGTTTGCGTCGAGGGTTGGCGCGCAATAAATTTATACTACTCCAAGCAGGGCGTTTTGAAAATTAATGATAGAGGAAAACTAAATATTTGTTTGTTCTAAACTGCCAATTCTTTCTTCGTGATTATCTAATTGACCCTGCTCTCTTTTATGGGTCATTTTGTGTATTTGAAACTCTTCTATTTGATCTCTGATTAATTTGGCTAAACCATCAATCTGATTAGATATCTCATTTTTAAGTTTTTCAAAACTTGCGGCCATTTCTTGTTGTAATTCCGCTATTTCCCGGTGCAAACCCGCAATTTCCTTATGTATAGCCACAATCTCTTTATGCAATTCCGCTATTTCTTTGTGCAAACATGTAATTTCCTTCCGCAGACTCGCTGTTTCTTTATGCAGACTAACGATATCTTGTTTCGTGGCGGGCCGTGGTAAGATTTTTTTATCTTTCATTAATTTTAATATTAGATTCTTTTTCTTATCCTGTCAACAGAAAACAACCCCCAGAGTTGATGAGCCTTTGAACTCCGGAGGAAACGTAACACGTACGTAATGCGTAATAAGTAATTAGTAGTCTGTAACTAGTAATTTGTAATATGTAATTTGTAATCAGTAAACCGTAATATGTAACATGTAACTCGTAACATGTAATTTTTTTCCTTTATTACGAATTACGTATTACTAATTACAACCCGCTTTTGCTTATTTACGGAACGAATAAGACCGTTAATCAGCATTTCACAAGATTTAATTTCTTGACAGATTTTTTCAGCTTTTTCGCCATCAAGATGATATCGACCAAAGCCTTCGGCGATGTTGGCCCGCCTAGCTGGCGAGGCTGGCTCCAGCAGAACTAGCCGCCCTTCTTAGCTGATCGGTCAAACCGTATTTTTCTTCTTTAGGAAAATCTTTAGTTATTTTATAAATTAAAATTGTTAATTGGTGACTTTTCTCCCAAGCCTTAAGTTGATAAAAATCTTTAATTTTAGACATTTTAACCCCTGTTACGGATTACGAGTTACTGATTACTTTTTTTATCCTATAAAAATCGTGTTTTTTTTCACTTTTAATAATTAAATTAGCCAAAAGCCCAAAAACCAATAACTGAATGCCGGTAATGAAGCCGGTAACGGCAATTAGGGGCCAGATTTTATCAGCGAGACTATAATTAAAGAACAATCTTCTTATTACCAGATAAAGCCCAAAAAAAGAAGAAAAGCTGATTAAAAAAAGGCCGGCACCGCCAAAAAGATGCAGAGGCCGAGCTTGATACTTGCGCCAGAACCAAACATCCAGCATATCTAAAAAACCCTTGAAAGTCCTTTGCCAGGAATACTTAGTTTGGCCGCTTTTTCGGAGACGATGGTTAACTTTAACTTCCGTCAAGCGAAAACCGTTCCAGGCTAAAAGGGCCGGAATCATCCGGTGCATTTCCCCATACAGTTCTAGGCCGGCAAAGCATTCTTTTTTATAAATTCTCAAAGTACAACCGGCATCATGAATTTTATCAGCCACCAAAAAAGAACGGAAAAACTTGGCTCCTTGGGAAATAAATCGTTTGCCGGGCGAGTCTTTTCGCCTATATCGCCAGCCGCAAACAACATCAAAACCATCTAGCTTTGCCAACATTTTGGGGATATCGGCCGGATCATTCTGGCCATCGCCATCCAGGGTAATCAAGATTTTCCCTTTAGCCGCTTTAATACCGGCATCCAAAGCGGCTGATTGGCCGGAATTTTTTCGCAAGATTAAAATTTTAACGGGGGAGAGCTTTTTTAGGTTTTTTAAAGTGTTGTCGGTTGAACCGTCATCAACAAAAATAATCTCGTAGGGTTTTTTTAATTTTTTGGCGACAGCGACAATTTCTTTATGGAGGGGGGCAACGTTGTCTTGTTCGTTGTATGCCGGAACAATAAAAGAAAAGTAGGGTTTGGTCATTTACTTTCAGATTGTAGCATAATTGATAATGTTCTTGGAAAAACGACGAATCGGCTTAAAAATTTATCAAGAGGCTAAAAATGATAAAATAAAATTATATGAAAAAATTATCTTTTTCCGTAACTCCGGTAAAATTAATTAAAAACGATAAAGGGCTGTCTTTTGGTACCGGATTTTTTTATCAAGCCGCTTGGGGAAATGAAAATTGTATTTTTTTGATTACTAATTATCATGTTATCACTGGTATAAAAACTGAAGAAAGAAAAACCAAACAACCAGAGGGTGATTCTATCTCATTTTATTATCACATAGATAAAAATGATCCTAAACCGGTGGTTGAAATTAAAATGCCAATATTCACAAAAGATGGACAGGCAATATGGCTTGAACACAATAATTCTAAAGTAGATGTCATTGCTATTCCGATGTTGTTCTCTCTTCCGGCACCACCAAAATGGCACACCATTAGAAAATCTCTAAACGACAGCGAGGCAGGGTTTTCACCGTGTGACCCTATAACTATAGTTGGTTATCCCAAAGGCTTTCTCGATTCAGTAAACGCTTTGCCAATTTACAAAACAGGAAATATAGCAAGTGAATACGAATATGATTTCGACGGTGACCCTTGTTTTATTGTTGATGTTGCTGCCTTTTCTGGCAACTCCGGATCGCCAGTGTTTTCAATAAGGAAAAATGCTCAAATAGCATCTCAGAAAATTATCTTGCAGGCCCCTGGAGAAACGATTGATTTTCTAGGAATTTACTCCGCTGGAATGATCGTAGTAAGAGGTCATAAAATTCCAATAAGAGAGATCTATAATAACCCTCGGGGATCACATGGAATAATTACCGACTTAGACTTGCAACTTGGTGTTGTCTGGAAGGCAAAATTGATTGAAGAAATAATAGAACAAGGCTCTTTTACTAATTATAAAAAAATCGTCGAAAAATATATTAAAGAGGGGGGGTTTAAATTCAAAATAACTCGAGGTCTAAAGATAGAGGAAGATAAATAGACCAGGGTCTTGTTCAATTATTTTTATTTTTTTGCAAAGGATCTTCGAGGAAGATTTCTTAAATATTTATCAACTACCACTGCCAATTCTCCCAATTCCTCAGAAGAAAAAACCTCAACTGACTTTCTCAAAAACAGATTGGCTAGATAGCATAAAAAAAATTGCTGGATTGTCAGATTGCTGGCGCAGATTGTAAGTCCGCTAGTCCATTTTTTAAAGTGCTAGAGCACATCAAATCAATACGAGTAAGGAAATTCAGCTCTAAACCCCTGCTATCGACAGGCAGGACAAATGTCAAAGCACAAAACGGCAATTCAACTCCCTAAAAAATTCGTTTCACAATTACTATAAAAAATATAGTATTTCTAGAACAAGAAAACAAAACAATAGGCCCTCAGAAAAAATTAATTTATTGATAATGTGGGTTGATATCAACAATCTCAGCTTTGCCGTCAGGCAAGATAATAAAAATTACCCGCCACTTTTTATCTAGCCGAAAAGAATAGATGTTTAGGCTTTTAGGGGATAGTTTTTCGGTGTTCAAAGAGGGATGACGAGGGTTATTTTCAAATAGCTTCTTTTGTTTGGTAAATTTACGAACCAAATAGTGTTTCTTTAAAACTTTTTTTAGATCTGCTTTTAGAGGAACAATTTCCATTGTTGAAAATAATCATTTTTTATAAAGAGAAGATTTTTCTAGCCCCTTGACCACGCTGTCAATAAAAGCTGAGGAATATTGGTCGGTAGCAGTCAGCTCTTCTTTAATCTTATTAAGGGATTTCTTTTTAAAGGGAACAAAAAAAGAACCCTGTTGGGTAGCGTTGGTTGATCTTAGAGTAAAATAAAGGCGAATTAAGGTTCGGAAAAATTCCGAACGAGAAGCATAGCCCTCTTTTCTAATGGCCCTATCAACTTGCTGGTTTAACTCTTTTGGTAGAGAAATATTAACAGTCCTCATATGATTTTTATTTTACTTTGATTGTCAATTATTGTCAATTACTGTCAATTTTCTAACTCTGAGGTTAATAATTCTCTATTTTGTATAGCCTGACGGGGTCGGATTGGTAAACCAAATCAAAGTCCTCTAAATTTTTGCTGACAACAAGATAATTTTGGCAGTTAGGATCAAGAGAAGAGCTCTCATCAAGATAATCCAGCTCGCCAACACGAGAATAGTAAAGAATTGCTTCATAGGGAAAATCTTCTTCTACCCAAAGGCATTTGGGGTAGGGAAGAGTTTGAAAAAAATGGCCGACCTCTTTGGTTTCGTAATGGGTGGGAGAAGGGGAGGGAAAACGAAGAGAAAATAGGCTAAGACTAGTGGCAAGAACCAATATAAACAGTAAATTTCTAATTTCTAATTTCAAATTTCTAGCAACTGGTAACAAGTAACAGGTAACACGTAATACGTAATTAGTAACAGGTAATATGTAACCAGTAATCCGTAATAAGTAATCAGTAATAGGTAATTTTAGAATCAGAAAAACCAGGGCTGTGGTGATAAAACCATAAGCTAAAGAAACAGTATTGGTGCGAAAAAGAAACAGAGGAAGAGAGGCAAGAAAAATAGCTAAAGATAAGTTAATCAAGCCATATTTTCTTTCTTTTAAATAGTCGCTGATGGCAAGATATAAATAAATGGAAATGGCCGGAATAATCGGCAAAACATACCACCAAACCTTGCTTTTGGCGTAAGAAAATAAGCCAAAGCCACCGAAAATATAGGCAAGAAGGGCAATTTTTTGCCAAGAGAGTCTTTTTTTGACTAAATCATAAAGAAAGAAAGCGCCAAATAAATATATCCCCGGTCGCAAAGTATCAAACCACCAGCGCAGATACCAAAAGATAGGTGCCGCTTGGGTGGGGTCGCCGCCGCCAATTTTGGTTGAAGATGGACTGGCGACATAACCACCGAAGTAAGTTTTAAACCAAGCGCCAAAACCAAGCTGGCGGTCAAAACTAATTACCCAAGGAGAAAGAACAATCAGGGTAGTCAAGCCTAAAGAAAAAGTTTCTTTAAGACTGATTTTTTTAATTAGCAAAAGATAGATTAAGGGAAAAAGAAAAATCACCGCCGGCTGGCCTTTAGAAAGAATCGCCAGGGCCAAAGAAATACCGCTGGTGGCCAAAAAGAATTTGTTTTTATTTTGAGCAAAAAGGATGAGCAAGAAGACAGCCAAAGCAGTAAAAAGCGACACGGCCGTGTCAAGGTGGGCCATTTGGGCTGATAACCACCAATCATAAGAAGTAATTATGGCCAAAAGGGCAACAATTAGAGCCAAAAGATTAGGCTTTTTTTTAGCCAGAAAATAAACACTTAAGACGATGGCCTCAAAAACGGCCAGGCCCAAAAAAAGGCTTGGTAAGCGATACACCCATTCATAATCACCAAAAAGACTTGACGAGAAAGCCATTAAGTTAAAAACTAAAGGCGGCCGGCCGGTTTGGGCGTAAACAGTTTTGGTTTCGTCTAAAAGATAGGGAAAGCTTATTTTGGCGTTTTTACTATAAGGGTTGCCAACCAGGGGAGATAGAAAGAAGTTATGTAATCGCATGTTGCGTGCTCCTTCAGCCCGATGAGCTTCGTCATAATCATGAAAGGGAATAGTGGTAATGTTGGTAACTGAACGAAATAAAAAAAGAAAAGAAAAAAGAACTAAAACTAAAAGAGGGAAAAGTCTTTTATCCATTGGCTATTATGATAGCAGAAGTAATTAGTAATAAGTAATTAGTAATCTGTAACAGGTAACTGGTAATTAGTAACTGGTAATTAGTAATTAAAAAAGCATTTGTTCACAAAACCTTCTGTTTGTCATCTTGGGGGACCCCTCCGTCATCATTTAAAAAATTTAGATATTAAAATATTTAAAGTTTCGTTAAAAATTGGAATTTAATAATTAGTTATTTAGGGTTTTTATTTGTTACTGGTTACTGGTTACCAATTACTTATTTCTTTTGCTATTATTAAACTAATGGAAAAAAGGATTACCAGAAACAGTTTATATTTAGTCTTAAGCCAGGTTATCGGTCGAACCATTGGCTTTGCTTATTTTATTTTTTTAGCTCGGTCACTAACGGTGGAGAATTTTGGTATTTACGCTTGGGTTTTAGGCTTTGTTTATAATTTTTTACCGGTGGCCGATTTAGGCATTGAGCGCTACATTTTAAAAAACCTGCCCCGCCATCTTGATCAAACCAAAGAATACTTCCGCGATTTATTAGGTTTAAAGATCGTCATCGCCGCAGTCACCTTTGTTTTAACCGCCATTTTAGGACTAATAATGGGTCTTTCAGGAGAAAAGTTAATTTCATTATTTATTTTTTCTCTCATCTTTTTGCCTCACAATATTATTCACTTAATTTCTTCCTTCCAAAATGCTAAAGAAGAAGTAATTACCGGCATTGTCGGTAATTTATTTTTTTCTTTCTTGGGAGCTCTAATGGGAGCGGGAGCGATTTTCCTTAATTTAGGAATAATCTGGTTATTTATTGCTTATTTATTTTCCCTATTAATTACCGCCCTGGGAATTATTATTAGAGCCAAAAAGATAGGCTTGCCCTTAAGCCCAAGATTTGAAAAAGAAACTATCAGCTTAGTTTGGCAAGAATGCCGATTTTTTGCCATTTTAGTAATTATGGCCAACTTCTATATAAGGATTCCCCTTATTACCATTGGTCAAACTATGGGTAATTACTGGTCGGGCATTTATGGCTCGGTGTCGAAATTCCTTGAGGCCGGAGGTCTTATTCCTCAAGCGATTGCCTTAGCAATAGCGCCAACTTTTTCTCGCTTGTTAATTTCTGACAAAAAACAATTAAAAAAGATTTATTACCAAACTGGCTTGGGCCTCTTAGCGCTTTCTTTACCAGCCTTATTAATTTTCCTTTTGATTGGCGACTTTTTTATTAACTTAGTTTACGGATCTCGGTACCTGCCGGCTGTGCCGGCTTTAAAAATCCTGGGGTTAGTTTTACCTTTCTTCTTCTTTAATTATTTAGCGGCTAATATTATTGAAAACTCTAAAAAGGTGAAAAAGTTTGTCCCTTGGGCTGCAGGTCATTTCATTTTAGTTTTCATTCTGGCAATTATTTTATCGAATAAGTGGGGTATTGTTGGCGGGGCGGCCAGTTTATTAATAGGGGAAATTCTTAGGCTTTTTTTAAATCAAAAATTTATCGGTAAAATTTTGAAGTAATTAGCTTCTATAGATGCCCAGAATCTTTAGATAAAATATAATTTCCCGGTAGAAAAACTTGCCGGGGATTGAAGGGATTATCCCAAAAATTAGTCCCGGCAACAAAGGTTGTTGCCTTAGGAGTTTCCATAATGGCATCCAAAGCATCAGTTTCAGGTGGGTAGATGGCTAAAATCTCAAATTTACCATTAATGTCTATT
>Ga0210057_1002238_pt1 | contig 27946 bp, 22 predicted proteins | sample CryGeyCG2114_010_2_FD_183968 | JGI IMG/M metagenome (GOLD analysis project Ga0210057, IMG submission 183968) | Groundwater microbial communities from aquifer - Crystal Geyser CG10_big_fil_rev_8/21/14_0.10 (SPAdes) (version 2) | ecosystem: Environmental > Aquatic > Deep subsurface > Groundwater ...
AGTTTTTCCGTACAAGGCGGCGCAAAGCGCCGCCGCAACGGCAGGCCAAAAAGACGAAAGTTTGATATTGGAGCGGGTGAGCGGAGTCGAACCGCCGTCCGTTCCTTGGCCCCACAAAATTTTGCTCTGCTTTTGAGCGGGTAACGGGAATCGAACCCGTATCATATCCTTGGGAAGGACATGTTCTGCCATTGAACCATACCCGCAAAATTTAACGGGGTAAAGAAGGAAACTTATTAATCCCGCATTAAAATTTTGATTTTATTGTTTCCCAAATTTTTCCCCAGAAGTTTTTTGACTTTTCGGGTTTCTCCTCCCCTTCCTTTGGTGGCAATACTACAACTACATTTTCGCCAGGTTTCTTTAAATTGAGTCTTTCTCTGGCTTCTTTTTCTAAATAAGCTTCTCCTTCCAGCTGAGAAAGCCCGGCCTGAAGCTCTCTATTTTTTTTCTCTAACTCCTCAATCTCTTTTTTTAAATTTTCAATCCTCGAGTTTAACTCAGCTCTTCTTTGATTCATTTTCCAATTTCCAATCACCAAAAAACTAATTACTGCCAAAAGCCCAAAAATAAGAATTATTGAGAAAAAGAGGTTAGACTTTCTTTTTCTAATTTTTTTTGTTATCATAATTTAATACTATGCCAAAAATTAAATCGGTAATCAAAATCACCTGGATTATTTTGGTCGCCCTAGTCGCTTTAAGCATGATCGTTTTTTTATTAGCCCCTCTTTTTTAATTTAATATAAAAATATATCAGCGTCAATCAGGAGTCAGCGTCAATCAGCGGCTTTTAAGCATCTCTAAAAATACTTCTGAGGGAATTCTTATTCTCCCCCTTTTTTTTAATTCTTTTTTTCCCTTTTTTTGCTTTTCTAATAATTTTCTCTTTCTGGTATAATCGCCGCCGTAAAGAGGAGCAACAACATCCCTTCCCCTGGCTTTCATTGTTTCCCTGGCAATTATTTTCCCAGAAACTGCTGCCTGGAGAGCCACTGAAAAAAGTTGAGAGGGTAAAATTTCTTTTAATTTCTTGACTAATTTTTTTCCAAGTTCAAAGGCCTTTTCTTGGGGAACAATCTGAGAAAGGGCCTCTTCTTTTTTACCGGCAATCAAAATTTCTAATTTCACCAAGTCAGTTGGTCGATATCCTAAAATTTCATAGCTCATTGAGGCAAAACCCTGGGTCTGGCTTTTTAATTTATCATAAAAACCAACAATTATCTCTCTTAAGGGAACTTCATAGATTAAAAGGGTTTTATCTTGGCTAAAGTATTTTGTTTCAATATTTTTTCCTTCGAGATTGTTTAAAATTTCTAGCACTCTACCTAAATAAGTAGTTGGGGTCATCACCTCTAACTTTGTCCAGGGTTCTAGGGTTTCTTTAACTTGAGAAGGATCTAGCCATTCAGAAGCTGATTTAATTAAAATTTCTTTCCCTTTTTTGTTAATAATTTTATAGGCAACTGAAGGAGTGGAAATAATTAAATTCAGGCCAAATTCTCGGCGGAATCTCTCTGAGATAATTTCAGTATGCAAGGTTCCTAAAAAACCGCAACGAAAACCTCTTCCCAGAGCCTCCTGAGTTTCTGGCTCAAAAATGAGAGCAGCATCGTTTAATTTTAATTTAGATAAAGCATCTTTTAACAAATCATAATCATCAGAATTTTCCGGATATAAACTGGCGAAAACCATTGGCTTTGGTTCAGTGTAGCCTAGCAGTGCTGTAACTTTAGATTTTAAACTCTGAATAGTAATGGTATCACCAACTCGGACTTTCCCAGGCTCCTTGATACCAGTGGCAATATAACCAATTTCACCGGCAACTAAATTCTTTTGAGGAATAAGTTCTGGTTTAAAATAACCCACTTCTTTTACTTCACCTTCTGTTTTTGTGGCCATTAAATAAATTAGATCTTGGGTCCTTGTCTCGCCGTCAATTATTCTGACATAAGCAATAACGCCTTTATAAAGGTCGTATTTTGAATCAAAAATTAAGGCCCTTAATGGTTTTTCATTATTCCCTTCTGGGCAAGGGATTTTTTTTATTACGGCCTCCAATAATTCTTTGACATTTGTTCCTTCTTTGGCTGAAATAGAGAAAATTTCATTTTCTTTTATATTAAGAAGTTGGGAAATTTCTTTTTTTACTTCATCGGTTTTTGCAAAGGGGGAGTCAATTTTGTTAATTGCTGCCAAAATTTCTAAATTCTGGCGCTTAGCCAATTCTAAATTGGCTATTGTCTGGGCCTGAATTCCTTTAGTGGCATCAACTAATAATATTGCTCCTTCGACAGCTACTAAAGAACGAGAGACCTCGTAAGAAAAATCAACGTGCCCCGGCGTGTCAATTAAATTTAGGGTATAGGGTATAGCGTCTAGGGTATAGTTCATTCTTACCGGCTGCATTTTAATAGTAATCCCCTTTTCCCTTTCCAAATCCATCATATCCAAATACTGGGGTCTCATTTTTTCTTTTGGGATAGTTCCCGTCAATTCCAAAAACCGATCAGCTAAAGTTGACTTCCCGTGATCAACATGTGAAAGAATTACGAAATTGCGTGTGTTTTTCATTCTAAGAAATTTTTCTAATTTTTCTTCGAAAAAGAGTAAAAAGTAAAATAAATTGAAAAATTGCTGCTATAGAAAAAGCTATTGGTAGTCCAGTTATTGCTATATTTTCAACATTAATAAGCCCAAAAGAACTTTCAATAAAATTGCTAAATAAATTCGGAAAACCTAACAGCCAGACAAAGGAAAGGGAAAGTATAATATTTAAAGTGAAAGCGAAGATAGCAATTAAAGTTGGGGTTTTGGTATCTTGAAAAGAAAAAAAGGCACGGGCCAAAAGAGGAATTAGGGATTGAGCAAAAATTGAAAAGGCAAATAAGCCAAGGCAAACAGCAGTTAATTTTGTATCAAGAGCACTGAATTGGCCGGTTTCCAAAATTATTTTGACGATTTGGGTTCTAAAAATAAAAATTAAAAGAGATATTGGAATTATTAAAAAAAGAGTCTGGCGAAAAACTGTAGAGAAATTTTTTAAGAATTCTTCTCTTTGATTTTGGGCCCAGGCTTTAGACAGGACAGGGAAAATCACAACAGCAAAAGAGGCTCCAATAATACCTATAGGCAAACTTTGGAGGTTATTAGAGAAATTAAAAATGGCAATGGAACCAGCTGAAATCATTGAGGCAATAGCGGTAATGACAATTAAATTTATTTGCTGGGCAGCTACCCCAAAAACCCTTGGTATCATTAAATGAAAAATTCTTTTTAGTGCTGGATATTTTAAATTAAAGAAAAATTTATAGGAGAAACCGCAGTTTTTTGCTGAAGGAATCTGAATGGCCATATGACAAAATGCTCCCAAAATCACTCCAATTCCAACGCCGAAAATTCCAAATTTGGGGGCCAGAAACAAAATCCCAAAAATAATTCCTAAATTATATAAAATCGGAGTTAAACTATAGACAAAAAAACGATTAAAATATTGCAAAATACCTGAAAGGAGATTACTTATTCCAAAGAAAATTGGACTTAAAAATAAAAGCCGAGTTAAGGGAATGGCTAATTTTATTTCTTCTGATCCAAATCCCGGAAAAATTAATTTTATTAACCAGGGAGTAAGAATGAAAAGAATTAAAGAAATCAAAATCAAAAAAAATAAAAGAACATTTAAAATATGATTTGTCATTTCCCAAGCTTCTTCTTTGTTTTTAGCAAAATATTCAGAAAATAAAGGTAAAAAGGCAACAATTAGGCCTCCTAAAATTAAAATATTATAAACAAAATCAGGAATTCGAAAGACGGCAAAATAAACATCGAGTTCTAAGCCAGCTCCAAAGTGTCCTGCTAAAAGCCTGTCTCGAAGTAAACCTAAAATAGCAGAGAAGAAATAAGATGCTCCTAAAATTAAAGCACCAAAAGTGATAGTTTTTGTCTGAAAATTGAAAATTTTAGTCAAAACCATGCTTGGTTCATTTTATCTTAATTTTTGAAATAAAAAAAGCCTAAGCAGGTAATAAGCCGAATTCTGTCTCGCCCGCCTAAATTTCGAAGAAACTTTGGCGGGTAAAGTAATCATCTATCTAGGCCGGAGATTACTCTCGGGCTCAAGCGAACTACTTTTAGCCCTATAAGATAGCGAAATATCTCACTGGGCTTTGTTCTTGCACCCCGTCAGGATTTAGCCGTTTCATCCTTGGCGTTACCACCAAGCTGCGCCCTCTTTCGTTAAAACTACGGAGGGCGATTTTTGACTTTCGTCAAAAATCGTCTCTGTTCGCACCTCTCGCCTCACAGCGGCCGGGTGTTACCCGGAACGTTCCCAAAAATTCTTCTGGAAGGTGTTCGGACTTTCCTCTAAGCACATAAAGTATTATGTGCTCAGCGATTACCTTACCTACTTAGGCATCTTAATTATAGCAAATTAAAAACCTTTGTCAAATTTAAATAAAAAACCCACTCTCACCATCGCTCCTGACAGATATTGAGTAGGTTATTGCCTTTGAGCTCCTTTCTTTTTTAATTATGAACGCCACAAGGGGTTTTCTCTATATGGCATAAACATTCTTCAACATGCTTGGCTTCGTCAAATACTTGGGGTAGAGCAGCGTGTCGCATGCATTCGTCGCAAAGTCTGGGCCTGGTGAACATTTCAGCTTGGTCAATCCAAAATCTATTTTGGGCTAAGAAATCGTTAAGAGCTTTAATTGCGTCATCCCAATCAGCTACCAAAATGCAAGTATGAGAAGTTACGGAATCAATTGCCCTTGCCCTGGTACTTGTCATGCTGATAAAAACTCTCCCACCCCCGTGTTCAAAAAATTTTGGCTTCATTTTAATGTGCTACCTCCTTTCTTAGTATTTTTAACCTATCACTTCCCACAAAAAAATCAAGCCCTTGTGGGCTTGAAAGTTGTAGCTTACTAAACAGATGATTTTTAAAATAATTTTTGGTTTTTGGTTTACCCGCCTAAATTTTGAAAGAATTTTGGCGGGCTGTGCTATCAAGAGCTTCATTAACCAATCTGTCTGCTTCTTTATTTTTTTCTCGAGAAATAAGTTTAAATTTGACTTCTTTAAAATCAATTTTTGAATTCCAAACTTGTAAAAATAATTGCTGAATATCCGGCTCTAAAATTTTATATTTGCCTGCAAGTTGCTTAACCAATAATTCAGAATCTGACCTTATTTCAATTTCCGTATTTTGAGCCAATTTTTTACCAAAAAGAGCTTTGAACTTTTTCAAGGCAAAAATAACCGCTTCATATTCAGCCTCATTATTAGTTGCTTCTCCTAAATATTCTGAATATTCTTTAATCACCTGTCCCCTCTCATTGCAAAAGACAACCCCGATTGCCGCTGGCCCAGGGTTTCCCCGTGAGCCACCGTCAGTGTAGATAATAATCTTTCTCATAAACCTCCTACGAAATTACCTGCCCGCCATAAGCCTGTTAAGGTTTTTCAAATAGTTCGTCAATGGTTCAATAAGCTATTGATGTTCTTTGAACCTACCTTGGCAGGCAGATGGCAGGCGGGCGAATATACGAATAATTTCATTCGCATAAAATTCGTATATAATTCGCGTTCTAATTTGCGTATTTACTAAAATATTTTATTAAACACTCTTTAAATTTTTCTAAATTCTCATTTTTAATCCTAAAACCTGCTGCCATAGGATGACCGCCGTAAGTTTCTAATAATTTTGAGCATTTTTTCATTGCTTCCACTCCGTTAAAGCCTTCTGGCATTCTGACTGCGCCCTGACTTTCTTTTTCTTCTTTTTTAAAAAGAAAAGTTGGTTTTTGATAGTTGTGGCAGATTATTGAGGCCACTGGACTTAATAAAGAAAATCCCCAATTAGAACCTCCTTGAAAAATAATTGGTCCATCGCCGGTCTTTCCAATCATTTTCTCAAGTTCCTTTGTTAAATCTTCTATTTCTTCTTTTCTTTGAATCCGTTTTTCTAATAAAATTTCAATTATTTTCTCCGCTTCCCCTTCAGAAGAAGTAGTTAAAAGCCGAAAGGCAACTGGCAATCTGTTTTCTAAATTCCTAACATTTAGTAAAGAAATAATTTTAAAAACTTTTTGATGTAAATTTTCGCCTTTTTCAAACGATTTTGACTGAAAAAAAACTTTAATCGCCGGTCGCCAAGAATTCTCCAAAGATTTTAGTCCTTCTTCAATAAAAAATTTATTTTCATCTTCTTTTGGCATCATATCAGCCAAAGTGGCGAGGGCAACTAATTCAAGAAAATTTTTCTTAAGATTTTCTGTAAAACTATCTCCCAAAAGCATTTCCGAAAGTTTAAAAATAATGCCCGCATTAGATAATCCCTTGAAGGATTTATCTCCTTTTTGTTTTGGGTCAACAACGATTTCTGCTTTGGGTAATTCCTCCAAAATCTCGTGATGGTCAATAACGATTACTTCAAATCCTAATTTTTTAGCCAGTTCCACTTCTTTTAAATTTCCAATTCCGCAATCTAAAGTGATGAACAAAGCAGGAGAAAAGTTTTTAAGATAATTTAGGGCTTCCTCATTCATCCCATAACCCTCAACTTCTCTGTTGGGGAAATAAATAGTGGTAATTTCTCCCCCTAAATTTTTTATTGTTTCTTGTAATATAATAACTGAAGCAGCGCCGTCCAAATCAGCGTCGCCGTAAAGAATGATTTTTTCATTATTTTTAATTGCTTTTTTAATTCTCTCAGCAACTTTTTTGAGATTTTTGATTTCGTTTGACATCCTTGACCACGTTTAGAAATTTATAAGATAAACTGTTTCAATAATAGTTATGAGCGTAAAATTTCTAACGGGGTTGACAAATTTTTTAAAAGGAGTAAAATTATAATAGTTCCAATTTTGGAGGTTAGCGGGTGATGAACTCGTTTTCCTCATAACGGGAAAGCAGGAAGTGGCTTTGTGCCAGCGCATGTATGGGCTTTCTCCTAAGGGCCCGAAAAGCGCGGTAATATCGGGATGAGCCATGAAGGAGGCTCTATTTTTCACCCCTAGCAATATGCCGTAATCGTAATTCGACGATGTTTGCGGTCCGCTGTCCCGACGGTCTGGCTAGGCCTGCTTTCCTCATATGTGGCTGGGGGAAGTCGAATTTCGCAATCCAAAGGAAGACTCAGGATTTGGATTTTGTAGTCTTCTGCGAATCTACTTCTCCCCGGCCCCCAGACAATTAAGCATCCCTCGGGATGCTGTTTTTTTTACTTTTTACTTTAAAGCTTCAATTCCAGGTAATTTTTCGCCAGATAAAAACGCTAACATTGCGCCGCCGCCAGTAGAAACGTGATTAAATTTTGAAGTTAATCCAATTTTATTTAAAAATTCCACTGTCTCCCCTCCGCCAATTACAGAAAAGGCGCCGCTTTTAATAATCGCTCTGGCGATTTTTCTTGTCCCTTTAGAAAATTCCTCTCTTTCAATCATTCCTAAGGGGCCATTCCAAAAAATTGTTTTGGCCTTTTTTATTTTTTCTTGAAAAAGATTAATAGTTTTGGGGCCAATATCTTTTCCTTCAATTTCATCAATTGGTTCTACAATTTTTTGAGGATATTTTAACTTTATTCTCTTTCCCTCGATTTCTTTTTTTATTAATCCCCCCACTAATAGAACATCAGCGATTTCAGAAAATTTATTAATTAACTTTGCTTTCATCTCCACTTTTTTCCCGCCAATTATCACAACTAAGGGTTTTTTAGGATTTTTCATTAAATTAGTAAGAACATTAATTTCTTTTTCCAGTAAAAACCCGGCTCCGGAAGGTAAATATTTTGGAATCCCCACCATAGACGCATGAGCCCGATGAGAAGCACCGAAAGCATCATTAATATAAATATCTCCTAATTTTGAAAGTTCTTTTGCGAAGTTTTCATCATTTTCCTCCTCTTCTTTATGGATTCTCAGATTCTCTAAAACAACAACTTTTCCTGGTTTCATTTTTTCTGTTTCTTTTTTCACTTTTTCTCCAATACAATCATCTAAAAATTTAATTTTCCACTCTAATAATTTTTCTAATCTTTTTGCCACCGGTTTTAAGCTATATTTTTGATTTTTGATTTTTGATTTTTGATTTTGGGCGGAACGCCCAAGGTGGCTCATTAAAATTACTTTCGCTCCTTTTTTTATCAAATATTCAATGGTCGGAATAGTTTGTTTAATTCTAAAATCGTCCGATATTATATACTGAGGGGTGGTGGGTGGGTTGGAGTCCAAAACGTTACCCCTTTCATCAAGGGGCACATTAAAATCACACCTCATCAAAACCCTTTTATTTTTAACGTTGAAATCTCTAATGCTTTTCATACTTCGTACTTCAGCTATCTTACTTTATTCAAATTTCACCGTTTCTCCGGGCTTCAATTCACCTTTTTGGGCAGGAGATTTTTTATCCTTTTGTTCTTTAGTTTCCTCCTTCAAGGATTCCTCAAGTACTTCTTTCAACTCCTCAATATTAATTTCTTTTTTCTTCTTTTCTTTTTTTGAAGAAGAAAATGGTATGGGTTCTCTTTCTACTGCCTCTTTTAGGGAAATAGTTGGTAAAGCTTCAAAGGCTTTTGTTGCTGGAGAAAAAATTTCTTCCTTTTTAGGGCGGGTGGGCTGGGATTGAAGGGCGGTGGGTGGGTAGTAGTCTTTTGGTTTTACCCCGACCTCGCCCCGAGAAGCGGGGCGGGCCTTTTTTAGACAGGATTTACAATAAACTGGTCTTTTGCCATCGGGCGGGAAAATAACCTTTGTCCATTTGCCACACTGAACACATCGGGCATCATAAAGAACCTGTTGGGTAGAGAGCGAGGGGGCAGTTGGTGTTTCTAAAACTCCTGACCAGCGAGAGATTTTATCTTCAATAATTTTCCTAGAAGTGCCGTATCTTTCCTGAGAAACCTTAATAATCTTTTCTCTATTTGAAACTTCTGGTTTTTGCCAGGGTAGCAAGGTTTCCGCTGAAAAAGGCTGACCAGCTACTCCATCAATCATTAATTTTAAATAAATATTGTATTTTGCTAAATTAACTAAATCATTGGCCGTAAATTCTGGTAAAAGTTCTCTTTCTAAAAATTCTGCATCTTCGGCACCTACTCGGAAAGTAATAAGAGTTCCGACATTACCAAAAACCGCATCCCTGACTGTTTCTTCCATTTGAGCGATGTATTGATGGGCCAAAACTAAAGCCAATCTATATTTCCTTGCCTCAGATAAAATATTAACAAAGGACTCGGTGGCAAAGTTCTGAAATTCATCGACATATAAGTAAAAATCAGGTCTTTTTTCCTCTGGTATATCAACCCGAGACATGGCCGCTAATTGTAATTTAGTAATCATTAAAGCCCCTAAGAGCCTGGAATTTTCTTCACCAATTTTCCCTTTAGACAAATTCATAATTAAAATTTTTCCCTCGTCCATCACTTTTCTCATATCAAAAGAGGATTTTACCTGACCAATAATATTTCTAATTAGGGACGCAGAAATAAACTGACCAACTTTGTTTTGAATAGCCGCCTTTGCTTCAACTTCATATCTCTGAGTATAAGAAGCGTATTCTTGAACCCAAAAGGCTCGAATTACGGGATCTGTAATATTATCAACCACTTTTTTTCGATATTCCGGATCAGCCAACATTCGATTAATCCCCAAAAGAGTAGAACCCGAGTATTCCAAAAGAGCTAAAATACAGTTATTTAAAATATATTCCATTCTGGCTGACCAGACATCAGGCCAGATTTTTTTAAATACTTCTAGAATGCCAGCTGCTATCAAGTGCCGATGTTCAGGATCCACTTTTTCCATAATATTAAAAGCAATTGGGTAAGATAGGTCAGCGGGATTAAAATAAATGACATCATTAATTCTATTTGCTGGAACAAAGTCGAGCATTTTTTCAGCAAATTCGCCATGAGGATCAACTACGCCTACGCCATAGCCCCGCTCAATATCTTGAATAACCATATTTTCTAACATTACAGTTTTACCCATGCCGGTTTTTCCGACAAGATAAATATGCCGACGCCGGTCATCGGTTTTAATACCAAAACGCTTTCTTTGATTGCGAAAAGTTGTCTCAGCAAAAAAAGTAATTTCATTCATCAGATTAAAGATTAAAGATTTAAGATTAAAGTTGACTTAAATCTTACAACTTAAATCTATTCAACTGGTAAGGTGGGCGGTGGTTCGCCCTTTTTAGCTTCAACCCGAGGAATAGTGGGGGCCGGAGCAACCACTCTGCCGGGTAAATGATAAATAGTGGCTAATTCTTCGTTATTTAAGACAAAGGTTCCGCCACCTAAGGGAAAATAGGGAGGAAGACGCAATTGATAATATCTAAATAATCTCCTGGCTTTAAGATAAACTCTTCTTTTTTTAAAAAAATAAGTAACTTTAGTTAGAGTATTTCTATCAACTCTTAAGGCATTTAGATTAACTGTGTTAAAGGAGGTGAAAAAACCAAAAGGAATTCTGGCCATCGCTTTCAAAAAAACATCTCTTTTACCAAGATAAATCCACCTAATTGTACAATCGTAAGCATATTTTGAGATTTTTTCTTCAATTCCCTTGAGAACTTCTTTTTCGCCGGGTGTAAGAAGGATTTCTGGACCAACGAAAATTTCTTCTTTCTTTTTTTCTTCTTTTGGAGGACCTAAAATCAAGACTTCGGCTGCCTCTCGTAAAATTGGTTTGGGCTCTGTTTTTTTTGGTCTTTTGGCTAATTCGTCAACTATCTTTTTCCCTTCTTCAACTAATTTTTTTTCTCCATCTTCTCCAATAGTTATTGGTTTGGTAATAATCTGAACCCAGAGTTGCTCTTCGGGTTTTAAAGTAGCTATTCCATCTAATAAACTTGATAGAGGATCTATCCTTTTTTCTTCTTTTATCTCGGGTTTTTCTTCAAAAAATTTAGTATAAGTTCTGATAGGATAGACATCAGATTTTTCTAATTTAAAAGAAGTACCAAACAAATCCCATTCTTTGTTTGGAATATCCTGGGGGACCTTTTTAGTATAATCTTCAGCTTCAGTGATTTCAGCATCAGAATATTGAGAGTAAATAGCTGATTCCACCACATTTTTAAACATTTTTCGTGTTCGGATATAAAAATGAGGAACTCCGCCAATACCAGCAATTTCAAAAGAAAAAGAAAGTAAAAATTGTCCTTCAATCCATTTTTCCTTCCAATTTGGCGGGTCATAAATCGCCCAGAGGTTAGCAAAGATATTTTCCATGGCCTTTATTGGTCTTTCCACCTCCTTTGGTAGTTTAATTTCAAGTAAAATATTGGGCCTCTTAGCATCCCATCTTTCTTGAATAAAGTAAAGATAAAGCATTTTAAGATAATAGAAAAAAACCAGCAAAGCTGGCAGCCACCACCAATCTTCGAGGATTTTTAAAAGAACAGGTAAAATCGCTGGTAATTTCTCAGTAAAAGCCTGCCATATTGAAGTAAAAACCTCTAGCATTGTTAACAATTAACAAGTAACAATTAACAAGTAATTTATTTTAAGGTGTATTTTCCGTCTTCGGTTCTCAAAAAATATTCTTTATTAGAGAGATTTAATAAAATTGTGTTGACTTTAACCAATCTTTGATTTAAAACTTTTTCAATAATTTCTTCCCCGGTCAGGGGTTTTTTGGCTTCTTTTAAAACCTCTAAAATAATATCTCTCACCCAACCTGGTTTGTATCCCCATTCAGAGAGAGCATAGGTTCCTCGGCCAACTAAAATAAATCTTGGGTCTTTGATTAGTTCATTATGAACGGTCTGAAGTAAAACTAAAGCACTAAGATTTAATTTTTTAATTTTTTCAGTAACTGCAGTAAAGTGGAGAGGTTTTCCTTCTTTTTTCAAAACAATGTAAGCCCGATCTTTAATTCCTCGAGGAATAATCTCTGGCCAATCTATCAGACCAATCTCACCAAAAGGATTTTCTTCAATTTTTTTAGCAATTTCATAAGAAGAAACAAGAAAGGAAGAATTTACAACTCTCCCATATTTATTTTTCAATTCTCTTACTTCAATTTCGAAAAATTCAGTTTTAGGAATCGGTTTTGATGCTTTTTGAAATTCATCAACAAAGTGGCTAATAATTTCTTGAGAAAGGGGAACCAAATCTGGTTTTGTGGTCCAGAAAGGATAATGTACTTCTGTCTCATTGTACCTTAAAAATGGGTCACCTAAAGTTAAGAGAAAGAAAACACAATTTTGAAATTTATTTTGACCAAGTTCAGATAATAGAATATCTTCCCTTTTTAAACCACCTTGGTTTTTAAAATGGTCTTGAAAATAATTAAAAGTAGGAGTGGCTAATTTTAAAACTTCCGGCTTTTTTAAGCACGTCATTCCATCTCCTTCAATTTGACGAACTCTCTCTCGGGTAAGGTTATAACTTTTCCCGATGGATTCTAGGGTTTCTCTTTCTCCGCCTTCACCAGAGGCTAAGGTTTGCAAGGCAAAACGCCTGAGTAAAACATCCTTGGTTCTCTCTGGTAAACCTCCTAAAAGATTAGAACAAATTTTTTGATAGTTTAGGGCCATATTTTTTATTTATTATATCGAGACCTTACTTTGTTATAACAAAAATTGAAGGGCTTGTCAAATCTAAGCTTACCGACTTTTCCATTTTAGCCAGCTAACCAGTAAGGGACTGGCTAAAAATAAAGAAGAATAGGTGCCAACGATAATTCCGATGATTAAGGTTAAGGCAAAATATTTCAGGGTTTCTCCGCCTAAGAAAAATATGGCAAATAAAACCAGGAGGGTGCAAGAACCGGTACTAATTGACCTAAAAAGGGTCTGATTTAAACTCTGATTAACTAAATCCTCGAAATTTCCTCCTCGGCTCTTTAAAAGATTTTCTCTCACCCTGTCAAAAATAATAACTTTGTCATTAATTGTATAACCTAAAATAGTCAGTAAGGCAGTGATAATTGGAATATTGAATTGAATATTATAAAGTTCCCCCAAGATGGAGAAAGCACCAATGGGAATTAAAACATCAAAAGTCAGGGTTAAAATTGAAATTAGACCATATTGCCAACTGGAAACCGGCCGGGCGACTTTTCTAAAGGCAATGGCAATATAAAAAAGCAAAGCCACTAAAGAAATAATTATTAAGATTATTGTTTTTTGACGCAATTCTTTACCAATAACAGGTCCAATACTTTCAAAGCGCCTTTCTTCTAATTGGGGAAGGTCTTTGAGGCGGGAAATTATTTGTTGATGAGTTTCCTCATTAATATCTTTTAATCTCAAAATTACCCCATTCTCTCCGGTCGGCTGAATAATAATTTCTCCCAAATTTAAATCTTTGATTTTTTCTTGAATTACTGAATTCTCGGGTCTTTTTTCAAATTCCACTTCTAAAATACTGCCGCCCAAAAAATCAATGCCAAATTTCAAACCAAACAGTAAAAGACAAGTTAAAGCACTCACCGCCAGGATACCAGAAAAAATATAGTAATTTTTTTTAAATTTTAGAAATTGAATATTCATAATTCTACGAAATTACCTGCCCGCCATAAGCCTGTTATAGCTTTATAAAAAGCTCGTCAACGATTCAATAAATTATTGATGTACCTTCTAACCCACATTGGCAGGCAGATGGCAGGCGGGCGAATTAGTACCTGCCCGCCATAAGCCTGTTAAAGTTTTTCAAATAGTTCGTCAATGGTTCAATAAGCTATTGATGTTCTTTGAACCTACCTTGGCAGGCAGATGGCAGGCGGGCGAATATACGAATAATTTCTAAGCGAGGCAGCAAGTTTCAGGGCAGCTTTCGGAGGCCTGTTAGCATGGTTTCGCCGAAGGCGAATAACAGGCCGAGAACGCAGACCCCAAAATCTCGCTGGGATTTTGAGGGTCGATGACCTGAAAACTTCGTTGCCGAGCGGCTATCGCCAAAGCCAAAGTCATCTCGGAGATTTGTTTTTAGAAAAGCTTCTTAAAAAATTATTAGTTATAAAAATTGCTGTAAACATACCGACCAAATTACCAATAACTAAAGTTAAGGCAAATCCTTTAACAAAACTTGTTCCAAAACCAAATAAAATTAAACCAACTAAAATGGTAGTTAAGTTTCCATCACGAATTGCCGGCCAGGCACGTCTGAAACCTTCTTCAATTGAAATTAAATAACTCCTACCCCCTCTCAATTCTTCTCTCATTCTAGAAAATATTAAAATATTAGCATCAACGGCCATGCCCATAGACAAAATAAAACCAGCAATACCAGCTAAAGTTAAAGTGACAGGAATTAATTTGAAAAGGGCTAAGATAAAAGAAACATAAATTAATAAGGAGATGGAAGCAAAAATTCCGGGTATTCGATAGAAGATAATCATAAATAAAAGGATGGCTAAAAAGCCTAAAATTCCAGCTTTCAAAGATTGCTCTAAAGAGATTTTTCCCAAAGTTGGTCCGACTGTTTGTTGAGAAATTAATTTTATTGGAACGGGAAGGGCACCAGCATTTAAATTTCTGGCTAATTCTTTAGCTGTATCAATAGTGAAGTTTCCAGTAATCTGGGCTTTGCCCCCTGAAATTGCCTCTTGAACAACCGGAGCCGAAATGGGAACTTGATCAATATAAATTGCTAATTGCTTCCCAACATTTTTACTCGTCAATTCTTCAAAAACCTTTGCTCCCTCATCATTAAATTCAAGCAATACTAAGGGTTTAGGGGTTCGCTGGTCAAAGCCGAGTTCGGCTTTTTTCAAATATTTTCCAGTTAGTCGGGTGGGCACAAAATAGGGATCTTCCATGGCCATTTGCCAGTTTTCAATCTTTTGAATTTCCTCCATACTTTTTCCCTCAATCTCTTTTATTTTATTTAAAATTTGTTCGGTTTGTCCCGGATCTCTTTCTTCTCTAAATTCTAAATAAGGAGTTTGGCCAATCATCCTAATTGCTTCTGAAATATCTTTAATGCCGGCTAATTCCACTATCAACTTTTCTTTCTGGACTTGAACAAGCGGTTCTGTAACGCCAAAAAGATTAACCCTTCTCTCAATAACATCTCTTAGGCCCGACATTGAATCTGATTTTTCTTTTTCTTCAACCTGAGATAAATCAGCTTCGTAGATCAAATGAGAACCCCCCTGCAAATCTAATCCTAATTTAAATGGAATGTCTGGAAAATGTGGCAATTTAAATTTAAAATTTAAACTTTCTAATTTAGAATTTAGATAATCAATCCCTTGATTAAAATATTTAGGGTAACTCAAATTAGCAGCAAAAAATGCCAGAATAAAAATAAGAATAAGTATTATGTAGGTCTTTTTCTTTGACATATTTATTTATATTAATCTTTTTTCTCTCAAGATAGCAAGGGCCCCGAAAATACTTATTTCAACTTTTGTTTTCTTTAAGTTTTCTAATAAAAACTTTTCTAAATTTTTAAGCGGAACTTTTATAACTTCTATCTCCTCAACGTCCTCGCCTCCCTTTTTCCCAACAAACTCAACATCGGGTGCAAAAAATAAGATTCCTAGACTTGAAGCAACCCAGGGACTTAATTGCCATTTAAAAACCGGTATTAATTTTTTTGCTAAATATCCTGTCTCTTCAAGAAGTTCTCTTTTGGCAGTTTCTTTTGGGTTTTCATTTTTTCTATCTAAAGCGCCTGCTGGTAGTTCAATACTATAAGAGTTGATAGGAATTCTAAAAATTTTTTCTAAAATTACTTCTTTATTTTTTGTTAAAGGAAAAATTAAAACTCCCGCTGGCCTTTCAATACACTCCCAAATTCCTCGCTTTCCGGTTTTGGTTAAATATTCTTTTTCTACTGCCCTTAAATATTTTCCTTTATAAATTACTTTTTTCTTAAGAATCTTCATGAGTTAACATAGAATTTAAAGGATTAATCAATATTTTTTACGCTGATTAACGCTGATCCGCTCGCCGCGTCTGACGCGGCTCGCGGGGCGGCTGGTTGGTTTTGTGAAGCAATACGATTTATTGAAGCCGCCAACGCGGATTTACGCAGAAAAATTAGCCGTATTTTGGCATACAACACTTTTTATATTTTTTGCCCGAGCCGCAGGGGCAGGGATCGTTTCGACCTGGCTTATTTTTAGATTGTTGATTAAATCGGCGTGAATCAGCGTATTGATCAGCGTGAATCAGCGGTGTTGCAGCCGCAGGCTGCAACGAAACTTTCAAAATAGTTTGGGCAATACTTGATTCAATCATAGAAAGTAACCCCTGAAACATTTTGTGGCCCTCATTTTTATATTCTACCAAAGGGTCTTGTTGACCGTAAGCTCGTAATCTAACCGAATCTCTTAAATGTTCCATTTCCTCTAAATGATTCATCCAAAGCATATCCAAAGTTCTTAAACTAACTAATTTTTCAATCTGTCGCATATTTTCCTCTCCCACTTCTTTTTCCTTTTTTAGATAATCTTCCTCTGAATATCCTGTTTTTTTAATTATTTCTAAAATCCAGGGTCTCAAACCATCTTCTGACTTTTTACTTCCTACTTCAGACTTCTCAAGTATTTCTCTTCTCTTTTTGTAAATCACTTCTCGATGTTTATTCATGACATCGTCATAATCTAAGACGTGCTTTCTAATATCGAAATTAAATCCTTCAATTTTTGCCTGGGCTGATTCAATAGCACCGGAAACCAAATTAGCTTCAATTGGTTGATCTTCAGGAATTTTTAGTAATCCCATTAAAGATTTTATTCTCTCTCCGCCAAAAATCCTTAATAATTCATCTTCTAAAGAAACGAAAAATTGGGAAGAGCCAGGATCCCCTTGCCTACCCGATCTTCCTCGTAGCTGATTATCAATTCGCCTGGCTTCGTGACGCTCAGTGCCAATCACGTGTAAACCACCAAATTCAATAACTTTTTTTGCCTCTTCGGGATTTTGAGGATTTCCTCCCAAAATTATATCCACTCCTCGGCCGGCCATATTAGTAGCTACAGTAACCTGACCTAATTTTCCTGCTTGAGCAATAATTTCTCCTTCTTTTTCGTGATTCTTAGCATTTAAAATATGATGAGGAATCCCTTCTTTTTCTAATAATTTTCCCAAATATTCATTTTTTTCAACCGATCTTGTTCCTACTAAAACCGGCTGGCCCGCTTTATGTCTTTCTTTAATATCTCTAATTAGTGCTTCAAACTTTCCTTTTTCAGTTTTATAAATTCTATCAGATAAATTCTCTCTTATCATTGGTTTATTTGTCGGCACAATCACCACATCTAATCCATAAACCTTATCAAATTCTTCGGCTGAGGTGGCGGCAGTACCTGTCATTCCAGCTAATTTTTTATAAAGGCGAAAATAATTTTGAAAAGTGATGGTGGCTAAAGTTAAAGATTCTGGCTGAACCCTTGCCCCCTCTTTTGCTTCAATGGCCTGGTGAAGTCCGCCCGACCATCTTCTTCCTGGCATTAATCTTCCCGTAAATTCATCAATAATTATTACTTCACCGTTTTTGACAATGTAATCTCGATCTCTTTTAAATAAAACTTCTGCTTTTAAAGATTGTTCTAAATGATGTAAATATTTTATCCCCCGCTCAGTATAAATATTTTCCATTCCCAGAATTTTCTCAATTTTATTTATCCCTCCTTCAGTTAAAGTTGCCACTCGCATTTTTTCATCAATTTCATAATCAGTTTTAGAATCTAATTTAGGAATAATTCTGGCAAATTCTTCATACCATTTCGAGCTTTCAACATCAGGAGCAGAAATAATCAAAGGAGTTCTGGCCTCATCAATTAAAATTGAATCTACTTCATCAACAATAGTAAAATTAAAAGCCCTTTGGGCTTGTTCTTTCAGCTCATATACCATATTATCTCTCAAATAATCAAAACCAAACTCATTATTGGTTCCATAAGTGATATCCGACTCATAAGCCTCCTTTCTTGAAACCGGTCGCAAATAACTCTCAATAACCTTAAAAGATCCAACTGTATCGCGTTTTTCATCAAGTTCGTCTTCGTTGTTTTTGATCTTTGAATTTTGATTTTTGATTTCACGCGCTCCTTCTTCTAATTGATAAGTGGGATCATATCGATAAGCGTTGTCATGCACAATGCAGCTCACCGAAAGTCCAAGCGCGTGGTATATCTGTCCCATCCAAACGGTATCTCTTTTTGCCAAATAATCATTAACCGTAACTAAATGACAGCCTTTTCCTTCTAAGGCATTCAAATAAAGAGATAAAGTAGCCGCCAAAGTTTTTCCTTCACCAGTTTTCATTTCAGCAATTTTCCCTTGATGCAAGACAATTCCGCCAATTAATTGAACATCAAAATGCCTTTGTTTTAGAGTTCTCTTTGCGGCTTCCCTAACCAAAGCAAAGGCTTCTGGTAATAAAGCATCTAAAAATTCTCCTCTCTCCAATCTGTTTTTAAACTCTTGAGTTTTTTCCTTTAGTTTTTCATTAGAAAATCTCTCAAATTCTGGCTCAAAAGAATTTATCTTTTCAACAATTGGCTGAAGCTTCTTAAGATATTTCTCATTAGTATCTCCAAAAATTTTAGCTAAGATTGACATAATATCCCTTAAATCATACAATAAAATTTAATTTTTGTAAATAAAAATAGCTATCAAAGATAGCCACTTTTTACATAAATCATTAAAACATCTTCATAAAAGTCTGCGAGGCAAAAAGAGTATTATTAGACCTGCGGCAAGAGCTAAAATTCCCATAATTACGAACAAAATTTTAAATCCGAACATTGTCGCTAAAATAGCTCCGACCACTGCCCCACCAGCAGTGGCGAAGCTTTGCATTGAATCCCAGGCTCCCCACTGAAAGGCAGTACGTTTATAATCTAAATGACGAGAGTAAACAGCGCTAAAAGCTGGCGACTCAATCGCCTCCCCTATACCTAAAATTATCTGGACAATAAATAAGTGCCAAGGAACTTTAACAAAAAGGTAGCTAAAAAAACCGAGCGCTATTATAAAATATCCTGCGCATATCTAGAGTTCTGTCTCTTTCAAAACAATATCTTCAATTCTCCCGATTATTAAAATTAATGTTCCCATTACTAAAGCAAAAATAGCAAAGGATGTCCCGGCAGTTAAAATGTCACCGCCGATTTCTTCAACAAAAATTGCGTAAATTGGACCAAGCATCGCGGCAGCGAGTAAAAACAATCCATCAGTTAATAATAATATTTTTAATGCAAGTGGCATGATTTTAATATTTAGGCTTTTCCTCGTTTTATTTTTATTATTCTTACTTTCTTTGGTTGAAAATGTTGCCTTAATACTCTAATGGCTATTTCTGGTTTCACCTTCTTCCCGCAAGTAAAGATATCAACTGCTAAATAATTTAATTCTGGCCAACTATGGATTGAAATATGGGATTCAGCCAACAAAACAGCCCCAGAAATCCCCTGGGGTGAAAATTTATGAACTTGTATAGAAAGTAAAGTTGCTCTTGATTTTTTAGTTGCTTCAACTAAAATTTTTTTAATCTCCTTGAGAGATTCAATTTTCTTGCATCCCCAAAATTCAACAATTAAGTGAACTCCGGCATATTTAATTTTTCTTTTGGAAGTAAAATTCCCCTTTGTTTTTTCATAGTATGAGTAATCGCTTAAAAACAAAAAGTAGAAACAAAAAGCGATTACTAATTTATTTTTCCCAAGGATATTTAATTTCTAAAGTTTCGACTTTCTCGGGTTTAACTTTTAATTTAGAAAAAAGGTATTTTTTAATTTTTTGATAATCAAATTTTTGACAAGAAAAAACATCAATATAGATTTCTCGAGTCTTAACAAAAGTATGAATTGAAATATGAGATTTGTCAATTATCGCAAAACCAGTGATACCTGGATTTATTTTATCATAATCCCGCACTAGGTTTGGCCCTGATAAAATTCTCATTTTAATTATTTTAGGAATTTCAAATAATATTTCAAGAATAAATTTTTCATCATTAAGAAACTTTTTATTACAATCAAAAGCATCAAATATAATATGATGGGTTTTTGTAAATTTTTTTTTCATATACCTTCTTCTTTTATCCTCCCCTTTCTATAAAACCTTGCCCCGGGGGAAAGTCGGAGTTCTTTTTTAAAACCTCTTTGTCTTCTTTTAGTTAAAGAAATTAATTTTTCTTTGTATTGTTTAAATTCTCTTTGTAATTCATCTTTAACTTCATTTATTGCTAATTTTAAATTTTTTGCTTTTGCCTCTGACCTGATACTATTTCTTGGAAATCTTAGTTGAACCTCGGCTCGAAAGATTTCTCCTTTTTGGTGATGTAGGGTTTCTTTTCCAATTTCCACCCAGACCTCGACCCTTAGTTTCCCTTTGCTAAAAAAACTATCAAAGTATTTTTCACTTTCAAAGATTTTAGCAAATTTTTCCAGACTATTCAATTTCTCCTCAATATATTTTTCTAAAGCTGGAGTTAATTTTAAGTTTTTTGTTTTGATAACAATTTTCATTAATTTAAAATAACAAATTCTCATAAAAAAACAACCCCGCCCCCTATGCGCATCAAAATACTTATTTCAAACTCAAATATAATTTAAAAAGTATTCAACGAGCTTAGGGGGCGGGGTCTAGAAGACTTTATCTCTTCTTCTTCTTCTTTTTCTTTGCCATTTTAGACTTGAAACCCAAATAATATAAAGAAATTTTCAAAATGACATTTTATCGACAAGAACAACGGGAAGATTTCTTAACTTTTTTCTTTTTCTTTGCTATTTTTATTACTTGGGCAAATTATCGAAGCACATATTTATGTGCTCGACCGAGCACAAAATTTTTTTGTGCTCTGGTTTTTTAAAATCCTCTTGCAAATAGCCGACCAACTATCCGCAAAAAATAAATATTATTATATTTTCGCATTTCAAGAGATATTGTCAATAGTTTTTTAGTAAAGTTATCCACAGGGGTCAAAAATTTTTTAAAAAATATTTTTATTTACTAAATTCTCCGAGATATTGAATTTCTTCTTCCAAAAATATTCCAAATTTATTTTTTACTTTATTTTTTGCTAAATTGATTAATTTTATGACATCTTTTGCCTTGCCATTTTCTAAATTAATAATAAAATTAGCGTGTTTTTCAGAAATTTTGACATTGCCAATTCTTTTTCCTTTTAAACCGCACTCTTCAATAAGCTCGCCCGCCGAAGGCGAGGCTCGCTCTTTCAGACGGCCAGCTGAAAAACCTCTTGCCCTCCCAAATTTTTTCAAAACTTGGGAGGGTGAAGGATTTTTGAAAACTGAACCAGCTGATGGTAAATTCAAGGGTTGAGTCTTCTTTTTATAATCTAAATATTGCTTTATTTTTTTAGGATTACTCTTTTTTGATTTGATTTTTACTGAAAGAATAATTAAATTTTTTTTCTTTCTGAAAATACTATTTCGGTAGGAAAACCGGCAATCTTTGTTTTTGAAAATTTCAATTTTTTCTGTTTTGGTATCAAAAACCTCAACTTTTTCAACAACATCTCTCATTGACTTTTGGAAAGCGCCAGCATTGCCATAAACTGCTCCTTGAATGGTCCCGGGAATACCAACTGCCCATTCCAGACCTTGGGAAACATAGGAAGAAAGTGGCTGGCCATATTTTATAACTAAACCGTTAAATCCTTTGTCTGAAACTAAAATATTGCTTCCTCCTCCTAAAATAAAAAATGGCAACTTTAATTTCTGTGCCACCTTAATTGCCTTTATTAATTCGGTTTTTGTTTTAGCTACAAAAAAATATTTAGCCGGTCCCCCAATCCGAAAAGTCGTATGCTCTTTCAGTAAAATATTTTCCTTTACTCCTGGCAAAAGATTTTTGATTCTGATCTTATGCATTTTTTTGCTTGCCCGCCGAAGTCCTGCTTTGCGGGACGCAGGCGGGAACTCCTGGTAATAATTTTTTAATTGAAACTTTATTCATCTACCTTAATTCTATATTCTAAATTCCGAAATTTAAAGGGCCGGGAGAGTTGACTCCAATACTAAGTCTTTAGTGAGTGCTATCCTCCCGACCCATTTATATTATACCTTCTCTAAGATTGCCAAGCAACCTCTAAACAATTTGTAACGGGATCGGATCCCGTTACATTATTTTTCCATTTTGTCTTTGTTTATTTAATTTTTAAATAAAAACAGCCACCCTCGCTCGAGGGAGGGTGACTGTCGACTTAGTAAGAGTTTCCTTGCGGAAGCACTCACTAAATCAATTTTAGCAAAATAAGACGCCTATGTCAAGAGTTTACCAGCTCAGTTCTTTATTTGCAGCTGCTCGGGTTAAAGGGCCGAAATAGCCAGTCTGGATTATCTCTTTTGAGGCCTGATACCTCTTAACTGCTTCTACGGTTAAAGAAAGATAATTTCCGCTAACTATTCCTTCAGGATAAATTTCAAGCCCCCTTGATTTCAAAAATTCTTGGAGGCAACGAACTTCGGAATTTCCCATTATTCCGTAATAAAGATCATTTTCGAATTTTTGACAAGAAATTGGACCTGTCCCTTTTTTGATTGCCTGGATTTGGGCTTGGACTCTGGCAATTTCTTTTTTTAGAAACTCAATCTGGGCAAGCAGGGCTTCGATTGTCCTGGTTTCTTCCTGAGAAGGAATTTCTGTAGTTTCAACAATAGAAACTTTATAACTAAATTGATAAAAAGGTTCATTCTCGGTAAAATCGGAAAGTTTTGACTGAAGAGAAGGAATAATGTTCACGGAAATATTTTTACTGCTAAAATCCGAAATAAAAACTGTTCCTTTTTGAAAAGCATCGAGTTTTAAAAAATTAATAGAAAATTTTCCTGACGAATCTTCAATAATATAAGGCACCTTGAAATTTGTTTCTGGGCCTCCTTCAAATTCAAGTTTTAAATTTCCTTTTCCTCCGACAAATTTTTCCCAGTTGCCCGCCCAGGATTTCGTTAATTTGGCTACTTGAAGAGAACTTTTTCCAGAAAGAGGAAGAAAATTGGTTGATGGAATAACCTGTAATTTTTTTAGATTTTCATTCTTATAACAATATTTTTCGCCAACCCCCGTTAGATGTTCGCTATCTAACGGGGCAAGTGAACAGTTATTAACTAAAATAGCGATGGTCCAGTTTGTAAAAACTTGGTTGAAATCTTCGGCAGCACCGTTTTGTTTTAGGGCCTCATTCAAACTCTCAATGCCAGTTTTTCTCATTTTTAAGGAATCAACAAGAATTTTTACTCCGTAATGATCAACCAAATATTGAGTAAAAAGATTCAAAACTCCGTAATCATAAGTTCTCCCCTGCCATTCTGTTAAAGAATCAGTTGGTTTTTCTAAAAAGTTTCTTACTCTTCGCTGTAAATTACTGCCTTCATAAACCGAATCGTAATTTAGCAAGGTTGAAACATATTCTGAGCGGGCTTCATTGAGCCAAATATCTTCTTGAACATTATAAAGTCGCTCTTTCTGATTAAAAGTAATCAAATGTTGAAATTCATGGGCTAAAAAACTTTTGGCTGCGGGTTCCTTAATATGCTCAGTATTCAAATAAACCATTTCTCTTTCATTAGAAAAAGAATATTGAAAACGAGAATACTCATTGCCGTTGTTAAAATAGCCGCCGGCTTCTTTTTTAATTTGGTGGAGCAAAACGGTAATATGGTCGTCGCCATCAATTCCCGGCTTCCATTCTGAACCGAAAGTTGAGGTTAAGGTTGGATAAATTTTATTAAAAAATTCCGAAGAAAGATTGTTTAAAGCGTCTGAAAATTCTTGTTTTTGAATTTCGCTTTGGGCGTTCCACCAATTATCTTCAATATAAAAATAAATTTTAGGAGTAATATAAATCAACGATGCTGACAGTTGTTCTCTGGCTAAGGCGTCATAAGAAGGATCAACAAAAAAATTAACCCTTTGCCCCTGATAATCAGCGAAAACAGTTAATGGTAAAACCGCCAATAATGTCCCGAGAAAAATTATTTTCCTTAACATAATTAAATTATTATAACATAAAAAATAAATAACAAAAATCAATAAAAAGCCGAAAAGGGACGGGTACTTTTTTCTCTTTTCCATCCTTCAATCTTACGAAATATTCTCAATTCGTCTCGGTCTTCCCCTCTTCTTTTCTTCTAATTTTAATTCCTTTCTTATTTCCTCATCATTCATTTCAGTAATAAATTTTCGGTAATTTTCCTGACGTTCAATCAAGGTCTTACCAAAATATTTATATCTCGGATCCTCATCAATCAAATCAACCCATATTTTCTCACCTGTTAAATCAGTTGTCAAAACTCGCAACTGTTTTCCATAAGCATAAAAATTATAACTTGACCACCGCCACTCCCCAGAATATGCCACCAGGCCGGCTCGGACTGGATTCCGTTCAATATATCCCCCTAATTTATCAACATATTCTTCATTTTCAATAATCATATTTTTGTACCGACCCTGCCACAACTGTCCTATTGTATTATATTTTCGGTGATAGTAGTTAGTGTAAGTCAAGGTAATGTCTTTCATTGCCTTGGGTAAAACCTCTGCTTTTTCAATATACAACTCAAAGTGAAAATGATTTGGCATTGGGCACAAATGGTAAAGTTTAAGCTTATATTTCAACTTATAATGAGCCACAATAGAAAGAAAAGTTTCAAAATCTTGGTCATCGTGAAAAACTACCTGTTTTTGATTGCCGCGATTGAAAACGTGGTGAAGAGCATTATTGATTTTTAGGCGAGGTAGACGAACCATATTTGTTTTTTATAAAATTAAAATCCGACAAAGACCTTTCAAAAAGTACCCGTCCCTTTATCCGTTATCAAATTATATCAAATAAATAAAGGGGGTAAAGAGGAAACAAAAGCCCCCGGGTTTTCACCTAGTAAAAAACAAAAAGGGACGGGTACTTTTTGCCTTATTGCCTTACCTCTAACAACTATTGTAAGGTAAAATTTTAAAAAAATCAACTAAGGATTAAAAAGCTAAAAAAAGTACCCGTCCCTTTTTTTCCCTTTTTTCCCTTTTTTTCCCGCTAAAAAAAGTACCCGTCCCTTTTTTACTTTTTTATTTTATAACTTTTTTAAGCTTTTTTAAGAAAGGCAAGGAAAAAGCCCCTGAAAGGGGCTTTTTCCAGTTCTATCCTGCTCAGTCCCCACAAGGAGAGAGATGCAGGTCCATTTCAGAAATTATTGGCTTACACCTAAATCGGCATTAACGGCTGCTCTGGTTTTTGGTCCAAAGTAACCAGCGACTGGAGTAATACCCTTGGCTGCCTGATAAGCTTTTACAGCTGTCACTGTTAGAGAGAGATAGTTGCCGGTGTTAAGTCCTGAGGCCAGATAGCCTTTACTTATCAAGAAATTTTGAAGCCGCACAACATCGCTGTTTGCCTTCAATCCGTAATAGAGGTCAGTGGCAAATGCCTGAGGACCAGCAATGAGTTTAGCGAGTTCTACCTGAAGTTCGGCAATTAAAGCAGCGATTCTGGCAATCTCGGCTTTCAATTCAGCAATGGTCATTTCAGCAATTGGTTTTGCTGGAGTTACTGGAACTTCTGGAGTTACTGGAACTTCTGGCGTCACCCCTGTTTCTCCCATCACGGCAATTTTTGAAAGGGCAGTAGTGGTTGCGGTAAGAGTGTTGGTTTCAGTATTGATGGTAGTTGATAGGGCAACCCACTCTGTGCCGTTCCAGCGGTATATCTTCAAGCTTAATTCATTTAGACCGGTAATCTGCGCATCAGTATAAGTAATAGTAATTGTAACGTTATTACTAAAACTGGTTACTGCTGTGGTTCCGGCAGTCGCTGTAATGTTGAAACCGCTTACTACTGTCATTCCGCTCGGCGCCGGCGAACCTATTACAATATTACCAGCGCTGGATTCCGTAACGCTGAGTGTTGTAGTGGATGTAACGGTATTGGTAGGAATCGCGACTGTTGCTGTCGTTCCTGTTGTTGTTGTCAAACTAGTCTGGCCGCCGCCAGAAGGAGTGGCTGTTACTGTGCCCGTGGTGCTTGTAGGAGTTGTGACGACTGTTTGAACGCCAGCACCGCCTCCGCCACCGCCTCCACCTGATGAACAAGTACCTGAAGGCGTAACTGTCACGGTTGTGTCAGTGCTCGCGCCCCAGGTAATTGTCAAGGAGGAAGAAGTATCGCTACAAGTCGTTGCCAGCCCCAAAGAATTACCAAGATTCTGCCTTTGAGACGAAGTAAAGGTAATTGTAGAGTAAGTGCTGGCATCAGTATAAACGCCGCTGACAGTCAGATAACCGCCATAAACCACTAATGACTCTACTTTGGAATTAGCGGAAACCACTAAGGTAGTACCTGTTTCTGACAGGTAAATGTTTTGCGCAGCGGAATATTGGACATCATTATAGGCAGCCGAAGCTGTCATTGGCAAAGCCAATACCAATCCTAACAGACATCCGATTAGCCCCGTTAGAAACGAAAGTTTTCTAACCGGGGTTGTTGCTAAAAAATATTTAGCCATAGAAGTACGGGATTAAACTAAATTAGATTAGTTAGCAGCCACAAAGTATAGAACAGTAATCTCTATAACCCCAGCAGTTAAGTTTGCTGTGCCAACTGTGATATTGATACTTCCAGAAGCTGTCATTTTTACGGGGGCAGCAAAGGTAGCAACTGAATTGATAAGTGCATCTAAAGTAAATGATGCTTTTCCAGTGGCTCCAAGAATTGAGGTTGCAGAAGAACCAGCAGTAGTTCCAACTGAAACCGTAGCAGCACCATCAGAAGTAACAGCAGTTGTTGAATTGATTGTGCCACCAACAATTACAGCGTTGTCAGGCAAAACCGCAGTTGTAGCAGGCGTAATTGCACCTACTACTCCGCCATCAGCCGAAAAATCGTATTTAGCTCTTGCAGTTCTTAATACTCCAAGTCCAAATCCACTAGAAGCTGCTAAGTCAGTCTCAGCAATTGTGCCATCTTTAATGTCGGCGCTAATAATTGTGGAGTTAGCTAAAGCACCTTCATCAATGGTTAAGGTTTTCGTTGCAGCGATTGTTACATCACCATTAAGTGAAACCGCTCCTGTGCCAGTGCCAAAGGTAGTGGCGCCTGTCTGGGAAAAGTTGCCATCCATGGTGATAGCTCCGATGCCGGTCATTGCGCCAGTGGTGGAAATATCCCAATCTCCGGTATTAATCTCTAAAGTACCTGCTCCGCCACCAATAGTAATAACATCTATTCCAATAGCGCCGGTGCCGATGTTGATCGTATCTATGTCAGTGCCTGTGCCCAAATTAAGAGTTTGGGCCACATTGCCTGTGCCAATACCGTAAACTGATGTGGCAACACCATTAACAGTAAAGTCATTACCAACTGTCACAACAACATCAGATGCAGCACCAGTAGCAGTAAGCGTTACATTACCAGCAGCCGCAGATAAATCTAATGTGCCAGTTGTGGCAACTACATTAGCGCCTGTTGCGCCTGTAATGGTAAGGTCTCCGTCAGCCGTAATATCGTCGCCATTGACTGCTAAATCGCTTGCAGTGGTGATAAGACCAGCAGTAGTGATAGACCAGTCCGCATCAACTAATGCTAAACTGGCTGCTGCCTGACCAATAGTAATAACATCAACCCCGGTTGCTCCTGTGCCAATGTTAATCGTATCTATGTCAGTTCCTGTGCCGAGATTAAGAGTTTGGGCCACATTACCTGTGCCAATACCGTAAACTGATGTGGCAACACCGTTAACAGTAAAGTCATCGCCCACCGTAATAGTAACATCTCCAGCAGTTGCGCCCGTAGCAGTGATGGTTACTGCGCTAGCACTGGAAGTTAAATCTAATGTGCCAGTTGTGGCAACTACATTAGCGCCTGTTGCGCCTGTAATGGTAAGGTCTCCGTCAGCAGTAATATCGTCGCCATTGACTGCTAAATCGCCTGATGCTGTAACATTGCCACCCAAAGTTGAGGTGCCGGTAACAGCGGCTGTTCCGCCAACAACTAAATTGCCGCCAGTATCAATGTTGGTGCT